>Ga0310696_10010866_pt1 | contig 10416 bp, 9 predicted proteins | sample AusTroGonzalo_MG_4_FD_203885 | JGI IMG/M metagenome (GOLD analysis project Ga0310696, IMG submission 203885) | Bovine rumen microbial communities from tropical cattle in Woodstock, Queensland, Australia - Gonzalo_02 (v2) (version 2) | ecosystem: Host-associated > Mammals > Digestive system >... | reverse complement strand
AATGAGATGAGGGTGGCGGTGAACAGGTCGCTCATGATGTAGTGCAAACTCTTCTTGATGTTTCTTTTCTTTGCCATAATCCGTGAATTTAATTTATAATTTATAAATAATTGAAGTCATAATGTATTTCGATGCACAAAGATAATAAATAATTCACAATTCATAATGCATAATTCATTTATTTTTTGTAATTTTGCACGAAATTTGTGAAACTAAGCATAGATTGTCAAGGATAAAACAAATATTTCAAACATATTTTATTATTATGGAAAAAAGCGCATTACAAATTGCACGTGCTGCCTATCAGCCCAAACTGCCTAAGGCACTCTTAGGTCCAGTTGTTGCTAAAGAAGGTAAACCAACTCAGTCAGTTGGTAATCAGGAAGAAATCAAGGCATTGTTCCCTAACACATACGGAATGCCGGTTATCGAATTCGTTCCAGGTGAGCAGAAACAGCTCGAACCATTCAACGTGGGTATCATCCTCTCTGGTGGTCAGGCTCCTGGCGGTCACAACGTCATCTCCGGTCTGTTTGACGGTGTGAAGTCTCTTAATCCAGCTAACAAGCTCTATGGTTTCATCCTTGGTCCTGGCGGTCTGGTAGACCACAATTACATGGAAATCACTCCTGAGATTATGGACGAGTACCGCAACACAGGTGGTTTCGACATCATCGGTTCGGGTCGTACCAAACTCGAAGAGGTTGACCAGTTTGAAAAGGGTATCCAGATTTTACGTGAACTGGGCATTAAGGCACTCGTAATCATCGGTGGTGACGACTCTAACACCAACGCATGTGTGCTTGCTGAGTACTATGCTGCTAAGCAGTATGGTGTCCAGGTAATCGGTTGTCCTAAGACCATCGACGGTGACCTGAAGAACGAGCAGATTGAGACTTCATTCGGTTTCGATACTGCTTGTAAGACTTACAGTGAGTTGATTGGTAACATCCAGCGCGACTGTAACTCCGCTCGCAAGTACTGGCACTTCATCAAGTTGATGGGTCGTTCTGCTTCTCACATCGCACTCGAGTGTGCCCTGCAGTGTCAGCCAAACATCTGTCTCATCAGCGAAGAGGTTGAGGAGAAGAATATGAGTCTCGACGATGTTGTGACTTATATCGCTCAGGCTGTTGCCGACCGTGCTGCTGAAGGAAACAACTTCGGTACGGTGCTCATTCCGGAAGGTCTCATCGAGTTCATCCCTGCTATCAAGAAGCTGATAGCTCAGTTGAACGATATCTTGGCAACTCCTGAGGCACAGAACCTGGGACGTAGTGCACAGATTGACTTCGTGAAAAACCACATCTCAAAGGAGAACCTTGAGGTATTCAACTCTCTTCCAACAAGTGTGGCTCGTCAGTTGGCACTCGACCGCGACCCACACGGAAACGTACAGGTATCGCTCATCGAGACTGAAAAGCTGCTCTCTGCAATGGTTGCAGTGAAGTTGGAACAGTGGAAGAAAGAAGGTAAGTATGTTGGTAAGTTCGGTACTCAGCACCACTTCTTCGGCTACGAAGGTCGTTGTGCAGCTCCATCTAACTACGATGCCGACTACTGCTATTCACTCGGTTTCAATGCATCACGCCTTATCGCAAACGGCAAGACAGGTTATATGTCTGTTGTTCGCAACACTACAGCTCCTGCAGCTGAATGGATTGCTGGTGGTGTGCCTATCACGATGATGATGAACATGGAGAAGCGTAACGGTAAGATGAAGCCTGTGATTCGCAAGGCACTCGTTGAACTCGATGGTGCTCCATTCAAGTTCTTTGCTTCAAAGCGTGCTGAGTGGGCAAAGCAGACGGCATACGTTTATCCAGGTCCTATCCAGTATTGGGGACCAACGGAGGTATGCGATCAGCCTACCAAGACACTGCAGTTGGAACATCAATAGCCTCCTTCTATCTCCCCCTAAAAGGAGGAGAATAAAATATGGCAACAGCTAAAACGTTATCAAAACGGCCTGTAGCCACTAAGTCGACAACAAGACAAAAGGCGAAAAAGGGGAAGAAAAACAGTTCTTCCCCTTTACGTCTTGTTGTTGGAATTGTCTTATCTGTTGTTGCGCTGATTCTGCTGTTCTTTATCGGGAGAATCGTTGTTGATAAAGCATTTAACATCAATGCCAAGTATGGTGAGATTGTCTATCCTGAAGGTGATGTGCGCGGTATCGATATCAGTCACTATCAAGAGGAGATAGACTGGGACCGCTTGAGGAATGCTGACCTAGGTGGGGTACCCATCCGTTTCATCTTCATCAAGGCGACGGAGGGTGTTGATCTCATTGATGAGAATTTCAATCAGAACTTCTACCACGCTCGTGGAAACGGATTCCTTCGTGGTGCCTATCATTTCTTTTCTCCTTTTACCGACCCTGTGAAGCAGGCCAAGCACTATTGCCGTATTGTACAGCTCGATCCCGATGACATAGCTCCGATATTGGATGTGGAGAAGCATGATGGCCTCAGTGTGGAGCAGTTGCGAACGAACGTCATTCGCTGGATGGACTATGTGGAACAGCACTATGGAGCGACACCTATATTATATACTTCATACACTTTCCGCAGAGATTATCTCAATACACCCGAATTCGACCGTTATCCATTTTGGATAGCCCACTATTATGTAGACCACCTACAATATAAAGGTCCTTGGACTTTCTGGCAACATTCCGATCGTGGCCATGTGGACGGCATCAATGGCGAAGTCGATGTGAATGTGTTCAATGGTTCGTACGAAGACCTGCTCGAACTCAGGGTAGGGGAGAAAGAAGAAATAGAAGAATAAAAATGGATGAAGCAAAACTTCATCCATTTTCTTTATTAATCGATTATCTCGAATCCCGTATATGGTACAAGTGCTTTCGGGATGCGGATACCTTCAGGGGTCTGATTGTCCTCGAGGATGGCTGCCACGATGCGAGGAAGTGCGAGTGCTGAACCATTGAGTGTGTGGCAGAGTTGCACTTTCTTGTCAGCATTGCGGTAGCGACATTTGAGTCGGTTTGCCTGATAGGTGTCGAAGTTGCTGACCGAACTGACTTCAAGCCAACGACCCTGTGCCTCGCTGTAAACCTCGAAGTCGTAGCAGATAGCTGAGGTGAAGCTCTGATCGCCACCACAAAGGCGCAGAATGCGATAGGGGAGTTCCAGCTTCTTGAGCAGCCCCTCAACATGGTCGAGCATCTCCTGATGGCTTTCCTTTGAGTGCTCCGGGGTATCGATACGGACAATCTCTATCTTCGAGAACTCATGCAGACGATTCAGTCCACGCACATCCTTACCATAGCTACCGGCTTCACGACGGAAACACTGAGTGTATGCGCAGTTCTTGATAGGGAGGTCTTTCTCATCGAGGATGACGTCACGATAGATATTCGTAACAGGTACCTCTGCAGTAGGAATGAGATAGAGGTCGTCTACTTCACAATGATACATCTGTCCTTCCTTGTCTGGCAACTGACCTGTTCCGTAGCCTGATGCGGCATTCACCACTGTTGGTGGCATAATCTCTGTATATCCAGCCTTGCTTGCTTCTGCGAGGAAGAAGTTGATGAGCGCACGTTGCAGCTGTGCACCTTTTCCTATATATACAGGGAATCCGGCACCCGTGATTTTCACACCGAGGTCGAAGTCGATGAGGTTGTACTGCTTAGCAAGTTCCCAATGTGGCACTTTCGCATTTCCGTTCGTAGGGACGGTGTCCCAGTTACCCACCGTATCACCAGGCTTGCATTCGCGCAGACTGGACTTCACTACCATATTGTCTTCAGCACAGCTACCTTCTGGCACTTCGTCGTATGGGATGTTTGGAATGGTGCAGAGGTGAGCGGTAAGTTCTACTTCTGCATCGTTCATCTTCGTCTGATACTCCTGCGATGCTTCCTTAAGTTTGGCAACTTCGGCCTTCGCAGCCTCAGCTTCCTCACGTTTCCCTTGTTTCATGAGTGCGCCGATCTGTGCAGCATATTTCTTTTGTTCTGCCAGACATGCGTCGAGCTTCGTCTGTGCTTCACGACGAGCTTTATCGATAGCGATCGCTTTATCTATTGCCTCTTTTGCACCTTCGAAGTGCTTCTTTTCCAGACCGCGGATAACACGATCGGTCTGCTCTGTAATCAATTTGAGTGTTAACATAGTCTTATTTACTATTTGACGATTGACTATTTTTGCATTTTTACATTTTTAAATTTCTACATTGTTACATTGGTCATTACTTCCTACGTTGTGACTTGCGGGCACGTACTTTCTGCTTGATGTCAGCTTTATGCTTTGCTGCACCCGAGCCGTGAGCACCAGTCTTGTAACTCTTGCTACGCGCTTTGGTCTTCACGCGGTCATCCGATTTCTCCTTCTTCTTACCGCCGAAGTTGATGCCATTCATCATGGCGTATAGTATCTCGTTGTCGCTTGCCATAACCTATAACCTTATCTATTAACCTATTAAGCTACTAACCTACTAAGCTTAATTCAATAACCAATAACCTATAACCAATACCCCGTATCAATGATGGAACAATCTGATGCCTGTGAATGCCATTGTGATGCCGTACTTGTTGCAGGTATCGATGACATGATCATCACGCACACTGCCTCCTGCCTGAGCAATATATTCCACACCGCTCTTGTGTGCACGTTCAATATTATCGCCGAAGGGGAAGAAGGCATCGCTACCGAGGCTTACCTTTGTGTTCTGAGCCAACCACACTTTCTTTTCCTCACGAGTGAGTGGGGCCGGTTTCTCTGTGAAGAACTGCTGCCACGTTCCTTCAGCCAATACATCCTCGTACTCGTCACCCATATACACATCAATGGTGTTGTCACGATCAGCACGTTTGATATCGGCCTTGAACGGCAGTGCCATCACTTTCGGACACTGACGCAACCACCACAAGTCAGCCTTCTGGCCAGCCAGACGTGTACAGTGGATACGGCTCTGCTGACCGGCTCCGATACCGATAGCCTGTCCGTCTTTCACGTAGCACACAGAATTACTCTGGGTATATTTCAGTGTGATGAGTGCAATCTTCAAGTCGCGCTTAGCTTCTTCCGTGAGGGTCTTATTGTCAGTCGGGATATTGCTGAACAGTTCGTCGCTTGTCAGGTCAATCTCGTTACGACCCTGTTCGAACGTAATGCCGAATACTTGTTTGCGCTCTACAGGAGCAGGACGATAGTCGGTCGACATCTTCAACACACAATACGTACCCTTGCGTTTTGCTTTCAGAATCTCCAATGCTTCAGGAGTGTAATCGGGCGCAATGATACCATCACTCACCTCACGCTTGATAAGCAGCGCGGTAGGCAGGTCGCAAGTGTCGCTCAGCGCAATGAAATCACCGAAACTCGACATACGGTCAGCACCACGAGCACGAGCGTATGCAGTAGCGATAGGGGAGAGAGGCTCGCTGATATCATCTACGAAATAGATCTTCTTCAAGGTGTCGCTCATCGGTACACCTACAGCTGCACCGGCAGGACTGACATGCTTGAACGATGCAGCAGCAGGCATACCTGTAGCGGCACGTAGTTCACGCACCAGTTGCCAACTGTTGAATGCATCGAGCAGATTGATATAACCTGGTCGGCCACATAACACCTCGAAAGGCAAGTCGCCTTCCTCCATAAAAACTCGTGATGGCTTCTGATTCGGATTACAGCCATACTTCAACTCAAGTTCGGTCATTTCTTTTATATTTCTTTTGGTTTTAAATTCAATTGTGACGACAATCAGTCGTAAAGATTTGCAAAATTACGAAAATATTTCCAATAATGCATTATGAATTGTGAATTATTTTGTAACTTTGCACCAAATTTGTGAAGTATAATTTGTAATCTATATTTTATAATGAGAAAAACAACTTCTAAAAAGAAGGACGAAGAGAACGTAGTGATCGAAGCCGAACCCGTAAAACCTCGTAAGAAAAGAATCAAAAATGCCGAAAAGGTAATAATTGAAGAAGCTGGTGAAGCATCTGATGAAATTGCTAAGAAACTCGAAGAAGAGAAAGCAATGTCAGCAGCTGTGCTCGACAAGCTGGATCAACTGGGTAAAGACGCTGAAGACATGACGTTCGACGTACCAACCGTAGAAGATCGTGACGAAGACGACCATCTTCCAAGTACCGTATCTCCATTTGCCAAGTACGATGCAATGATGGAGGAAGATGACGATGATGATGAAGTCGTACGTCCACGTCCCATCGTTCGTAAACCTGTATCAGATGTATCTGATGCCGAACCGACACCTCGTCCGAGGGGAAGGGCTGCCAGACGACAAAGACGAGAGACAGAAGACGGTGAGTTTGTCATCAACGATGACAGTGCATCTATTTCGGCACTCACTAAAGGAAACGTGTGGGCATCAAACGTAGACGAAATATACAACATGCTGATTGAAGGTCGCCGCACCGAACATTGGGCAGAAAACCGCGTTCACTACATGAACATCATTAAGCCAGTGTTCGATGTGCAGTTCTTCGATAACTCAGACAAACAGATGCAGGCATCGTTAGAAGAATCCGGTTATAAGGTTTTCCCATACCCGAAATCACATGATGACAAACACAACTGCATTGCAATCCGCAAACATCAGATTAAGAAGATTACCGATCTGACAATGGAGAACATCCTCCACCTGTCAGCAGCTGAGGTCATGAAACTCATCGACGAGAATATGGGTACAGGATGGAAAGGTCTTCCACTCGCCATTCAAGACATTATCGAGACTGCTTTCTATGTCGATTGCAGTGTATTGCCTGAAATGGCGATGCATCGAGTAGGCGGCTTGATTGACAAACGCAAAGCTGATGGATACGAGGTACTGGAGATTGCACGCGGCACATGGATAGAAGCTGTATTCCTCAAGTTCAAACCACGTCCTGAGAAACGTCACTTCGAGGTTATCTCCGACAATTCACGTAAGTCTATCGACGATATCGAGGACGATGAAGAAGAAGATGATGATGACGATGAAGAGGAGGACGACGGAATCGACAAGACCGAAGAAGACCTGAATCGTGATGAGGACGATGATGATGAACTCATGGTAGACGAAACTCCGCAGATTGAGGAATTCGAAGAATTGCCCGACGATGATGAAGAGGATGATGAATAAATAATATAATATCCCCCACAACAATCAATGCCTGCAGCTGATTGGTTGCAGGCATTGTTTTTTGCTTCATTTTATTCGTCTTCTTCGTATTCGAAATCTTCCAGGTCTTCCACATCCTCGAAGTCTTCTTCATCGTAGTCATCGGGTTCCTCTTCGTCTGCGAAGTCCTCACGCAGTTTCAGGTAGTCCTTGTCGTGATGGACGATGCTCTCCTGTGTGGCGATAGCGGCTATCTTGTTGCTCTCGCTGTTCATCTCTTCCCAAAGTACATCTTTCAGTTCGTCGAGTCCGAATCCGGTCACAGCGGAGATGAACACGGTGCGGATGCCTTGGGGTAGGGTAGCTTTGAGCATTTCGATGAGTTCTTCATCGAGCAAGTCACACTTCGTGACGGCCAGCACTTTTCCCTTGTCTAGCAGCTCGGGATTGAAGGTGGTGAGTTCGTTCAGCAGAATGTCGTATTCGCGCTTGATGTCATCCGTATCGCCTGGAACCATGAACAGCAACAAGCTGTTACGCTCTATATGGCGCAGGAACCGCAATCCCAGTCCCTTTCCCTGACTGGCTCCCTCGATGATGCCTGGTATGTCGGCCATCACGAACGATTTGCCGTCACGATACGACACGATTCCCAATGATGGTTCGAGGGTGGTGAAAGGGTAGTTGGCAATCTTGGGTTTGGCGGACGAGAGCGAGGACACCAAGGTGGATTTTCCTGCATTCGGAAAACCGACCAATCCTACATCGGCGAGCAGTTTCAGTTCGAGAATCACCTCCATCTCCTGCATCGGCTCACCTGGTTGGGCATAACGTGGCGCCTGATTGGTAGGGGTGCAGAAATTGAAGTTTCCCAATCCGCCCCGACCGCCGCTCAGCAGCACCACTTCCTGTCCGTGTTCGGTTACGTCGCAGATGTATTCGCCCGTCTCTGCATTATACGCCACCGTGCCGCAGGGGACTTCCAGCACTTTGTCGGCACCTTTCTTGCCGGTACTCTTGTCCTTCCCTCCGTTAGCACCGTGTTCGGCGTATGCATGACGGTCGTAGCGCAGGTGGAGCAGTGTCCAGTAGTTACGATTACCACGTAGAATCACACTCCCACCATTTCCGCCGTTACCACCGTCAGGACCTCCTTTCGGCATATATTTGGCGCGATGCATGTGAGCCGATCCTCTACCGCCCTTACCCGAACGACAATAGATTTTGACGTAATCAATGAAGTTGGTTTCCATTTATTCCAATGTGTCGAGGAATGCAAAGATGTTTTCCAGCATCAGGTCTTTGCTACCTTCCCATGTGAAGGTGTGGCGAATACCTTCCTTCTCGAACCATGCAGCGAGAGGTTCCGTCTGGCTGTGATATACAGCGAAGCGCTTCTTGATTGTTTCTTCGTTATCGTCAGCGCGTCCCTGCTCGATTGCACGGTTCAGCAGGCGCTTCATCAGGGTATCTTCGTCGACAATCAGTTCGATCATCACACCCATATCGTGGTTGCGCTCAGCGAGCATCTTCTTCAGCGCTTCAGCCTGTGCAATCGTGCGTGGGAATCCATCGAAAATCACGCCCTTACCTGCAGGCAGTGCATCATAGGTCTTAGCCAGGATATCGATCATCAGTTCGTCGGGAATCAGCTGACCATTGCTGATATAGCCTTGAGCAATTTTACCGAGTTCTGAACCTTGTTTCATTTCTGCGCGGAGCACATCACCTGTCGAAATGTGTCCCATACCATAGCGAGTTACAATCTCATCGCTGTAAGTGCCCTTGCCTGAGCCTGGAGCACCGAAGATAATAATATTCTTCATTGTTTTTCAGTTTGTTTTTTTTGTTTTGGTTTTTGTCTTATTTTGCTAATGTGTATATGTCCTTATAATTGCGGCCGAATCCATCATAATCCAGTCCGTAACCGACAATGAAATCGTTTGGAATCTCCATCGCACAATAGTCCACCTTCAGGTCCACCTTCAGCTTCTCGGGTTTCTGAAGCAGACAGGCAATCTTTACCGATGCAGCACCTTTGTTTTCCAATAGCGGCAGCACATTGTACATCGTGATGCCCGTATCGACGATATCTTCCACGATGATGACATCACGTCCGGCCAGACTGGTAGTAACGCCCATCACTTCGGTCACCCGTCCCGTCGTTTCCGTTCCTTCGTACGACGAGAACCGCGCAAAAGTGATTTCGGGTTGGAAATCCAGATAGCGCACCAAATCGGCCGCAAACATGAACGCTCCGTTCAGGATGCAAACCATGATGGGATTCTTCCCCGCGTAGTCATGATTGATGCGGTCGGCCAGCGCCTTCACTTTCTGCTGAATCGTCTCGTTCGTCATCGAGATTTCAAAGTCTTTGTCGAGTATGTGAATTCTCTCCATATTTTATATAAACCATCAGAATTTGACTGCAAAGGTAGTAAAAAAAAGTGAAAAGTGAAAAGCGAAAAGTGAAAAATTGATAATTATTATGAATTATGCATTATACATTATGAATTATTTCGTACCTTTGCACCGTAATTTGGACAAGAATGAGCAAAAAGATTATCATAGCGCTTTCTGTTCTGGCTTTAGTCTTCACTTCGTGCGGCAATTACAGCAATGTACTGCGAGCCGACGATTACGACTACCGGTACGAAGCGGCAAAAGAATATTACGCAGCTGGAGAATTCAGTCATTGCTATCAGGTATTGGAAGATATGATTCTGCTCCTGAAAGCAACCGATAAGGGAGAGGAGTCATTATATATGCTTGCCATGTGCTACTACAATCTCAAGTATTATGAGTCGGCAAGCGATTATTTCGAACGTTACTATCAGAGCTACCCAAAGGGAACCTACACAGAGTTGTCGCGATTCTATGCAGGACTCTCAGCCTACAAGCAGTCGCCCGATTCCCGTCTCGATCAGTCGTCCACCTACACGGCCCTCAACTGCCTGAACGAGTATCTGCAGTACTATCCCAACTCACCTCGACGCGAGGAAGTCACCGATATGATTTACCAGTTGCAGGAACGTCTCGCACAGAAAGAATACGAGTCGGCCCGACTCTACTACAATCTGGGTAACTACACAGGTAACTGTATCTTCGGCGGTAACAACTTCGATGCATGCATCATCACAGCCGAGAACACCCTCAAGCAATATCCCTATACCCGTTTCCGCGAGGAACTCATGATGCTCATCCTCCGCTCACGCTACAAACTCGCACTCAACAGTATCGAATCGAAAGCCGAGGAGCGCTATCGTGCCACCATCGACGAGTACTACGGATTCAAGAACGAATTCCCCGAAAGCA
>Ga0310696_10010865_pt1 | contig 10417 bp, 8 predicted proteins | sample AusTroGonzalo_MG_4_FD_203885 | JGI IMG/M metagenome (GOLD analysis project Ga0310696, IMG submission 203885) | Bovine rumen microbial communities from tropical cattle in Woodstock, Queensland, Australia - Gonzalo_02 (v2) (version 2) | ecosystem: Host-associated > Mammals > Digestive system >... | reverse complement strand
TGAGCGGCTCCTTCAAAAACTGATAGACGGGCAACTTCAAACGGTTGCCGTTCCCCACGGCGGTCTTGCAAATCGACCAATGGTCGTAGTTCAACGCGTCATAATCCCCAACCCTGCTGACCCTAATGGGATAGAGATAACAGGAGATGGGCTTCCTGAAGGGAATCTCACCCTTGCGGAAACACTTCTCAATGGCACATTTCGCCACACCATCCTCGAAGAAAGCAAACGCACAAGCATCGTTGCTCTCCATCAAAGGGGTGTCGAAAGAGTCACCGCCATTGAAAACGAAAGTGCCGCCGTTTTCTACCACGGCGACACCTTCTTCGGTCATATATTTTTGATAATCAGGATAATATTCCTCAAGTTCAGCCACTTCGTCGGGGGCTATCGGCGCACCGCTGTCACCCTCTACACAACAAATCCCCTTGCATTGTTCCAGATCACAGCAGAAGCATTTGTCGATAAGTTCCTCTGAAACGAGGACATTTCCTACAATCAGCATCGTATCCAACTGTTAGCCAAGACGTTTGAACTGACAGGTAAAGTGACGCATCAGCTCAGCTTCCCAAGTAATCTCCAAACCGCGTTTAATGGTATCGCGACGGTCATAGACATTCTTGAGGGCAGCGGCGATCACATCCATGTGGTTGTTCGTATAGACGCGACGAGGGATGCACAGACGGACGAAGTCGTTGCCACCGAATCGGTTCTCGCGGGTCACAGGATCACGGTCAGCCAACACGTAACCGATCTCACAAGCACGGATACCGGCTTCGAGATAGAGCTCACAAGTCAACGTTTGAGCCGGGAACTCCTCCTTCGGGATGTTGGTCAACACCTTGTCAGCATCCACGAAGATAGCGTGACCGCCAGCAGGACGTTGGTAAGGAATGCCGTATTCGTCGAGCTTTGCAGCGAGGTAGTGAACCTGTTTGATACGAGTCTCGACCATTTCGAACTCGATGTTCTCTTTCAAACCGACAGCCAAAGCGTCCATGTCACGACCGTTCATACCACCGTAGGTCAGGAAGCCTTCGAACGGGATGCAGAACAATTTAGCACCCTCGTACCACTCCTTCTTGTTAGTAGCGATGAAACCGCCCATATTCACGAGAGCATCCTTCTTGGCACTCATCGTCATGGCGTCAGCGTATGAATACATTTCGCGGGCAATCTCGCGGAGAGTCTTGTTCTCGTAACCTTTTTCACGGGTCTTGATGAAGTAGCAGTTCTCGATGAAACGAGCGCTATCGACTACTACCGGCACGCCGTATTTGTGGCAGAGTTCGCAGGTCTCGCGAATGTTCTGCATGCTAACCGGCTGACCACCAACGGTGTTATTCGTCACAGTGAGGACCATGAACGGCACATTGCCCTTGTTCTCAACGAGCACCTTCTCCAGCTTCTCCAAGCTGACATTGCCCTTGAAGGGAACTTCCAGCTGGGTGTCATAAGCTTCGGGAACCGTCACGTCAATGGCGAAAGCCTTACGGCTCTCGATGTGACCCTTCGTGGTGTCGAAGTGGGCATTGCCAGGGATAACCATGCCGGGTTTCACCAGGTAGCTGAACAGCACGTTTTCTGCAGCACGACCTTGGTGAGTAGGGATAACATAGTCGAAACCAGTGAGTTCAGTAATTGTATCTTTCATGTGGTAGAAAGAGCGGGCACCGCCGTAGCTCTCGTCACCCATCATCATCGCGCTCCATTGACGGTCGCTCATAGCACCAGTACCAGAGTCGGTCAGAAGGTCGATATAGACGTAGTCGCTCTTCAGCATGAAAATGTTATTGTGGGCTTCCAAGAGCCACTTTTCGCGTTGTTCACGAGTGGATTTCTTAATGGGTTCAACCATCTTGATTTTCCACGCTTCTGCAAATGGTAATTCCATAGTATCTTTTTATTTGATTAATATTTATTGTTGTTATTTCTTATTCTTTTTGGCTAATAGTTCTCCGTCCGGGACAGGGTGCCGTCCTCGTTATAGAAGCGCCACTCCCCTACTTGACGGCCTTGGTCATAAATACCGGTATATCTGACGTTTCCGTTAGAATAATAGACGGTATAACGCCCTTGCTCCTTGCCGTTCTCGTAATGTCCCATCGTCTGTACGGTGCCATCCGGGAAATAGGCATACCAGAGTCCCTCTCTGGTATCGCCACCACGGTTTCCGTCAATGTACTTCTGATGGTTCTGGTAATAATGGGTTTCATGCGCAATCTCGGAAGTTGGATTGCCCGCACTGTCCTTCACGTAATAGACCTCGATCTGCGGGGTATCATCCTCGTAACATTTGAGCGCAACCTTCGCATAGAGCGAGTCCGCGAACTCAATTGGCGGGAAAATATGCAGACTGTCGATAAACGACTGCTCATCGACCACCTCCTGATGCTTCTGATTGCGGTTAGACAATGCGAGAAACGCAAGAGCCGCTGCCAAAGCCCCGAAGGCCAGGCAAATCAGCACCACATGCATCGTACCAAAGGGTTTACCCTTTTTCATCTCCTGTTCTGACATCGCTTCTATCGCTATTATTTCTTCTTCTTGAAAGATTTGTTCAGTTCATCGAGCACCTCTTGGGTGATGTCATGTGCAGGATCTGCATACAGCAGCTGACCACCCGTCTGGTAGGTGAAAATATAAGAGGCGTTGTAAGAAGCATTCACACGGTCGGCAGCAGCTATCAGAGAGTCTGCAATCTGCAATAAAGCAGCCTGGTAGCGAGCCTCCAACGACTCCACAGCCTGCGCATAGTCGTTCTGCAGTCGGAGACTCTCCTCCTGCAGACTCTGTTGTGCATACTGCGCTTGCTGCGCGTTCAAGGAGCCGGAGCTGTAATTTTTCTCAAAATTGGCAGCTTTCTGTTCCAGCGCTTTCTGACGATTCTGGAACACCACGGCTTGTTTCTGCTTCTCGGCATCAATACTGTCGGTCAAGATTTTGACCAACTCGTAATTGGCATTAATCGAGTCAATATTGATATAAACGACCTCGCCGTTGCCTTTTTCCATCGGTTTTTGCGCCACGGGAGTCTGTTTTTTGCCGCCCGCGAAATGCAGGATGAACAGCGCTATCACAGCAGCTGCCAGCAAACCTTCGACAATCCAATGAGCCATTCCGCACTTATTCTCGCACGTCGGCTTTACTTCCTCTTTTTGGGGTGAATCCATTGTATCATGCTCCACCACAAAACCTTTCTCATCAACTACGGTTGCTTCATTCTCTACAACCTCGTTCTCCAATTCTTCGTTCTTCTCTTCGAAAATTTCTTCCATTACTAATTACAAATTACTAATTACAAATTGTTAGTTTCCGACGTCCGACAGGTACTTGATTCGCATGATGCGGATTTCGTCCAGCGTGTATTCGTCTTCGCCCAGCACGCGCAAAGCCTCTTCGGCAGAATCGGTGTCGGCATTGGCAAAATAGTCAATAATATCCTCCTGATGGTAGGCTTCAATTTCCTCGTCAATATAGTAGGAGATGTCGATCTTCGCACCAGAGGCCACGATGTGCTCGATTTCGGTGAGCAATTCATCCATGTCCAAACCTTTCGCGATGGCGATATCCTCGAAACTGATCTTGTGATCAATACCTTGGATGATAAAGAGTTTGTTGGCGGATTTCTTCGCGACAGTCTTCAGTACAAAGTCTTGCGGACGGTCAATTTCGTTCTCCTCCACATACTGCTTGATCAGCTCGATAAAGCGGCGGCCGTACTTCTGCGCCTTGCCGGGACCAACGCCCACCACGCGGGTCATCTCCTCCATGGTGATCGGGTACTGGATACACATATCCTCCAACGAAGGATCCTGGAAGATGATGAACGGCGGCAAATTCTCCTCCTTGGAGATGGTCTTGCGCAGGTCTTTCAACAAACTGAACAGCACAGTGTCGAAAGCCTCTTCGACATTTCCGGAGACTGCATCCACTGCATCGTCGTCATCCTCATCCTCCTCGGTCACCGGCTTGATGGCCATGATTGGATAGGGATTGGTCATATATTTCTTACCTTTGTCGGTAATTTTGAGCAGACCGTAATTCTCTATATCTTTGACGATTAGATTGTCGAAAATGGAGACGCGCACCACGTTGGACCAGAATTTCGCGTCATAGTCCATACCTTCACCGAACTGTTTCAGCTTCTCGTGATGGAACTTCAGGATGGAGGTCGTCTTGTTACCGCAGATGATATCTACAATTTGATCTTCCTTGAACTGCTGTTTCACCGCCAGAATCACCTCCAAAAGCAGCTGAATCTGCTCAGAAGCGTCCATTTTGGGCTTCGGATGGTTGCAATTGTCGCAATTGTGGCAGTTTTCCTCCGTGTAATTTTCACCGAAATAGTGGAGCAGGTGTTTTCTGCGGCAGTTGGTGGACTCTGCGTATGAAGCCGTTTCCGCCAACAGCTGCTTCACAATCTCCTGTTCGGAAACCGACTTTTTGGCGGAGAATTTCTCCAATTTGTTCAAGTCTTTTTGATCGTAGAAAGCGATACAGAGGCCCTCACCATCGTCACGTCCCGCACGACCTGTCTCCTGATAGTAGCCTTCCAAGCTTTTGGGCATGTCGTAGTGGATGACAAAACGCACATCCGGTTTGTCGATACCCATACCGAATGCGATGGTCGCCACAATAATGTCCGCCTTCTCCATCAAGAAGTCGTCCTGATTCTGCACGCGGGTCTTGGAATCCAGACCAGCATGATACGGCAGAGCGCGGATACCGTTCTCCTGCAGCAACACAGCCAGTTCTTCTACTTTTTTGCGACTCAGACAATAGATGATACCGGACTTTCCGGGGTGGTTCTTAATGAATTTCACCACCTCTTTGTCCACATCTTTGGTCTTCTCGCGGATTTCGTAATAGAGATTCGGGCGGTTGAAGGAGGAGATGAAAACCTCTGCCTTGTCCATGCCGAGGTTCTTCTGGATATCGCTCTGCACTTTAGGTGTAGCGGTAGCCGTCAGCGCAATCACCGGCACATCTTTACCGATCTGTTGGATTATTTTGCGGATATTGCGGTATTCAGGACGGAAATCGTGACCCCATTCTGAAATACAGTGCGCCTCGTCAATGGCATAGAAGGAGATGTTGATATCCTGGAAAAAATTCACATTCTCCTCCTTGGTCAAGGATTCGGGAGCTACATACAGCAGTTTGGTCTTGCCTGAGATGAGATCTTTCTTCACCTCAGCGATTTCAGCCTTGTTGAGTGAGGAGTTCAGGAAATGCGCAATACCACGGTCAGTGCCGAACGTGCGGATGGCGTCCACCTGGTTTTTCATCAGCGCGATCAACGGGGAAATCACAATAGCCGTGCCGTCACTCATCAACGCTGGAAGCTGATAGCACATGGATTTGCCGCCGCCGGTGGGCATTATCACAAAACAGTCCTTACCTTTCAACAAAGTCTTGATGATTTTCAGCTGGTCACCCTTGAAAGTGTCGAAACCGAAAACCGTTTTCAAAGTCTGATGGATGGCTTTATCCGTAATTCTCTTCATATATAACTATATAGGAATACTCTAAATATCTGTATTTTAATCAAGCTCAAATTTAAGTACAAAGATATAAAATATTTGATATGGTACCACGTGGAAAAAAAATTTCTTGAAATTATTTTTATCAACACATGTTAATGAAAAGCAGTTGCACCCACAACGGGCTTTCCACGACTTTCCGGCATAAAAAAAGCGGATGTCTTCTGACATCCGCTTTTGCGAAATTATGAAAAAGTCTTGTTGAACTAAAACTCCCAAAGGTCGTGCTCGAAATTACGCATCTTGTCAGTAATGCGCTCAGATTCGATACGCTGGTCGCGAGAATTGGCGATATATTCCTCAATGTCACGATCGTAGACATTTGATTCCTTGTAAATCAGGCTGGAAAAATCGCGTTTCCAAGTGATGAGGTCGTCAAAGGAGAGACGGGAAGCGTTGTTCTTCACATTGAACACCTCCTGCTTTGCAAGGAAAGGACGGAGTTCGTTGTAATAGATGTAGCCGATACGTTTCTGAGTTTTGTTGGCGGCCACAGACTCTTGGTCTTCCTCTTCATCGTAAGAGTTGCTGGTAGGACGGTCGTATTCAATAATAGGTTCAATCTCAAGGATTTGAACTCTGAATGTGGAATACTGTTTGTCGAAATACCAAACCTCTTTGAGACGATAGTTGATAATCTCCTTGGGCTCGAATTGGATGATAAGTTCCTTGGTACCAATTTCCTCACCTTCATCATCGATTTCAGGGATGGTCATCACCTGGGAAATCAGGGTTTGCAGTTCGTCACGTGAATAAGGGAACGTGCACATTTCGTCGGAATAGACCGGCAAAACACCCTCAGACTTTTCAGGATTGCTGATGTCGATGGCATCAAAAATCGTCTGTCCAAGGCTTCTCCACGTGCCGCGGGTTTCCGTTGGGAAATAGAGCGGATGGTTGACCTTCTCGCGCAAATCGATAATACGCCAAATCGTCCAATAATAGGCCACATCGGCCTGACGGACCGGCGGATAAGCGATAGGATCGTTAAAGTCACCGATATTCATCTGCTCCCAAGGCATCTCAACGGGCTTGCGAACAGGCTGCTCCATTGTGCTACCGTCGATTTCATCGTCCTGTGCGAACGCGAAAGAGGCGGCCAGTAACATCATTGCGAATAATGCGAACTTTTTCATAATTGTATTTTTTTATTTTTGTTATCTGATACGGACAGAGAATTCGTCCAACGTACGAGCACCTGCTTCTGAAGAGACCTTGATGTCGCTGAAGTAGATAACCGTGTTGGCAGAAGCCTTCTGAATAGCAGCTTTGGCCTTGTCGCTCAAGGAACCACCCTGACAAACGATGGCGGGTTCCTCCATACCCTTGCTCACGATAATCACGCGGAAGGAGTTGACGGACCACTTGAGGTCATAGACAAAGTCGTCGCCCATGGTGGCACGAATCACCGGGTTGGCCAGCAACTCAGCTTTCGCACGCTTGCCACCGCGAATGTTAGCACCCAAAACAGCCTTAGGATCCGGGACACGTTTCACACGGAACGTGGTTTGACCCAGGGCCTTGGTAGTTTCACCGACCTTGGCGGAAACCGTTGCCTGGACTGTTTTACCGATCAAAGAGGTAGGAACACTCACGTTGAACTTACCAGCGCCTTGAGGAGAAGGAGTACAACCAGGGAACGAAACGCTCAACTTGTCGGGAGAAACAGGACCGGACACAGACACAGGGTTGGCGATACCGGCATACAGCACGTTCATCTTGTCGGCTGCGATGGTAGCGGAAGGTGTCAACACCGTGTACTTGTCACTGAATCCGTAGTATTTAGGTTGACCGCTCGGGTCCATGATCTTGATCAAACCTGCATATTTCTGCTCACCCGTACCGCTGGTACCGATTTTCAGTTTCACAAGACCGTTCTCGCCTTCCAATTTGGTAGCACCGCCCAGACCTTCAACGGTCAGAGTGTCGGCACCCATCTTGTACCAAACCTCAGGAGTGGACTTGCTGTCGAAAGCAGCCACGATAATGTCGGCTTCGTAAGAATCGCCAGAGAACACCATCTGAGATTTCGGAATGGAACGTCCCGTAACTTGGTCGAACTTGAAGTCTTCAGCACTGATAGAAGCTTTCAGATAAGCAAGCATCATAGACTCAGCATTGCGGACCTCACCGATCTCCTTGTTCAGAAGGGTGATGGCAGCAGCAGCGATGATATGGTCGAAATTGTGTTCGGCCCATGACTGTACAGCGCCTTCCTTGGTGAACTTCTGATCGACGTCCAAACCGATACCGGCAGAGAGACGCTCACGGTCGGAAGCCTTGGCCAGCTTCAAGATGTTCTTCTTGTAATCTCTGATCTTATCAGCAAGCTCGAAAGCGTGCTTTTTGTTAATCATATAGTCGGTGGGCTTGTCGAAGTTCTCTTTGGCCTTCATGTTGGCTACCGTGGTGGTAACCTTCTCCTTCTTGCCTTTTTCGTTCTTCACCTCGACCAGTGTGTCACCGTCAACGTAGAAAATAAGATCCTGACGCATATCCTCAATATACTTCACCATATTGTTGGTCTCTTTGCGGAGGGTCTGTGCATTGACGTATGCATCGTGAATCTTCGCCTCGCCCAGAATGGTCTTCTGCTGCTCAAACCAGTTGTAGTCCGAGTAGTTCTGTTGCGTGGCGTTGCGCGTAGATATAGCAAGCGTGTCATCCACAACGATGAAGGCGTTCAAAATTTCCGCAGAAACGTTCAATGCCAACATTGCGGTGTACACCAAGTACATCATCTGAATCATTTTCTGTCTCGGGGTTTCCGGACAATTTGTTGCACCCATATCTCAATTAAATTTAGTTAGTGATTTTGGTAATGAACTAAACGAATTACTTCATAGCGGCAAGCATATTGCCGTAAACGTTACTTAATTTGGAGATATTGGTGGTTAATTTATCCAATTCGGCTTTGAAACTATCGGTTTGAGCTAAGGATTTAGCTGTTTGTTCGTAAGCGGTAGCCAGTTGTGTGACAGCGGTGGTAGCGCGTTTCACACTCTCGTTATAGGCTGCGGAGACACCGCCGTCCACTTCGAGGTTCTGGGCGACCTTATCATATTTCAGAGTGAGGTTACGCACAGATTCGGAAGCCTTCTGCAAGTTGCTGGTGTAGTTGTCGGTAGAGACAACAGCGTCGGAAACGCCAGCCAGTTTGTGAGCGTTGTCGCTCAAGTTGCGCATACCGGAAGCGAGGCTTTCCATCAGTTCGGGACCAATCTTCGCTTCTTCCAGCATCTTGTCCAGAGCCTGGGTCGGGGTGAGCGTGTCAGTCTTCACCTGTTGTTTCTTCTCGCGACGGGATTTCTTTTCGCTCTCCTCAATCTCGATATCGGAACCGGTGGCCAACTCGGGATAAACCAATGCCCAGTTGTATTCCACATGAAGCGGCTCGAAAGCGGAGAAGAAGAAGATGACGGACTCCGTGAACATACCTGCCATAAGCATGATGTTAGCGCCCGGCCAGTGCAAAATTTTGAACAATGCACCTAAAATGACGACTGCAGCGCCCCAGCCATACAGCTTGGCCATGAAGTTCTTGTAACCTTTCGATCTGACTAATTGATCAATTTTACTCATTTTGTTTAATTTTTTAAGTTAATGATTTATGATTATTGATTTTAATTTATTGTCTAGTAAACGTGAGAAGCGCTCTTGCTGTTGTTGTCGCCTCTCTGACGGCCCATGTAGGATTGCACGTTACGGAAACCGACGTAGGACTTACAAGTATCCTGATACTCGTAGGTGCGTGCATACACAGTGGTGTAGTAGCTGACATCCTTCCAAGAACCGCCGCGGATCACTTTTCTCTTCTTCACAGGAGAGTCGTCCTTGGTAGCATAATAAACGTAAGTCGGGTTCATGTCGTGGGTGAAGTTGGTGGCAGCCTCATCGTAGGCATCCTCACACCATTCAGCCACATTACCGCTCATATCGAACAAACCCCAGTCGTTGGGATGGTAGTGAGCCACGATGCCAGGATAGAAGTTGTCGTCAGCAATATAGTTACCGCGTTGCGGTTTGAAGTTGCTCAAGAAACAACCGTTACGGTTAGTGGTGTAAGGACCACCCCACGGATAGGAGACCAGTGCGTTGCCGCCGCGAGCGCCCCATTCCCACTCAGCCTCGGTGGGCAAACGGAACTCGTGCTCGAAAGCGTATTCCTTACCGGACAGCCATGACATGCGCAGTTGGGTTCTCCAGAATGAGAAAGCCTTAGCCTGACGCCAGCTCACACCGACAACCGGGTAATTGTCGTATTGCGGGTTGTTGAAGTAATTCAGGATCATAGGCTCGTTGTAAGAATAGACAAAGTCGTGTGCCCAGCAGAGCGTATCGGGATAGATGTTCACCACCTCATGCTTGATGAAGCGTTGATAGCCATTGCCCATGCTGCTCGGACGGTTGGCGTAGATACCACCCAAGTCGTTGCCCTCTTTGTCAAACTCTTTGGTTGCAGCACCGAAATTGTCAGGATTCTTGGGATCTCGATAATTGCGATAGTCAAACCACCAATACTCATAATTGAGCATGGAGACGTTCATGCGGTTTGCGCTGTAGTGGTAGAAGCGGGTGTTCAGTTTGCTGAACAAAGGTGACAAAGCGGCTTGCACCTCTTCATTTTCAGAATCCCACGGAATCTTCTCCTTCCAGTTGATCAATTTGGGTTCAATGATTTCGCCCTCGTTCTCGCCCTTCTGATACTTCAGATAGTGGCCGTATTTCTCCTCGTCAGTGATTTCGGCGTCACCGAGAAGAGTATGGGCGATGGAGTCACGCACCCAATACACAAACTGACGGTATTCGTTATTGGTGATTTCCGTCTCATCCATCCAAATGGCCGCAACCGTCACATTCTTGGACTGTTG
>Ga0310696_10010863_pt1 | contig 10417 bp, 7 predicted proteins | sample AusTroGonzalo_MG_4_FD_203885 | JGI IMG/M metagenome (GOLD analysis project Ga0310696, IMG submission 203885) | Bovine rumen microbial communities from tropical cattle in Woodstock, Queensland, Australia - Gonzalo_02 (v2) (version 2) | ecosystem: Host-associated > Mammals > Digestive system >... | reverse complement strand
CAGAATAATATCCCTGCGCTACCTAAATATGAAACACCTGAGAGTGAATCAAAATTTGCCAAATTAGACTTTAATGGGCTAATTGGCAACCGAAGTGCTGAAATGGTAGCCGCCGGTTCTAAACAAACCCCTATTATATTCCACCAGATAGTAGATATCCGTGAGGGTGAAGATGGTACATTATATTTCCACACAAAGGGTACGAGCAATGGCTCAGCTGACTCTTGGTGGATAGAATCTCAGTATATTGTGGGAGTGTACTCCGAACTCCCTAGTGCTGTCAGTACTATTATCACATTCATAGGCTCGATAGATGGTATCATATGGTTGGTAATCATACCTGTAGCGGTACTAATGTTCCTACTAGCACTGGAATTTATCGACAACTGGGATAGATACGAAACCGAACAAAAACTAGTCAAGGGTGAAATATATCTTACAGATAAAGCATGTGTTAATAAACATATCGGCTATGATATGACTAAGCAGAATAAACTGATCTTGCTAGCACGTGCACCTGATGACTATAAGCAGACATATATAAACCTCATGTGGAAAGATGGCGATATACCAAAAGGCATAGTAAAACACTACAAGAAGCAGAATTGGAGCGCTCGTGAAACTGAGAAACTCGAAGAAATTCGCAAGCAAGCCGAAGAAGCGTATATGAACAAGAGATCTAAGAAGGCCATCACTAAATACCAAGAAGCTGTAAAAAATTATAACGAATTGGAATACAAGATACGTGGCAAAGACTACACACCTAGTCCACTCACCATGTCTAAAGCCGAACAGGAAGCAGAGGCTAAAAAGGCTCGTGAAATTGAAAAGCAAAAACAGCTCAATCTTCAAAAAACTGCCAAAATGGAAGCAGATAGACTCGAACGTGATGATGACAGACAAACTAAAAAGCGTAAGTAACTTACGCTTTTTTTGATGCTATTTTTACCCGATTATTCCTCATCTATATATTCTATCTCTAGACGAATCTCCTTAGGCCTATTTTGATCCATACGTGTCACAGTATACTTCATATGCACATTCTTGGATATTAGGTTGCCTTCTTTGTCTATCTGGTCATCGACAGCATTTACTTCGATAACACTACCCTTCTCGATGAGATTCTCCGATTGCTCAAACAAAAAGCCAGACAATGTATTATAATCTGTTTCAGGCAGATGTTCTATTTCTAGTCTTTCGTATAAATCCTCTAGAGTAATCTCTGCATTTAGTAAATACACATTCTTGTCTATCTCGGTAAATAGTGGGATTTCCTCTTCTTCGTCATGCTCATCATATATCTCACCCACCATAGATTCTAGACAATCTTCCATGGTGACTATTCCACTGGTCCCACCATATTCATCTAGCACTACGGTCATATGTAATTTGCTTTTTTGCATGATTTTTATCAGATCATCGACTTTCATGTTTTCTGGTACGAAAATAGGCTGTTTCATCAATTCGCGTGTTTTTATATCTTTATTTTGCAACAACGCTATAAAGAAGTCTTTTTGATTTAATATACCTATGATATTATCTCGATTTTCCTCATATATTGGCAATCTGGAATAATTATTGGTAAAGAATAATTCTTCTATTTCGGCGACACTGGCCTCCACACTGGCACACACCATATCCACTCTCGGAGTCATGACATCGTATGCAGTGACATCGCTCAACTTGATGGCATTTTGGATAATATCTGCATTGGACTCATCGATAACACCTTCCTCTTCCATGGTGTCAATGATACTTTCCAACTCCTCCTCTGTGACAGTAGGTGTATCATCAGCCTTAATCTTCTTTTTAAACGATTCTTGCAATTTTAGAAACGGCCATACCACTGGCGTCATTATTATCATTAGAATATACAACGTCCTAGAATATCTGATAGCTGTCTTCTCTGGATTATATTTGGCAAAACTCTTTGGCATTATTTCACCAAAAATAAGCACAATGACAGTCATCACCAATGTGGTCAATACGCTAGACAATGTAGGATTTAATATAAATCTGGCAAATAATATAGCGGCAATGGTGGTACTGGCAATATTTACTAGGTTATTACCCACTAGTATTGTCGCCAATGCCTTGTCGTAATGCTCGATAATATACAAGGCACGTCTGGCACCTTTTACTCTATCCTCGGCAAAATTCCTAAGCCTAATGCTATTAGATGCCGAAAAAGCCATCTCGGCTGACGAAAAAAACGATGAACACAAAATTAGCAGTAGCAGTCCAACCAATAGGATAACATCCTCTGTCCGTACCGCTACTGCACCCATCATATTAGATAAAAGCGGGTCCACTTATATAATCTCTCCTTTCTTAATATATGCACATTATATCATATTTTTGTATATATGTCTACCTTTTAACTCAAATAGATTTTTAATCCATTTTGCTGACCATCTGGGCCAATATTTGATACAAAATCAAATTCTCCAAATAGTTCTAGTCCATAAGTGACTATCTCGCCAATCTTATGCACCAATTCTTCCATATTCATATTCTGTTCGGGTTCAAAAATGAAACTAATTAACAGGTCTATTAGTATCTCACTCTGCTTTGCTGTGGCGCCATTTATACGCATAACACAATTACTATATACATAATTTTGCATATCGGTAGCATCGATATCAAACTCGCATGTAAAATACAAATCTTTTGGCACTATCATATTCAAAAGAAAGGTCGGCACGTCCATATTTTTGGCCATGTCTCCTCGCACCTTAGATGTATTTACCATTATGGTCATCGAGATGTGTGCAGAACCTGACGATGTAGCATCACCAACTAGTTTCGGCGATACAATTACCTCTTTGGTCGTCATAGTCAATGTATCTAGTGTGGCTATCGCATCTAAGTTCTCTGCTATCACACCACTTTTTAATACATCGTCTAATATAGCGGCAATTTCTTTGTCTGTAAAAACCAGATAGCCAGTACCATCTACATCAACGACTGTGACCTTTTCTTTGGCGATTTTTTCATAATCTAGAGTAGATTTTTCATCATTATATGGGAAATTGGCGTTTTTTAGTTTTGTAATTCCACTTTCCCTATCCCCTAGGCTATAAGGATTTTTGATAAATTGCGATTCCTTCGGCGAATTATACATAGTACTAATTACCGATGCTAATTCTCCCATATTATTTATCCCATATGCAGACAAATATTTAGGAACGACAATCTTATCCAAAATCATATAACCACTAAACAAAATACCTCCCAGTATCACAATAATCACAGCAAAGGATACCAAGGCTTTAAAAAATCTGCTTCTTCTTTTCATATTATATAAAGTTCTGTGCCATTCCTTTTAATATTGCTAAAGCTAGGATAACTAGTAATATTATAATAATAGCCAACTTAAAAATACCAAAGCCCTTAAAAATAAACATTATTAGCCTCCTCTCTCATTTTTCATTATAATTGCTAACTAATTAGATGTCAATATCTATACCTTAATCGTTGCGTTTCCTACCTGTAAAATCTTGAACTTCTGATTTACGATTTTGAATGTAATATTCCTCGCGCACTTCTCGGCTCTTTAGACCAAAAGCACAAAATAAATACACCCCTGCTGAAAAACTAATTATTGCAAAAGCAATCATAAAACCTAAAAACATAATGCCTCCTTAATCAAACTGTCTTACCAGTTTTTTTGCTAGCACTAGCAATGCCTCTTTTTCGTTTTTATAATTTTTTAAAGCCACCGCCTCGAGCAGCATACCCAAAATTTTGGATACATACCTTTTTTCTAAATAAGGAAATTCACTGATAATATCCAAACCATTGATATCCAATTCTTTTACTGTGGTCGCAATGTGGTTTTTTTGCATATACACAAATTCTTCCTGCACCGAACATGTGATGCTCGACTTGTCTATCTGATGAGCAATCGCCTTTTCTGTAGGCACTTTTGTATTTATAATATCGGACAATTTTTCACGATGGTCTAGTATAAATTTTCTTAGAGTATTCCACTTCATCTTCACGCCCATATCATAGCCCGTGAGTGTCACCACCTCGGCCATCCAATCAATATATGCTTGTGAATAACCCAAAGCCACGAGCGATTTATCTTTTCTTATCAATTCCCCACTGACTTTGGCAATATTTTTTTCCTTCTTTAATCTGACGTTCTCATTTAGCATTCCTATATCGTGCAATAGCACTGCCAACCTGTATTTTGGCTGAGCAAATTCGATACTATATATGCTATGATCATATACCGTCTCGGGGTCACGTGCAGTTCGTATATCACTGTCTTGCAACTGTGCCATCACTGGCAATATCTCCTTCCATAAACCTAACTCACCGATATATCGCACACCTCGATAATGTGCACTACGTGTGCGTGGCAACTTAGGATAGAATGTATCGGCAATCAATATCTTGTCAAATTCCTTGCGTATCAATGCCTTTGAAACCATTTTGAGTCTAAAGCCATTGCGGCGAGCCACCGCCAATGTCCCTTCATCTATATCAAATCCCAATGACACAGCAAAACGTATCATTCGTAGCAATCTTATACCATCATTTGATAGTGCAAAGTTTGGCGATACTACCGCTCTAATCTTCTTGGCTTTAAGGTCTGCCATTCCACCGAATGGATCCACATATTCTCCAGTGGACAAATCCATGTATATGGCATTGATTGTAAAATCACGACGCTTTGCATCTTCGATGATATCATCAGTAAATTCTACATCGACAGGAGTATGCTCACCTGGCATTTGATAATATTCTTTTCTAAATGTCGCATGCTCAAACGTGTAGCCATCAATGCTTATCTCTATGACACCTAATCCACGGCTCTTATCTCGCACTTCAAATGATGTACCAACCAGCCATTTTTGTATTTCTGCAAACTTAGCACTCGAACATAGGTCGATATCATCATTTGATTCTTTATCTATGCCCAATAATCTACTGCGTACGAAGCCACCGACAGCATATAATTTTACCTTGTGTAGAGCAAAAATCTCTGCCAATTTTTTTAATGCTTCCTGTTCCCCCATTTATCTTCTCCTATAGTTTATCTCCACTATTCTATCTGTAGTATTGTCTATTTTTACTATTTCCCCTATATCGTAAGATGCCACAGCTAGCACGATGTTTTTAGAGGCTAGCACTATTTGTTTGTCACGATATACCTTCGGTATCTTTTTATCCGTCAGGTAATCATTCAATTTTTTTCTACCGCTGCCTAGTTTGGCAAACTCATCATTTGCCCTGCGGCTACGCCATATCGCATTTTCAGGTATCTTCATATAGTCCAGATAATGCGTATTATCATTGAAATGTACATCACCAGCATCAACCCAGTTAGTTTCAATCTCCACATCTCCTATCACCACTCGCTGTGGAACCGCAAAAGGAATCTCTCGATGCTCACCAAAATCAGTTTCACCAGTAAAGAGTATTCCACCATAGATTCGATGTGCTGTTACATGCATAGGGAAATGCATCTCTGCTCCATTCTTCATTTTTAACATGTCATCTATCATCTTGAGGTGTTTTGATTCGATATCCTTATAAGCCCCAGCCTTCTTAAATGCTAGCATATATACTCTATACCTTAGAGGCTCTGCCATTTTCTCAACTGCCGAAGACATTTTATATCCATCATCGGCATCTACAATATATTTATCCAAAAGTCCAGATATAAACTCCTCATCTAAGAGCATACGCTTGGAAAATTCACAAATTGCATCTACGCAACCTGGGTATACCTTTTGTGCCCTGCCCAACACTTCCTTGCGGATAAAATTACGTGTGTAATTGGTATTACTATTTGTGCTGTCAGTGCGATATTTAATTTTTGCCTCTTTGAGTGCACATTCTATATCTTCTCGAGATATGCAAAGTAGTGGTCTGACATATCCTGCATGTTTAGGCAGCATTCCTATTGCCCCCTGAATACCAGCACCCCTTAGAATGTGCATCAGCACTGTTTCCGCCTGGTCATTTTTATGATGCGCCAGACATATCGTGTCTAAATACTGCTCTTTTCTTATTTTGTCAAAAGCCTCATATCTCAAAATCCTAGCAGCCTCTTCTACACCGACCTTCTGCTTAGCCACATATTTATTCACATCAACGGATACAATTTCACAACGCGTATTTAAATTTGCACATAGACGCTTAACAAATTCGGCATCTTCGTCACTTTCTGTGCCACGCAGATTATGATTTACATGGATTGCTATTATCTCATCTACACCCAACACGTCTTTGTATTTCGCTAAAAAATAAAGCAAAAAGACAGAGTCTGCGCCACCACTGATGCCTACTCCTACTTTTTGCTTTTTATTAAACAAATCGTGCTCTTTGCAAAAATCCAACACTCTCTGCATTTTATCCATAATATTATTATATCTTTTTTTTGTATATTTAGCAAACATTTAAGCACAACTTATTAATCTTATTGCAATAACTGTCATATCATCTCTATTTTTGCCATTATAATTGTACTTAGCCTGTTCCAAGATGGTATCAGCAATCAGTTTAGCATTGATCAATCTGATGCTATTGACGTAGTTGACGAAATAATCTTCACTAGGGAAACTATCCACCACTCCATCGCTAGCCAGTACAATAATGTCCCCTGCCGATAGTGCCATTTTCTTTATCTTGAGACTTACTCGGTCCACTATACCGAGCGGTAGACTTTCTGGAGCAACTTTGACAGCTGACAAACCTCGTTTTACCACACTGATACTCGAACCCATCTTGATAAAATCAGCGCAAGCGCTTTGTTTATCTATAAGACAAATATCCACGGTTGAAAATATTTCTTTATTAGAAAAATTGAGAAACCTATTCGTACTTTTGACAATAAAATCCGATGAAAATCCTGCCTTATAAAAATTTTCTATAATATCTAGCGTTGTATTACTAATATCTCCAGCCCTCTTACCACTTCCCATACCATCACATATCACTGCCATTACTTGACTTTTAGATATTGCCGAGACCGCTTGTGTGTCCCCTGACTGTTCCCCATCTAGACTACTCGATGCCACGCCCATCACCACATCGAAGTTTAGTGCCAGTTCGTATGTCAATACGCTCCACCCACTAAGGATAGAAAACTCTCTAGTTGCTAATTTTAGCCTTGTTTTAAACACTTTCTTTAATACATCATCTATTCTAGAATCACCTGCGCTGCTATTTCTGATTACGATAACCACATTTTTTAAACTGTTTTTTGTTTCAAAAACGTTTATTTCTTTTGTTACAATATCTAAAAATAGTAATTCCTCCATTATTTTTTTCTCGAGAGCATTATTCCTTCTAACATCTTCGCTGAGTTCATTTTTCATTTTTTCCAGCATTATACTTGTTTGAAAAAACTGCTCAGCCACATCTAGTCGACCTTTATTCTCACGATGTGTCTTATCGCAAAAACATCTATACTCATCAGCATCTTCATTGACTAATGCCAGTACGCCCGCGATTTTATTACATGACGAAGAGAGATTGTATGGTACATCTACGACTTTGGCGACACCCTTTGCAATAGCACTATTGGCCAAAGAAGTAAAGCCTTCATTCATATCTTTAAAACCACCCTCACTACAAACTCCTTGCAACTCGCACTTACTACATATACGATTGCGTATATCATTTGCTATGGCTTCAGATGCTTGAGTTTTTGAAATGTCACCTTTGACCAGGGCTTTATAGGACTTACCTAAGCAATAAAAAATATTACTGGTCTGCCGCAATTTTTCTTTCACCTCTTGCTTGGCTCCTGCCAGCACCACATCTTCAATATATTTTTCTTCTCCACTACCAACAAATTTCCCTATATTTTCCAATTTTTTTCTCGGTATAAAACAGAATAACAATGCACCTATTCCCACACCTATAATGTTTAAATAGTTGTAATCAGCATAGCCGTTCAAGAGCAAACCTATCACAATGTCAGTCACCACTACTGCAAATGCATCAATCCACTTACCTGCATCACGAAAAGCTATCGCTACTGCCGCATACGCAACAAATATAGACAGTGGAACAATCGATAAATTGCCAAAGCACACCCCCACACCGCACATCGTAGCAAAATACAAAGCTTGCGAGGAGCCTACAGTCTTCAGTAAAAATAGCACCAAGAAAGCCACCACGCTAGTAAGCATCGCGATTCCATACACATTCACAGTATCTAACCCCAGGGCGCACGCCGCCACTATCACCCCTAAACAGATATTCTCATCAAAAGCAAACTTGCCATATAGTCCACGAGATAACACTGCAGATAATGCACAAGTCGCCATATACAAAAACATCACGCTGCCTATCAATGTCGCTATAGTATTCAAAATATCATTTACTGTCGTCATGTGGTAATATGCATACACCACTTGTGAAATTATCATATAAAAATTGATATGAACAAACGTCATTTTGCGTTTTATTATTTTATGATACAAAGGTAATAGTATTGCACACACACCAGTAAACAATCCAATAACCACTGATTCTAACGTAAAATGTACCAACATATAACTAAGCGCAAACGCTGGTGATAACACATATTCATTGCGATTCATATATATGAGTGCGAATAAAAATGCCACTGGAAAAGGATTTAATCGTCCGCCAATATATGCAAAATCTAATAATATGAAAATTGCAAAAATGCATACATAATATATAAAAGTCGAATAAAATCTGTTAGTTTTCATATCTGAATAATAAATTATTCACGCAAAAAAAGAAAAGACAATTACTGTGCTTTTTGTCTTTTCTTAAAATTTATTGTAATTAAATCAAATTTCTATTAATCGATATTCTTCATGGTCAGAGATATTTTCTTTCTATCAAGGTCGACTGACATTATCTTAACCTTTACTTTCTCACCCACTGTCAGTACTTCACTAGGATGTTTGATATACTGATCACATATCTGGGATATATGCACTAGCCCATCTTGGTGTACACCTATATCTACGAATGCACCAAAGTCGACCACATTACGAACCACCCCATCGAATACCATATCTGGCTTTAGGTCTTCCATAGATAGCACATCTCGGCGCAATTCTGGTAATGGCATAGATTCACGAATATCTCTACCAGGTTTCAGTAGTTCTTTTACTATATCCTCTAGAGTAGGTATACCGACACCAATTTCTTGAGCCACCTTTTCTTCGCCTTTGACTTTAATAAATGCTGGCAAGGATTCCACTTTACCTGCACGCACGCTATCTTCTGTAAGATTGAACATCTTGAGAAGTTTCCTAGTGGCATCATAACTTTCTGGATGCACACCTGTATTGTCTAGTATCTCATCACCATCTGTAATACGCAAGAAACCTGCACATTGTTCGTATGCCTTAGGGCCCATTTTAGCCACCTTTTTAAGTTCAGTGATATTCTTTATGTGTTTTACTTTACTGCGGTAATCTACAATATTCTCAGCCAGTGAAGAATTGATGCCAGATACAAATGAAAGTAGACTTGGCGATGCGGTATTTAAATCCACACCTACGCTATTAACACAATCTTCTACAGTATTGTCTAACACTTCAGTAAGCCTTGCTTGAGGCATATCATGCTGGTACTGCCCCACACCGATAGATTTCACATCGATTTTTATAAGTTCGGCTAGCGGATCTTGCAATCTTCTCGCAATAGACACAGCCGAACGCAGATTTACATCATAATCTGGAAATTCTTTTGCTGCCAATTTGCTAGCCGAATACACTGATGCACCTGCTTCATTGACCATAGCGTATGATACTTTTCTGTCCAGTGTCTTGATGAGGTCGGCTACTAACATTTCGCTTTCCTTGCTCGCTGTGCCATTGCCTATAGCAATGATATCTACCTTGTTTCTGTAAATCATCTCTGTCAGTTTTTTCTTAGCTTCTTCCACTCTATTCTGTGGTGGAGTTGGATGAATCACTGCTACATCGAGTACATCTCCCTTAGTATCAATGACTGCTATCTTACAACCATTATAATATCCAGGGTCAAAGCCCATTATTACATTACTCTTAAGTGGCGCTTGGAGAAGTAGAGGTTTTAGATTTAAGCCAAATATCTTTATTGCCTGCTCATTGGCTTTGTCTGTCAGGTTATTCCTGCATTCTCTCTCTAGACTTGGGAATATAAGTCTGTCATACGCATCTTGTGCCGCCTCTTCCACGATATCGTGCGTGCTCTCATTCGCCTTGACGAAATTTTTCTCAATGACAGGCATGGTAAGTTTGTTGTCTATCTCGATACTGACTTTTAGACACTCTTCTTTCTCTCCACGATTGAGTGCCAGTATCCTATGACTTGGCAGTTTTGCCACCTCAGCATTAAAATCTTTGTAATTAAGATAGGTTTTCGCTTCCTCTTTTTTCTCATCGAGTTTCGCAGTAATTTTCGCTTTCTTCTCTATAATCTC
>Ga0310696_10010862_pt1 | contig 10417 bp, 10 predicted proteins | sample AusTroGonzalo_MG_4_FD_203885 | JGI IMG/M metagenome (GOLD analysis project Ga0310696, IMG submission 203885) | Bovine rumen microbial communities from tropical cattle in Woodstock, Queensland, Australia - Gonzalo_02 (v2) (version 2) | ecosystem: Host-associated > Mammals > Digestive system >... | reverse complement strand
TTAACCACTTATATTTTTCAAAAAAGCCCTTCCGTGTGCCAATCGGTTACTTGCATCAAATTTGTTTACCAAATTTTGGGCCTGTTTACCAAAATTTGAAAGCATCTAATGTGGCCTGAATTATATTGTATGAATACGCACTATTGCGTGTAATCATATAATAAACATTTAATATGGCAACATTAAAAGCTACTGTAAAATCAAAGAGGAAAAATGGCATGTATGTTGTTTACATACGTTTTGCCCACAATCGGAAAGTATCTTATCTGAGAACATCATGGATGGTTAACGACAAGGGGCTGAGTCGAAACAAAAAGGATATTTTGGATCCTTTTGTTATTCAACACACTTCGAGGTTGATAGATAATTACTACAACATCCTGAACAGGATTGACACCCAAGACTGGACAGTCAAGGAAATAGTGGACTATATTCAGAAGGGGAAAGACGGTATCTCGTTCTCAGCCTACGCTCGTAAGCATATCGAGAAGATGATTGCCAGAGGCCAGGAAAGAACATCACGTGACTATAAGTGGGCACTATACAATTTAGAAAAGTTTGCTGGTGGTAACGAGGTTATGTTTTCGCAATTGACATACTCTTTCCTTTCCAGATGGATAGACTCTCTTTCTCAAACAGCAAGGTCGAAAAATAAATATCCTATCAACATCAGACAGATTCACAAAGCTGCTATGTTGGAATACAACGATGAAGAAAGAGGTATTCAGTTAATCACAAATCCTTGGCCCAAGATTTCAATACCTAAAGAAGATACCCCGAACAAGAGAGCGATAAGCCCCAATATGCTTCGCAAATTTTTCGCCGTTGTTCCCGACTTCAGCAGATTTACCCATCCACTCCAGGAACTTGGTCAAGATGTTGCGCTGATAAGCTTTTGTATGTGTGGCATCAATAGCGTTGATTTGTTCTATGCTGAGAAGAGCCAGTATCATAATGGCATTTTCCACTATAACAGAAGAAAGACAAGAAAATCCCGATCGGATAGTGCATACTTTGAGATAAGAGTGCCACAGTTCATAAAGCCGACAATAGAGAAGTATTTGTCTAAAGACATGGAATCTCCTTGGCTTTTTGACTTTCAAGAACGCCTAAGTACTCCCGATTCATTCAATGCCAATGTGAATGCAGGTATCAGCCAAATCTGCAAGAAGGTCTCACCTGACTTTCACGCCAGCCTATATTCGTTTCGCCATTCATGGGCGACGATAGCACAGAATGGTTGCGGCGCATCACTTAGCGACATTGACTTCGCACTCAATCACTCAACCTACAAGATGGCAAGAGTATATACCAAGATAGATTACTCACCAGCATGGGATTTGAATGAAAAAGTCATAGACTACATTTTCTTCAGTAATGAGGAACCAGATAACAATGAATACCCAACAAAGTCTTTTGAGAGAATGTCGAAGTACAATCTAATCAGGGGAGAGGCATATATTAGCGGTGAATGTGTATCTGTAATCGAAGACTCCGGATTTACAAATGTAGAACAAGTGATAAATCGACTCCTTTCAACTTTGCCAAAAGAGATTGTTCGTCCATCTAAGGTTCAAATAAAGATTACGAACAAAGACAAGGGGCAAACTCAATTGTATCAGAAAATATTGCAATTATAAGACATTTACAAATATCAGCCAACGAGACATGTACCTGACACATTCACAAACTCACTTAGATTCAAAATGCGCTGGGTGTTGTCTTTACTTTGTTTTTTATTACTCCATCTTCGGCTGCAAACTCTGGCGGTATTCGCTGGGTGACTGACCGAGATGCTTGGTGCAGTATCGGCTGAAGTATGAGAGTGAGGCAAAGTTCATCAATTCGGCTATCTGGGTGAGTGATAATCTCTCGTCATCCAGATAGTTTTTCAAAATAGGAACAGTGTGGCGATTGATATAGCTGCTGACACTATGGCCTGTCACGCGCTTGATGGTAGCAGAAAGGTATTTGGGCGAGACGTTCAGGCGCTCGGCGTAGTAGCTCACGTCACGTTCCGTACGGCTGATACCCGTCGACAGCAACTGCATCAGTTGCTTCACGATGTAAGCAGTACGGTCACTATGTTCTGCGGTAGCATCACGCTGGGCATGCGGTTCGAAGATATCGTACATCATTGTCAGGCAGAGGCTTCCCATCAGTTCACGATAGAACAAAAGTTGACGGCCTTCCATACGGTCACGCAAACGGTGGAAATCGCCAAGCAGAATGGCAGCTTGCTCGTCTGTAAGAGATATGACAGGATCATTGTTCAGGGAGATGCTACCTCCGATGCTGTAGTTGTTCGATGGCAACAGACCTTGCAGGAACTTATAGTCAGCGGCAAACCATTCCACCTGCATATCCTCGTGGGCCGCGAGATTTTTTACACGGTCGGGCATCGGAATCACCACCAGGTCGTTTTTCATGATATGGTAGCATTTCTCATTGAACACAAAACTGCCCTCACCTGACATGCAGAGCAGGTGCATGCAGGTGTCGCTCAACTCTTTGGCGTTCATGCCGTAAAAGTCTGTGGAATATTGAAAATCGACTTTCATGGGTGACAATGTTGCGATTAAGTGAGCGCAAAGATAGACATTATTTTATATACAAAAGAACGAATTATGCAAAAAGTGAAAATATTGAAGCTTTTTGTGAAAACAACGTGCCATAAAATCATCGTACCTTTGCACCCAGAAACAATTAAACCTGTAAAGATATGGATATTTTTGAAAGACTTCGTTCAGGGGCTGACGTCGATATGGCGACGCCCGAGTATGCAGAGGCCATCGCCCACATGACGCGTTGCGCTGGCATTTGTTTTAAGATTAACACAACTGAACCCACGATGGAGGCTATCCGTCCGCTGGAGGAGGAACTCTTCGAGGGACAGTTGGACGCGACGAGTTATCTGATGCCTCCGCTTCAGATTGACTTCGCAAGGCAGATGAAGATTGGCAAGGGCGTGTTTGTCAACCACTCGCTGACGTGTATGGCGGCTGGAGGCATCACCATCGACGACGGCGTGATGATTGGTCCCAACGTGCGCATCGTGACCGATAACCACGACTTCCAGAACCGCATGGTGCTTCGCTGCAAGCCCGTCCACATTGGTCGCAATGCCTGGATTGGCGTGGGAGCCATCATCCTGCCCGGTGTCACTATCGGCGAAAATGCTGTCGTGGCCGCAGGAGCAGTAGTTACCAAGGATGTCGCCCCCAACACTATCGTCGGTGGTAATCCTGCAAAGTTTATCAAGAACATTTAAAACGATACGATTATGAGATTCAATTTCAACGAAGAGAGAGAAGTGGTGGCCTTGCTGGGTGCAGGGAGTATGGGAATGGCGATAGCCGAGCGCGTGGCGCAGAACCGCACGGTGCTGCTGGGCGACATCAGCGAGAAGGCATTGGAGGCAGCACGGGAGAAGTTGGAGTACTCCGGCTATAGTGTCGAGACGATGCGGGTGGATGCCTCGGACAAGGAGAGCATCTACGCCTTTGCCGCACGAGCCAAAGAACTGGGACCCGTGAAGTACTACATCCACACGGCAGGTGCGTCGCCCAATCAGACGAATCCGCAACACATGATTAAACTTGACCTTATTGGTTCAGCTTATGCTCTGGATGCTTTCGGAGAAGTGATGGCAAAGGATGGTGCAGGCGTACTCATCAGCAGTCAGACGGGCTACATGCTGCCACAGCCACTTACCAATGAGGAAGAGTATGCGCTGACAATGACCCCAGCTGATGAACTCGCACAGTTGCCGATGCTGCAGCCCGATGTCATCGTAAACTCAGGCATAGCTTATATCATATCAAAACATGCCAATCAGTTGCGTGTGCGCAAGGCTGCTATCGATTGGGGAAAGCGTGGTGCCCGTATCAATACCATCTCACCGGGCGTGGTGGTCACTCCACTTGCCTACGATGAGTTCCGTGCTGCTGGCGAGGGCTATCAGAAGATGATTGAGGCGTCGGCCATGCACCGTGTGGGCAACCCTGCCGAGATTGCCAACGCCGCCCAGTTCCTGTTGAGCGACCAAGCTTCGTTCATCACAGGTACTGACTTGCTCGTGGACGGTGGCACCATCGCTGCTATCAAGACTGGAGAATATCAACTGACAATTCAATAAACGCGAACAAATGAGTATTAAAAGTATCATCACAGCCGCGCTGGCATTACTGACATCAACAGCATGCAGCGGTGGTTCAAAACAAGACAACAATATGAACAAGGAAGGAAAGGCTATCGTAGTATTCTTCTCGCATGCAGGAGACAACTACTCAGTAGGAAACATTGAAGTGGGCAACACGAAGATTGTAGCCGACTACATCACGGAACTGACGGGTGCGAAGCAGTTTGAGATTGTGACACATAAGTATGACGGAATGGCATATAATCCGCTGATTGAGCTGGCCAAGAAGGAGGCTCGCGACGGGGAGTTACCTGAGTATGAGGGCGACATCGACCTCTCGCAGTACGACGTAGTGTTCATCGGCGGCCCTGTATGGTGGGGCACCTATCCGCAGGTGATGTTCACGTTCTTCAAGAAGCATGCGAATGATTTGAGGGGAAAGACCGTCATTCCATTTACGACTCATGAAGGAAGCGGTCTGGCCTCTTGCGTAGAGGACGTAAAGAAAGCCTTCCCTGATGCTAACGTCACCAAGGGTTTCAGCATCTATGGCCACGAGGTGCGCACGAATAAGGCAAAGGTCGAGAAGTGGCTGAAAGGTTTGGGATATTGAAATCGTAAAATGTAAATTGTCAAATCGTAAATGATAGTGATGGAACATATTAGATTATCAAACGGCGTGGAGATGCCGCTGCTGGGCTACGGCGTGTTTATGGTATCGCCCAACGAGTGTGAACGATGCGTAACGGATGCGTTGAACGTGGGCTACAGGCTCATCGATACGGCGCAGGCCTATCAGAATGAAGAGGGTGTGGGCAATGCTTGGCGCAAGAGCGGAATCAGGCGCGAAGACCTGTTCCTGGTGACGAAGGTATGGATTTCCAACGCAGGTGAGGAACGAGCCTATAAGAGCATCGACGAGAGTCTGCGCAAGTTGCAGACGGAGTACATCGACCTGCTGCTCATCCATCAGGCCTACGGCGACGTGTTCGGCACGTGGCGGGCGATGGAGAAGGCTTATCGTGAGGGCAAGGTACGCGCTATCGGCGTCTCGAACTTCCAGGCAGGCCGCTTCTTCGACTTTGCACACTATGTGGAGCTGAAACCGATGGTGAATCAGTTGCAGTGCAATGCCCTTGCGCAGCAGACGGGCATCGAGTCGATTCATGCTGAATTCGGCACGAAGGTGATGGCGTGGGGACCGCTTGGCGGACAGGGTGCAGAAGGTATCGTGAAGAGCGATGTGCTTGCCGCCATCGGAGCAAAGTACAACAAAACTGCTGCACAGGTTGCACTCCGCTGGCTTACGCAGCGTGGCATCGTAGCCATCCCAAAGAGCACCCATAAGGAGCGTATGGCGCAGAATTTCGACATCTTCGACTTCACTCTCTCAGAGGATGATATGTCGCAGATTGCCACCCTCAACCAGCAGGATGCTGGCTTCATCAACTTCGGCGACCCGCAGTTTGTGAAGTATTTGATTGAGAATTACGGGTAATATCCCAAATATTCATAAATCCCAAGGCAAAACACCATTCTTTGGGATTTTTTTCGTATATTCGCAGCATGGAAAAGATTTTAAAAGTACACAGCGTGAATGACTACGCACGGTATATCGGTGCGGAGGAGTTGCATCCGCTCATCAGCGTGATTCATTACGACGAACTGGAGCACTGCCGCCACTCGCTGAACAACTACGATGTTTACGGCATCTTTATCGCCGATGTGCAGTTGGACGAGCTGACGTATGGTTTGGTGAACTACGATCTGCACCGCCATGCGCTGATGTGCGTATCGCCAGGACAGATAGGCGGCAAGACGGACACGGGTGAGGAGATACAGACACAGGGCTGGGCGCTGCTCTTTGACCCAGCGCTGCTGAGCGGTACAGACTTGGGACGCAGAATGTCGGACTATACCTATTTCTCGTACAATACGAGCGAGGCGCTGCTGTTGGCTGAAGATGAGCGTGAGACTATTGTGGGGCTGTTTGAGAAGATACGCACGGAGGCGAAGGGAGATGCAGAGCCTCGCATTCTCGTGGCTTTCCTAACACTGGTACTGGAATTCATCGCCCGCTTCTATGCCCGACAGATGCAGACGTCATCGAAGGATACGGAAGATCTGCTGCAGCGATTCGAGAATCTGCTAACGCGCTATTATCATGACAAGGTGTATCAGAAGCTAGGACTGCCATCGGTGAAGTATTGTGCTCAGGAGCTATTCTTGTCGCCCAACTATTTTGGCGACTTGATTCGTCAGATGACGGGCGATACAGCTTCGAACTATATCCGTCGTTTCCTGATGCAGCAAGCACAGATGTTGCTCACCAGCGGACATACTATCGGCGAGACCAGTGACCTGCTGGGCTTTGAATATCCGCAGCATTTTACCCGCATGTTCAAGAAGTTTTATGGCTATCCGCCCAGTCATTTGGGTAGAAAAAGTACGAATCAGTAAAATAGGTAGATTCTTCGATGATTGAGTTATCCCCTGATTCGCGATTTCGCCGTACCTTTGCACCCAGATTTCAAAAACAATTTTAAAATGACAATTACAATGGAACAGACAAAGATTGCATTAGGTACTTGGGCTTGGGGCGCAGGTGCATTTGGAGGTGACTCAGTATTCGGTTCAAAGACCGACGTGGAGAATTTGAAACCCGTATTCGACGCAGCGATGAAGGCCGGACTAAACCTGTGGGACACGGCAACGGTGTATGGCATGGGTGAGTCGGAGAAGATTCTGGCTACACTGGCCAAGGACTATCATAGAGAGGATGTGCAGATTTCGACAAAGTTCACACCACAGTTGGCTGAGGTGTATGAGAACAGCGTGGAGAAGATGGCCGAAGCCTCGCTGGAGCGCATGGGCATCGATTATATCGACATCTACTGGATTCACAACCCGATGGACGTAGAGCGCTGGACACCAGGGCTGATCCCCCTCTTGAAAAGCGGTAAGGTAAAGCGCGTGGGTGTAAGCAACCACAATATCGCCGAGATTAAGCGTGCTAACGAGATTCTAGGTGAGGCTGGTTTTAAGGTATCAGCTGTTCAGAACCACTTCTCGCTGCTGTATCGTTCATCAGAGAAGGGTGGCGTGCTGGACTACTGCAAGGAGAACGGCATCGAGTTCTGGGCCTACATGGTGCTGGAGCAGGGCGCGCTTAGCGGCAAGTACAACAAGGAGAATCCGCTGCCCGAAGAGAGTGACCGCGGAAAGAAGTATAACCCCGTGCTCGACCAGCTGTCGGCTCTGACGGACGAGATGAAGAGAATTGGTGCCCAGTATAACGCGTCGTGTTCACAGGTAGGCATTGCATGGGCCATCGCCAAGGGTACGCTTCCCATCATCGGAGCCACCAAGGAGCGTCACGTCATCGAGGCTGCAGAGGCCACCAAGATTCAACTGACCGCAGAGGAGGTTGCCCGTCTGGAACAGCTCGCCGATGCCACCGGCGTTGATACCCGTGGTGGTTGGGAGCATAGTATGGAATAAAAAGAAAGGGAAATTGTAATGAAAAAGAATATCGGACAAAAGATGACCCTCTATCCTACACCGGCAACCGTTGTCGGCACTGTGGGAGAGGACGGTAAGGTGAACTGGCTTTTGATAGCCCACGTTGGTATTGTGTCTCACTCGAAGCTGCTGGTAAGCATGCACACTTCGCACCACAGCATCAAGGCTATCGACGAAACGAAAAAGCTCTCAATCAACATCATCAGCGAGGACTGGGCTGCACAGGCTGACTACACAGGAACCGTTAGCGGAGCCAAGACCGACAAGTCGCAGGTGTTTGAGTATCATCTTGGCGAGGCAGGTATGCCTGTCATCGAAAAGTCGCCAATGGTGATGGAGTGTGAGGTCATCGACACCTACGAGATTGACGGCTTCAAGAACTACATCTGCCAAGTGCTAAACAACTATATCGACGAGGACAAACTGGACGAGAAGGACAAGCCCGACTATGCAAAGTTGCGTCCCATACTCTTCGAGATGCCTACCTATAAATATCTGCGCACAGGCGACATCATCGGCGACTGCGTGAAGATGGGTAAGGCGTATGGAGAAGAACTAAATAAGTAAAGTATGAGATTAAAGATAGCAACAATCATATTGATGTTTGCTGCAATGGTACAGGCTCAGGGCGTAATCGATGTACATTCACATTTGATTACCTCTGAGTTTGTGTCTGCATTGGAACACGAGGGCAGACTGATGGACGAGGGATTCCCCTTGCCGAAGTACGATGTAGCCCAGCATCTGAAGTGGATGGACGACGCTGGCATAGAGACTTCTGTCTTGACACTGGCGGCACCACAGCCGACGTCGGCAGAAGTGGTTCGCAAGACAAACGAGGTCGCTGCTCGCATCAAGAAGGAATACCCTGGCAGGTTCTTGTTTTGTGCCGCCCTGCCGCTGCCCGATATCAATGCAGCTATCGAAGAGGCGAAGTATGCGCTCGACGTACTGAAGGCAGACGGCATCAAGTTGGCAACGAATGTGCAGGGACAGTACCTCGGCGCACCAGAACTCGACACACTCTTTGCGTTTTTGAACGAACGCAGGGCGGTGGTGATTCTGCATCCGCATCGCCCAGAGCCAGTAAACAAGCAAGTGATGGCGCAGACGCCGCTCGCCATGCAGGAATATCTCGCTGAAACCACCCGTGCCGTCAGCAATATGATTAGTCGCAACGTGTTGGCTCGCTATCCGCAGGTGAAGGTCATCGTGCCGCATTGCGGAGCCTATCTGCCGCTGGCCATCCCTCGCATGAAGTCGCTGACACCCGTGATGCAGAAGAACGGAATGGTGGGCGAGATTGACTACGAGGCCAACCTCCGTGCACTCTATTACGACCTTGCAGGTGCACACTCGCCAGAGACCATCCGTATGATGCTTACCATCACCACACCCGACCATCTGCTCTATGGTTCCGACTATCCCTATGTCGCTCCACAGGTGCTCATGCAGAGCCTCCAGCGCATGAAGGACTATCTCTCGAAAGAGCCTGGCCTCACGCCGTTCCGCGAAATGATACTCAGTCGCAACGCACAATGGCTATTTGGCAAGACATTAAAAAAGCCTACAGCCGACGTGCCTCATGCCAACACGATGCTGTATCGTTTGGCCGAAGTAGAGGTATATCCTCAATATCTAAAGGAATATCTCGCTGCTGCAGCTGAGATACAGCAGAAGAGTCTCGCCGAGGAACCGGGAGTGGTCTGTCTGTTCCCAACTCAGACAAAAGAAGACTCCACGCAGATTCGCATCCTTGAAATCTACGCCTCGCAGCAGGCTTATCAGCATCATATCAAGACTGTCCACTTCCAAAAGTACAAGCAGGGCACCCTCCACATGGTGAAGCATCTGAAGCTTCAAGACCTCCAGCCGCTGACACCAGAAACAGTAAATATGATTTTCAAACGACAATAAATATGGAATACATAAAACTTGGAAGCTCTGACCTGCGTGTCTCTCGCATCTGCCTGGGCTGTATGGGATTTGGCGACCCTACCATCGGTCAGCATTCTTGGACGATTGGCGAGGAACCGACACGCGAGATTATCCGCAAGGCACTCGACCTGGGCGTGAACTTCTTCGATACGGCGATTGCCTATCAGTTGGGTACTTCTGAACAATATGTGGGACGTGCCCTGAGAGACATGACCCGCCGTGAGGATATGGTGGTGGCCACGAAGTTTCTGCCACGCACTGACGAGGACATCGCGAAGGGCATCAACGGTCGCCAGCATGTGTTGAACTCTATCAACACCAGTTTGGAACATTTGGGCATGGACTATGTTGACCTCTACATCTATCACATCTGGGACTACAAGACGCCCGCCGAGGAAATCCTGGAAGGCATGAACGAGGCAGTAAAGTCGGGCAAGGCTCGCTATATCGGCATTGCCAATGTCTATGCCTACCAATTGGCGAAGATGAATGCGCTGGCCGAAAAGAATGGCTGGGCAAAGTTCGTCTCTGTGCAGAACCACTACAACCTGATTATGCGCGAGGAGGAACGTGAGATGCAGCCATTGTGCCGTGAGGACAATATCGCACAGACGCCCTATAGCGCTCTGGCCTCCGGCAAACTGGCAAAGCGTCCTGGCGAGACATCCCTGCGTCAGGAAAAGGATGCGTTTATGCACTTCAAGTATGATGCCACTGCCGAACAGGACAACCGCATCGTGGAAAGAGTTGTGGAATTGGCCGACCGCTATGGCGTAGAAATGACACAGATCTCGCTGGCTTGGCTACTGACAAAGG
>Ga0310696_10010860_pt1 | contig 10418 bp, 5 predicted proteins | sample AusTroGonzalo_MG_4_FD_203885 | JGI IMG/M metagenome (GOLD analysis project Ga0310696, IMG submission 203885) | Bovine rumen microbial communities from tropical cattle in Woodstock, Queensland, Australia - Gonzalo_02 (v2) (version 2) | ecosystem: Host-associated > Mammals > Digestive system >... | reverse complement strand
ATCTTCCCTTGGCAGAACGCCTGGTATCCGGCCGACCGTCGCCAGGATGAGATAACACCGTGGATTGAAGCATTCGTCAACGCTCGCAAGTGGGTGGAGGCACAGAAGTGAAGAGTGAAAAGTGAAGAGTGAAAAGTGAAGAGTGAAAAGTGAGGAGTGAAAAGTGAGGAGTCAGAAGTGAAGAGTGAAGTGAACATTTACTGGGATTTATTCCGAACTTTCTTTAAGATTGGCATATTCACCCTCGGGGGTGGATATGCCATGATTCCGTTGATAGAAGAAGAAGTCGTCAATCGTCATCGTTGGGTTAGCAAAGAAGAGATGCTCGATCTGATAGCCATTGCCCAGAGTTGTCCTGGGGTCTTTGCCATTAACATCGCCATTTTTATCGGCTATAAATTACATAAGACCCAGGGAGCTATTGCCACGGCTTTCGGTACGGCTCTACCTTCGTTCCTTATCATACTGGCTATAGCTATCTTCTTTGCGGCGTTCAAGGACAACCCTGTCATTGCCGCCATATTCCGTGGCATCCGTCCTGCCGTTGTGGCACTCATCGCCGTACCGACGTTCCGTATGGCACAATCGGCTAAGATTGGCTGGACAAACTGTTGGATTCCCATTGTCTCCGCGATTGCTATCTGGCTCTTAGGCGTTTCACCTATTTATATTATACTGATAGCCGGCCTTGGTGGCTACCTGTATGGCATGTATATTAAACCGACGGAATCATGATCTACCTCAACCTCTTCATCACCTTCTTCAAGATAGGCCTCTTTGGTTTTGGCGGCGGCTATGGTATGCTGTCGCTCATCCAGCACGAGACAGTGGAACGTGCTCACTGGTTGTCAACAGCCGAGTTCACCGACATCGTTGCCATTTCACAGATGACTCCCGGTCCTATCGGCATTAACTCTGCCACATACTGCGGCTACACGGCTATCCACAACGCTGGTCATGGTCAATTAATGTCTGTGCTCGGATCGGCTACCGCCACCTTTGCCCTCGTCCTGCCCTCTCTTATCCTGATGATTCTTATTAGCCGTATGTTCATGAAATACATGAACACCCGCCCTGTTCGCTCCGTCTTTGCCGGTTTACGCCCTGCTGTTGTAGGACTGTTAGCCGCAGCCACCCTGCTGCTCTGCAACGCAGAGAACTTCTCGACACCAGCAATGAACCCGTGGCAGTTCTGGATCAGCGTGGCATTGTTTGCTGCGACAGCCTTCGGTACAGGCTATCTGAAAATCAATCCTATCCGCATGATTTGCTATGCAGCCTTTGCGGGACTACTACTTCTCTATTAACAACATAAGAATTTTGATAAAATACCACAATATTTGATATTTCTCATTCCTTCTATTGTGGTTTATCGGAATATTGATTACCTTTGCAGCTGAAACTGCAAACTTAATCAATTAAATCAAACTTTTTGCTTATGAAGAAAACATTACTTTTCGTAGCTATGGCACTCTTCACACTGACAGGTGCCTACGCTCAGGAAGAAGGCGGAGAGGAAGTTCCCATTCCCGTCTACACCAAGTCATTCCAATCTGTTATTGACGATGCAAAGTTCATTGTGGCTGACAACCACTACACCAAAGGGCAGAGTGAGCTGCAGAAAGCCATTGAGGCGGCAGAAGCCAGCATCGCCACTCTGGCTGACAATGATGCCGTTCGTGAGGCTATGACCACCTTACAGGCCGCCATTGACCTGTTCGTCACAAGCAACGACTATGCTGATGCAACGGAGAAGGTACAGAATCCGAGTTTCAGCATTGACGGCAACAACTCCAAGACTATCACGTCGTGGACAGTAAAGAACTTCAAGCAGAATCGTCGTGATGCTGCCGTATACTCTACCACCCGCGAAGGTTTTTCTTTCAACTACTTCGCTGAGCAATGGGTTGCAGCTGCCAATGGTTCTCTTTCCGGTTCTGGTGACATCTCACAGGTAGTCAAGGGACTACCTGCTGGACACTATCGTCTGACTGCCGACGTCTTCGCACACAACCAGAAGTATGATGCCACCTGTGAGGAGGCCGTTGGTATACAGCTTTATGTCAACGACGCTGTTCGCGAGATTGGTTTGACAGGTCTTAGCGATACTCAGACCGCAGCTTTCAGTCTTGACTTCGATGTGGCTGAAGGCCAGGAGCCTACTATCGGTTTCCGTTTTGAAGGTACCAATGTCAACTGGTTAGGTTGGGACAACATAACGCTCTACTACATTGGCGACCCCGAGGGTTACAACAGTATTGTCAATGCCGAGAAGATTGCTGCCGCCAAGGAGGCACTGGCAAGTGCTTTGGCAGCTGCCAAGGAAGTGTTGGCCAGCGAAGACAAGCCTTTCTACCACAATGAGTTGCAAGCTGCCATTGATGCCGCCGAGGCTCTGACAGAATCGGCTACCTTGGAAGAACTCACTGAGGCTAAGGACAACATCGATACCGCGCAGAAGACCTTTAATGACTATAACAAGCACTACACTGCGCTGAAGTCTGCCATCGAAAAGGCAGAGGCACTGATTGCTGGTGGCGAGATGACCGTAGGCGTCGACCAATTCCAAGAGGCCATCAACACTGCCAAGACACAGTTGAGTACAGCTGCTACTGACTATGCAGACATCGCTGAAGGCGGTGCTGCCTTGACAGACGAAGCCCTTGATGCCCTGAATAAGGCAGAAAGCAAATTCCGCGTACTCAACGCCAGTTTTGCCAACCCCGCCAACGTCATCACCAACGGAGGTATGAGTTCTATGGATGGCTGGGATGTTTTATCTGGAGGTACTGCAAATCCCGCCCTGCACATCAACACATCAGGTAACGTCACCAACTTCAGCAAACCCTTCATGGAGTGCTGGGTCAACAACACAAACTACGGTCAGCAGAATTACGCCCGTCAGACCGTCACTGCATTGCCCGACGGACAGGAACTGCCCAGCGGCTATTATGTACTGAAGGCTGCCGCCCTGGCTACCCGTCAGGATCAGGCTGACCTGAAAGTATCCGGCGTCACACTGCAGTTCCAGAATCAGGAAGTGGCAGTACAGACAGAGAATGGCATCGCCAAGATTTACACCATTGGTTTCCAGAAGAATGAGGCTGGAGGTGAACTGAGCTTCGGACTCTTCATTGACGAGGCTACCGATGCTAACTGGATTGCCTGGGACGAGGTTGAACTGCAGTTTGTTGGCGACAAAGACAAGTACATTGCCGACTACACCAAGGCCATGTTAGGTGAAAGCCTCGACGAGTTGAAGGCTGCTTTAGACAAAGCCAATAAGGCACTGGAGGACATTGATCTGCCGGAGGACTTCGAGAGTTCAGAACTCTTTGACTATATGGACGGTGCACAGTACTATCTGGACAATCCCACTGGATCCGATGTCACTAAGGAGAGTATAGAACTGCAGATTCAGTTGCTCAACGAGAGCCTCGACCGCTTCTTCACCAGCGGCGTATCACCTAAAGATGGACAGTACCTCAACTACACCACGCTTATTAAGAACGCAGATTTTGATGTAACTCCCGGCAGTGAATGGACAGTGGAGACAGAGAATGGCGTTCTGCCTGGTGGTACCGACTGCGTCAACTGGTGGTTTGGCAGCTCTGGTCCTGATGAAACTACTCAGGAATTCAGCCAGACGCTTTCTGGCTTACCTGCCGGTAACTACCTTCTCGACGTGAGCGCAGCTATCCGCGTAGACATGAATTACTCTATCGATGGTTATAAAGCAGAGAATCTGCCCAGCAACGTGACACTCTGTAAGGTCTACGCCAACAACGACAGTGTCGACGTACATCCTTTCTTCTATGAAGACGAGGCCAAGGGCCTGACACTGGAGAAGATGCTGGAAATGACCAATGACTACGATTACCGTCACGGTAACGGCAGTCTCATTGACGAGATGCTGAAGACGAGTGAACTGTACCACAGCTATATCTCCTTCACCTTAGAGAAGGAAGGCAACGTCAAGATCGGTTTCCGCGTGGAACTTCCCAAGAAAGGTGGTCAGATGCCGTTCATCGACTACTTCCACCTCTACTACTATGGTAAGCAGGATGTGGTGATTCCCGGTGAAGAAACAGCCATTGCCGAGGTTAAGACGAATGCTAAGAACACGAACGTTTACAACCTCAAAGGCCAGCTTATGCGCGTTGGCACATCTACTCAGGGTCTGAGCAAGGGACTCTACATCATTGGAGGTAAGAAAGTGCTCGTACGCTAAGCCGTCTTGACAATGAATAAGAATTCTCATCTTGTATTAACAAGTGTAATAGCGGTGCTGACTTTCAGCACCGCTTTTTCGCAACCACCCCGCCGTCAGCGCACAGCTTTCAAAACCGACACTGTGATGGCTCATGACCCAGTCATGGCTTTTGCTGAGGGCAAGTACTATCTTCTCGCCACAGGCATGGGTATCAGCTGGGCCACCTCAACAGACCGCAAGACTTGGGAGGTACAGCCAACACCATTTATGAAAGACATCCCTGCATGGACACACGATTCGGTGCCAGGTTTCCGAAATCATGTCTGGGCACCTGACATAATCCATAAAGACGGACTGTGGTGGTTAGCCTACTCTTGTTCGACATTTGGCAAGAACACGTCGGCCATCGGCCTGATGTGTGCCGAGAAGCTCGCTGGTCCTTGGCGCGACTGCGGTCCCATTGTCTGTTCACGTGAAGGACGGGACCAGTGGAACGCCATCGACCCAAACTTTATCATTGATGACGAGGGCACACCGTGGATAACATGGGGATCGTTCTGGGACGGTATACAAATAGCCCGTCTCGACCATACTATGCACTTAGCCTCAACACCTAAGACCATCGCCCGCCGCTATGCCAGAGGTCAGGAGACGAAAGAGCCCAATCCGACCTCTCAATTCGCTGGCCCCAACGCGATCGAAGCTCCTTTTATCTTCCAGCACGATGATTTCTTCTATTTGTTGGTATCATGGGACTATTGCTGCCGTGGTGCTAAGTCGAATTACCGCGTTGCCGTTGGACGCTCCAAAAACGTTGCCGGTCCTTACCTCGACCGAAACGGAAAGGACATGCTCAAGGGTGGAGGAACAATCCTCCTTGAAGGCGACAAGCAGGAATACGAGGCTGCCGGGCACTGTGCTGCCTACCACTTCCCTGACGGAGACCTGTTTGTCTGTCACGGATACTCTACCAAACAAAATGGTGCCGCCTTGCTTGTACAGCGAAAAATCAAGTGGACACCTGACGGATGGCCTGAATTAGAATAAATCAAACACAAAAGCAGGGTGCCAGTTAACTGACACCCTGCTTTCTTTCTATAGATAATATCAATAACCTATCTTACCCTTCCAATTCAGATACCAGTTGCGCTGGTCAGCCAGCTTATCAATAATGGCTGACATAGAGCTACGATTAGCTTCACCAAGGCGGGCACCGATAATCTCACCCATAGCCTTACCAGGATTAGGCTGGCGCATAGCATAGCGCATAATATCATAGTAGCGAGTACCCTCGAAAGCGAACTCCAGTGCGCTCTCATTCAGTATCAGGCTGTCGACGAAAGCCTGCTGCTGGGCAATGAGTTCAGGACTGTCGACGATAGGAGTATCCCATATGGTGATGGTATCATAAGTTTCCTCTTCGTCAGAATTGGGAATCAAGACCTCATAAGGTATAGGATCAGACTCAGGCAACTGATAGTACTCGTTCAGCGGCGTCCAGCCAGAACCACGCGTGTGGATACCCATCATGTTATGGTTCTGGGAAGCGCTACCACGGTAGTCATCGATGGTTATCAGTTGATAGCTGGCAGGTCTGAAGTCAAACTTGCTCAAGTAAAGCGAGTCAGCATTCGACTCACCATAATAATGAGGTATCACGTCTCTCAGGATGGTATTGCTATTCACGCCTTCAGAAAGAATCTTGAAAGCCATACGCGGATAGCCAGCCATGTTCAGTGCCTCAGCCATACGCAGGTAAACCATCATACGACGATAGATATGCACGTTATCAGAGCCTTCACCCCTTCTATCAGTATACTTCGTGATATACTGTGTCTCCGTCATTTCCTTAGTATACTTATCACGGTCGAAGTCTTCCACCCATGCCTGAGCCAGTCGGAGGTCACCTGTCATGTGATCAGGCAGTGACTGTGTGACATAGATAACGTTGAAACCAGTCATGGGAGCCTGACAATACACCTGTGCACTGGAAATCTCATCTACTCGCTTCGACGGTGATATGCTTACCTTACGGTCATTATCGTCTCTGGAGCTGAAGAGATTGCGCAGTTCGCTGTAGGTACCCGTAGAACGCAGGTTGTCACCTGCAATCATCGTAATCAGTTCTGCATTAGGATCTACTGACTCAGAAATCGGATAAAGCTCTCCTCTGAAGTCATTATAAGAAGTACTGTTAGCGGGGAATGCCAGGTGCTCGTCGCCGGTAGGATAGGTAGAGGCCATACCATTACGCTCATCAATATACTTGAAGTAGTTGAGTGCAGCCTGCTTGTAGTCCTCCTTATTGCCAGTGGCCGTAGCGCGCCAGAGATAGAGTTCAGCACGAATAATGCTCAGCGGGAAGAACAACAATTTTGACTGATTACCGCCAATGGTAGCATAGCCCGGATACTCCGTGTTGTAACGTTCAGGAATCGTAGCCAAATCGTTGATGAAGTATGTGCAGATTTCCTGTAGGTCGGCACGAGGTTCCTTCTCGTAAGCCTCTGCTGCTTCTTTGCTGAGCAGAGGTTCCTTCACGAACGGCACCCTTCCATAATTGAGGACCAACTGCAGATATACCCACGCACGGATAGACTTGACGGCTGCATACTCCTTCATGAAGATAATCTCGCCACGGTTACTCTTCATGGCCGTGTCGGCATGTTCTATAAAGTAGTTGCAGTTGTTAATAATGGCATAATAATCACTGGGAACATTATAGCGGTTATCGTCACTCACCTCGAAGGTGGACAGTTCGCGCAAGTCGCTGTTGGCCGCCTGGGTAAGATCGACCAAATCGGCACGTACCTCACCTAACAGGATGGTACGGTCGGCAATGACCTGCAGCTTATTCAAGATACCCACTACCGAGAAGACGGTGTCAACCGCATTGTTCAGATGCTCCTTGTCGGCATAGAGCACATCTTCAGACTCCTGCTTGAAGAAGTCCTCACACGAAGAAACCAGGCCCATGCCAAAGATGATGCTGATGAAAATATATATACGTTTCATATTCATACGGGGAATTAGAGGTTAATTTTTACGCCAGCCACGATAGAGCGGCACTGTCCGAGACAACCAAGGTCGATACCCTGTCCGATGACACTCGAAGTCATAGAGAACTCAGGATCACTGCCTAAGTACTTGGTGAACGTCAACAGGTTGTTACCCTGAACCCAGAACTGGAAGCCCTGGATGAACTCAGAGTTCACCGGCAGGTCATAACTCAGCGTAGCACTCTTCAAGCGCAGATAGCTGCCATCCTCAATCCAGCGGTCGCTGAAGCGGGCATTACCCATAGGATCCTGGAAAGTAATCCTGGGAACGTCTGTCTGCTGCTCCTCTGCCTGCCAGCGATGCAGCAGTGCTGTCGTCTGGTTCATGAAACGGCTACCGCCTTCCAGTTGTGAACGCATGTAGTTGTAGACATCGTTACCTAATGAGTAGTTGAAACGCACATCGAGTTTCAAGCGCTTCCAGGCGACAGAGGTAAAGATATTACCATAGATGTCGGGGTTGGGGTCACCAATGACCACACGGTCATCCTCAGTAATCATGCCATCGCCGTTGATGTCGTCAAAGTGTACGTCACCAGCACGGAAATAGTTCTTGTCCACACCATTGTCAGCCATGAAGTACAAGCCATCAGTACCGGGCTTACCTGCAGCCTTGGCCTCCTCAGTCGTTGAGAATACACCCAGCGTCTTATAACCGTAGAACACGTTGGCTGCCTGACCAATCTGTGTGCGGATAGTGGCACCATACAACTCGTTGTCTACAAACTGTTTGTTGTCAGCCAACTCCACAATCCTATTCTTATAGTGACCGGCGCTGGCACCCAACTGCCACTGCCAGTCCTTCGTGGCCACCAGCTTGGCATTGAAGCTGATGTCAAAGCCCTCATTCTTCAATTTACCGCTGTTTGACCAGTTTTGGCTCAATCCTGAGAGGAAGCCCAGAGTCTGAAGCGTCAGCAGGTTGTCAGTCGTAGAACGGAAGTAGTTGAAGCTCATGTTCAGGCGGTTCTTAATAAAGCCAGCCTCCAGCCCGATGTTCAGGCGGCGCGTGGTCTCCCACTTCACACTGTTGTTACCGATACCGTCGAAGGAGAGTCCGGAAACATCCTGCAGGAACTGTCTTGCACGGAAGTAACTGCGTGAAGCATAATAGTCAATGTTGTCGTTACCTGTCATGTCGAAACCTGCCGACAGACGCAGGAAGTCAACACCATTCACGCCAGCCATCCAAGGCTCGTTGGTGATGACCCACGAAGCCTGCAGACCTGGGAAGATTGCCCAAGGTGCCTTGAACAACTTGATGTCACCCGACTCGCTACCAAAGCGTGAAGAACCGTCAATAGTCAGGTTCGCCTGCAGGTAGTAGCGGCTCATGTAGTTGTACTCTGCCTGTGCATACCAGGACAGCGAGTTCCAGTTCTCACTGATACCCTTTACATCCTTCGGGTTCAGGTCACCGCTCATGAACGGCGTCTTATCACTACCGGTATTGTAACCTACCTGTGAATTGCTGGTAAAGCTCTCCCAGTTGATACGGGCACCACCGAAGAGATGGAGGAAGTGAGCACCGAAACGCTTATTCCAGTCAATGCGCGTATCACTCTGCAGAGAGTTCTGCTTCGAAGCTAATGAACGCACCTCGTTATTGAAGAAGCGACCATAGGTAGACACATAATAGTCAGGTGTACCATTTATGGGAATGTAGTACATCTCGTTGGTATTAACCAGATTGTAACTGAAGTGTTCGCTGATGAAGAGGTTCTGGTTGAACTCAAACTTCGGGGTAATCGTCAGGTTCAGCATCGAGTTCTCGAAACGGTTCTTCACCTCAGCCTCGCCATACTGGTTGATAGCTGCCGGGTTACCCAACTTCCAGTTATAATTATTGTAATTGAGCAGTGCCTCACTCAAGTATGTTTCCTGCTCGATATCGAAGTGACTGTCTGAGAAGCGACCCTTGCCGTTCTCGTCGTGACCATAGCTGTAAGGACTCATGAAGGGGCTCTTCACGTAGGCCAGGAAAGCCGGTGACGTCGGAGTACCCTCATCATAACCTTCCGGAGCACCGTCGTTACGAACGTCACGAGTCTGGTTAGCAAACGACACGTCGAAACGTACAGACAGATTCCGCAGCAGACCAATGTCCGTATTAAAGCGGACATTCAAACGGTCCATGTCATTATACTTCAGCGCACTCTGTGCATTCGTGTAGCCCACCGACAGATTGTAGTTAGCAACAGCGTCACCACCTTCAACGTTAATGCCGTAATTCTGCGTCATTGCCGTATGGTAGACATAGTCCTTCCAGTCCGTATTCTGATGGTACTGGTCGTAATAGTAATAGTCCTGATCCTCAACCAAGAACTTGAACTTACGATTCTTGGTGTTGGTAGACTTCAGCATTTCCGAAGCATAGCTGCGGTACTGGTTAGCATCCATCATCGAGATGAACTTCGGTTCAAATACCACACCGCCTGACACGTTGGCCGTAATGCGGGTAGCCATCGACTTATTGCGGCGCGTCTGAATCAGAATGACGCCGTTGGCGCCCTTGGAACCATAGAGAGCAGTACCGTTGCGCATCACCGTCACCTTCTCAATGTCTGAGGGATTCAGGCTTGACACAACGTCGTTGAACAGACCGCTGTGCAACAGGTCACGTCCGTACTGCTGATCCACAACCACACCGTCAATGATTACCAACGGCTGAGCATTCACGTTCAGCGAGTTAAGGCCCTGAATGAACATCACGCTTCCTACACCTGGCAAGCCATTGTAGTTAACGACATGTGCCTGAGCACCCAACTGCTTCTGAATCTCATCCTTGATATTGATGGCATTGGTGTATTTGAAATCCGTTGCCGTGTAGTCACCCCGTACATTGGTCTCCTGACCAAAGTCCGCAGAGAAGGTCGAAGGATAAAGTACAGCGTCCGGCTGTCGCTCGTTCTTGACCAGGCCCATCCGCAACGGGTTATGGTCAGGCGATGTCACGTAGATGGCACTGGAAAACAGCGGGAGATTCAGCTTGAAGCTGCCGTCATCCTCTGTCAGTACGCTATAGCCGTCCACATCTGCCGCACGTACGATGGCACCGCCAATAGGCCGTTTGGTGGCACCGTCAAGGACGATACCCTGAATTTGCCGGGTTTCATATAACTTCTTTACTGTCACAGTACGCTTTG
>Ga0310696_10010859_pt1 | contig 10418 bp, 9 predicted proteins | sample AusTroGonzalo_MG_4_FD_203885 | JGI IMG/M metagenome (GOLD analysis project Ga0310696, IMG submission 203885) | Bovine rumen microbial communities from tropical cattle in Woodstock, Queensland, Australia - Gonzalo_02 (v2) (version 2) | ecosystem: Host-associated > Mammals > Digestive system >... | reverse complement strand
ATGTTCGATATCGAAACGGTGTTTCTGTATCCATGGGCTGTGGTAGTGAAGGAGCTCGGATCTATGGCTCTGCTTAGCATCGGCTTCTTCCTGGTAGTTCTGGTATTAGGCTTGGCATACGCCTGGCGGAAAGGAGATTTAGAATGGAAGTAAGAAAGCCGCACATTAAGAGTATTCCCTACGAGGAGTGGAACGACAACGAATCGTTAGAGAAGATTATTGACGAGCTCCATGAGGGTGGCGTCAATGTGGTTACTGGCTCACTCGACCAGTTGATTAACTGGGGACGTAGTAACTCGCTCTGGTCGCTCACTTTTGCTACATCGTGTTGTGGTATTGAGTTCATGGCTTGTGGATGTTCACGTTACGACTTTGCCCGTTTTGGTTTCGAGGTAACACGTAACTCACCACGCCAGGCCGACCTGATTATGTGTGCAGGTACCATCACCCACAAGATGGCCCCAGCCCTGAAGCGTCTTTACGACCAGATGGCTGAGCCAAAGTATGTGGTTGCTGTTGGTGGTTGTGCCATTAGCGGTGGTCCATTCAAGTCGAGCTACCATGTAGTAAAAGGTATCGAGGAAATCATACCTGTTGATGTATTTATCCCTGGTTGCCCCCCACGCCCCGAGGCTATCATGTATGGCATGATGCAGCTGCAGCGTAAGGTAAAGATTGAGAAATTCTTTGGTGGTGCTAACCATAAGCAGAACGCTGAGGAGCGTGAGCTGGGTGTATCGAACGAGGAGCTTACATTCCGCAATAACCTGGGCGACCATCGTCGCGAGCCTATTGTGGTAACCGAGGTTCCTGAGGATTTTAAAATAGAGGAGGTAAAGGCATGAAGTTAGAGTTCTTATCATTCGATTTTGACAAGTTCGCACAGGAAATGCAGAACTTGAAGGACAAGAAGGGCTTTGACTATCTTGTCACTATAGTAGGAGAGGACTTTGGTCCTGAGGAAGGTTTGGGTTGTGTGTATATTCTTGAGAATACCAAGACCCACGAGCGTTGCTCGGTTAAGCAGATGGCTCAGACACAGAACGACACACCTTATATTCCTACCGTTTCTAACCTTTGGAAGGTTGCCGACCTGCTGGAGCGCGAGGTTTACGACTTCTACGGCATTGTTTTCCTTGGCCACAAGGATATGCGCCGTTTGTTCCTGCGCAACGACTTTAAGGGGCACCCCTTCCGTAAGGACTGGGAGTTTAACGATGCTTACACCCTTGAGGACGATGTAGAGCCAAACTATGGTTTGGAGTACTATCTCGACAAGGACGGCAAGCTCCAGTGCAAGCAGAACAAGCTGTTCGAGGCCGATGATTATGTGATTAACATTGGTCCTCAGCACCCTGCTACCCATGGTGTGCTGCGTTTGCAGACTGTGCTGGATGGCGAGACCGTTAAGCGTATCTATCCTCACTTTGGATATATTCACCGTGGTATTGAGAAGATGTGGGAGGGCATGACCTACCCACAGACACTGGCTCTTACCGACCGCTTGAACTATCTGGGTGCCATGCAGCACCGCCACGCGCTGGTAGGTGTTATCGAGGAGGGTATGGGCGTTGAGCTTACCGATCGTATCAAGTACATCCGTACCATCATGGACGAGCTCCAGCGTTTAGACTCTCACCTGCTGTACACCTCGTGTGTAGCTCAGGACCTGGGTGCACTCACAGCATTCCTCTATGGTATGCGCGATCGTGAGCACGTGCTCAACTGTATGGAGGAGACCACTGGTGGACGCCTTATCCAGAACTATTATAGAATAGGTGGACTCCAGGACGACATTGATCCTAACTTCGTGAGCAACGTGAAGGCACTGGTTAAGTACCTGCGCCCAATGATTAAGGAGTATATGGATGTGTTTGGCGATAACGTGATTACTCACAACCGTCTTGAGAAGTGCGGACCTATGAGCCTTGAGGATTGTATCAGCTATGCTGTTACTGGTCCTGCCGGACGTGCTTCGGGTTGGAAGAGCGATGTACGTAAGAACCACCCATACGATATGTACGACAAGGTAGAGTGGGAGCAGTGCACACTTACTGGTTGCGACTCTATGGATCGTTACCTGGTTCACATCAACGAGATGTACCAGAGCTTGAACATTATCGAACAGCTCATCGACAATATTCCTGAGGGCGACTTCTACGTAAAGCAGAAGCCAATTATTAAGGTTCCTGAGGGACAGTGGTACTACTCGGTCGAGGGTGTAGCTGGTGAGTTTGGTGTATATCTCGACTCTCGTGGCGACAAGAGCCCATACCGCATGAAGATGCGTCCAATGGGTGTATCGCTGGTAGGTGCTTTCGACCCCATGCTGCGTGGTCAGAAGATTGCCGACCTGATTGCTACCTGTGCCGCTATTGACGTTGTAATTCCTGATATTGACAGATAAAAAAGCGTTTGGATTATGTTTGATTTTAGTATTGTTACACAATGGTTCGACGCTCTCCTTCGCGAGACACTCGGTTTAGGAGATTTCTGGTCGATATTGATTGAGTGCGTGCTGGTTGGCGCTGGTATCCTGGCAGGATATGCGCTTATTGCCATGCTTATGATTATGATGGAGCGCTGGGTATGCGCTTATTTCCAGTGCCGTCTTGGTCCTACCCGTGTAGGTTTCCATGGCACCCTGCAGATTTTTGCCGATGTGCTGAAGATGCTCGTAAAGGAGATTTTCTTTGTAGATCGTGCCGATAAGCTGCTTTATGCTGTAGCTCCATTGCTGGTTATCATTGCCTCGGTAGGTACATTCAGCTTCCTGCCTTGGAACAATGGTGCCCATGTGCTTGATTTTAATGTAGGTATTTTCCTTGTAACTGCCATTTCTTCTATCGGCGTGGTTGGTATCTTCCTGGCTGGTTGGGGTTCAAACAACAAGTACTCGGTGGTTTCGGCCATGCGTGCTGCTGTTCAGATGATCTCGTACGAGATGTCGCTCTGCCTGTGCCTTATTACCGCTGTAATTCTTACAGGTACCATGCAGATGAGTGGCATTGTTGAGGCTCAGACAGGTGCTTTCAAGTGGCTTATCTGTCAGGGTCATATCCCAGCCATCATTGCCTTTGTGGTATTCCTCATTGCAGGTAATGCCGAGGCAAACCGTGGCCCCTTCGATATGGCCGAGGCTGAGAGTGAGTTGACAGCTGGACACCATACCGAGTATAGTGGTATGGGCTTTGGCTTCTTCTACTTGGCCGAGTTCCTCAACCTCTTTATTATTGCAGGTCTGGCCTCGGCAGTGTTCCTGGGTGGCTGGGCACCTCTTAACATTGGTATCGATGGTTTCGACACGCTCATGAACTATATCCCTGGTATTGTGTGGTTCTTTGGTAAGACCTTGCTGGTGGTATGGCTCCTCATGTGGGTAAAGTGGACTTTCCCACGCCTGCGTATCGACCAGATCCTGAAGTTGGAGTGGAAGTACTTGATGCCTCTGGGACTCATCAACCTGGTGATTATGACTGTTGTTGTGGCCCTTGGCCTATATATTAAATAAGGTATAGCAATGGAAGATAACAAAACATATTTTGGAGAAATCGGACACGGCCTGAAGACTTTGGCTACAGGTATGAAGATTACTTGGAAGGAATATTTCAAGGATTTCTTCACCAACAAGTCAACAGAGCAGTATCCCGAGAACCGCAAGACCACACTTCACGTGGCCAAGCGTCATCGTGGTCGCCTTACATTTAAGCGCAACGAGGATGGCAGCTACAAGTGTACCGCTTGCACATTGTGCGAAAAGGCCTGTCCAAACGGCACTATCAAGATTACTGCTCACATGGAGGAGGATCCTGAGACAGGTAAGAAGAAGAAGGTGCTCGACGATTATGCATACGACCTTGGCGACTGCATGTTCTGCCAGCTTTGCACTAACGCCTGCAACTTCGACGCCATCGAGTTTACAAACGATTTCGAGAACGCTGTGTTCGATCGCTCTCGTTTGGTGCTGCACCTGAACGAGGAGGTTTACCAGGGTGGTTCTCTGCCCAACCTTACCAACGGCGGTGCCGAGTGGCAGGTAGGTAAGTTTAACACTAAAACGAAGTAACGCATTATGGGTAATACAGTTATGTTTATCATTCTCGCGGTGTTCATCATCGGCTCGGCGCTGATGTGTGTTACCACGACGAAGATTATGCGAGCCGCAACATTCATGTTGTTCGTGCTCTTTGGTGTAGCAGGTATTTACTTCCTGCTCGATTACACCTTCCTTGGAGCAGCTCAGATCTCAGTATATGCCGGAGGCGTTACGATGATCTATGTGTTTGCCATCCAGTTGGTAAGCAAGCGCACCCTTCAGGGACTGGAGGAGCGAGTTAAGAGCAGTAAGATGATTACTGGTGCCCTGGCAGCTTTTGCCGGCCTGGTAGTGGTTGGTCTTATCCTGCTTAAGACTGGTTTCTACACTCAGGAGATTGCAGGCGTAGAGGTACCTATGAAGGAGATTGGTACTGCGCTTGTTGGTTCAGGTAAATATCAGTATGTACTGCCTTTCGAGGTCATCTCAGTATTCCTGCTGGCATGTATCATCGGTGGCTTGGTTGTAGCAAGAAAGGAGGATAAGGCATGATTCCAGTAGAATGTTATTTCGCACTTAGTGCCCTGTTGTTCTTCATCGGTGTATATGGTTTCACCACACGTCGCAACCTTATTGCCATGCTCATCTCGGTCGAGCTGGTACTCAACGCCGTTGATATTAACTTTGCCGCCATTAACCGCTTGCTTTATCCCAACGGTATGGAGGGCATGTTCATGACACTCTTTGTGATTGGTGTTGCCGCTGCCGAGAGTGCAGTAGCTATCGCTATCATCATCAATGTATATCGCAAGTTCAAGAGCGATAGCGTTGATGCCATCCAGAATTTGAAACGATAAAAACGGTTTAAGATTATGTTTAGTTACACAATATTTATCATGCTTCTGCCGCTGCTGTCGTTCATTGTTCTTGGACTGGCTGGCATGAAGATGCAGCATAAGGTAGCAGGCCTTATTGGTACCTGCTCGTTAGGACTGGTTACTATACTCTCATACCTCACAGCCTTCCAGTATTTTGGCATGGACCGTGTGGATGGTGTATATCCTACTTTTGTTCCGTATAACTTCACCTGGTTGCCTCTTGGCAATCTGCATTTCGACCTCGGTATCCTGTTAGATCCTATCAGCGTAATGATGCTGATTGTGATTTCAACCGTATCGCTGATGGTTCATATCTACTCATTCGGCTATATGCACGGCGAGAAGGGTTTCCAGCGTTACTACGCTTTCCTCTCACTGTTCACGATGTCAATGCTGGGCCTGGTACTGGCCACCAACATCTTCCAGATGTATATGTTCTGGGAGTTGGTAGGTGTTAGCTCTTACCTGCTCATTGGTTTCTACTATCCTTTGAAGCCCGCCATTGCAGCCTCTAAGAAGGCGTTCATCGTAACCCGCTTTGCCGATATGTTCTTCCTCGTTGGTATTTTGACCTTTGGTTACTTCGTCGATTCGTTCAGCTTCTCGTTTGCTGGCGATATCGTGATGGGCCAGGGCACCACACCATTCATCGAGGGTAACCTTGCCAAGGCTGTTGCTGCTGGTGGCTTTATTATTCCTACCGCACTGGTACTGATGTTCATTGGTGGTGCTGGTAAGAGTGCTATGTTCCCACTGCACATCTGGCTGCCCGATGCCATGGAGGGTCCAACCCCTGTATCGGCACTCATTCACGCTGCTACCATGGTTGTAGCTGGTGTGTTCCAGATTGCACGTATGTTCCCACTTTGGATTGAGTATGCCCCACAGGCTATGAGCATTGTGGTTTGGGTAGGTGTGTTTACCGCTTTCTATGCTGCTGCTGTGGCTTGCGCCCAGAGCGACATCAAGCGTGTGCTTGCCTTCTCAACCATCTCGCAGATTGCGTTCATGATGGTTGCCCTTGGCGTTTCAATGCCAGGTCATCATGGTGCCGTGCTCGACAACCACGCTCAGCTGGGTTACATGGCTGGTATGTTCCACCTGTTTACCCACGCTATGTTCAAGGCCTGCCTGTTCCTGGGCGCTGGATGTATTATCCACGCTGTTCACAGTAACGAGATGGCTATGATGGGTGGCTTGCGCAAGTACATGCCTATTACCCATATCACCTTCCTTATTTCATGTCTGGCTATTGCTGGTATTCCATTCTTCTCGGGCTTCAGCTCAAAGGATGAGATTATCACAGCCTGCATGGAGTACAGCCCAGTAGTTGGTTGGATTATGACGGGTATTGCTGCCATGACCGCCTTCTACATGTTCCGCCTGTACTATGGTATCTTCTGGGGTACCGAGAATAAGGAGGCTCACGAGCATCACACACCACACGAGGCACCTCTTACCATGACCCTGCCTTTGATTGTGCTGTGTGTTATTACCGTTGGTGTTGGTGTTTACACCACTATCGCAGGCTTTGCCGAGTGGGGTGGTTCGTTTGGTAGCTTCGTATCAGCTGCTGGTACCGATTATACCATCCACTTCAACACGCAGATTGCCCTTACCTCTACAGTTATTGCGATTCTTAGCATCTGCCTGGCCACCTATATCTATAAGGGTGAGCAGCAGCCTATTGCCGACCGCCTGTATGCAACCTTCCCCAAGCTGCATCGTGCAGCCTACAAGCGTTTCTATCAGGACGAGATTTGGCAGTATGTTACACATCGTATCATCTTCCGCCTGGTATCAACACCTATTGCCTGGTTCGACCGTCATGTTGTTGATGGCACCTTTAACTTCCTGGCATGGGGTGCTAACGAGGCTGGTGAGAGTATCCGTAGCTGGCAGAGTGGCGATGTTCGCCAGTATGCCGTATGGTTCATCACGGGTTCAGTTGCTTTGACATTAATCCTTTTATGCATCTAAAGATATGAGTATATTAAGTGTTTTCGTAATAATTCCTGCCCTGATGCTGTTGGGTCTTTGGCTTTCAAAGAACGTGAATCAGGTGCGTGGTGTGATGGTAACTGGAGCATCGTGTCTGCTGGCCCTCTCGGTATGGTTAACCATCTACTTTATTCAGGAGCGTGCTGCTGGCAACACAGCCGAGATGCTGCTTACTTATAGCACACCTTGGTTCAAGCCCCTCAATATCGCTTACAGTGTTGGTGTCGATGGTATTTCGGTAGTTATGCTGCTGCTGTCGAGCATCATTGTGTTTACAGGTACTTTTGCCTCATGGCAGCTCAAGCCACTTACCAAGGAGTATTTCCTGTGGTTCACCCTGCTTAGTACAGGTGTGTATGGCTTCTTCATCTCTACCGACTTGTTCACCATGTTCATGTTCTACGAGGTGGCCCTTATTCCTATGTACCTGCTTATTGGTGTATGGGGTTCGGGTCGCAAGGAGTACTCGGCTATGAAGCTTACCCTGATGCTGATGGGAGGTTCGGCCCTGTTGATTCTCGGATTGCTGGGTATCTACTACTTCAACGGCATTTACAGCGGTAACTACACCTTCGAGCTCACAACGATTGCAGCCAACCACTGTATTCCTGGACATATCCAGAATATCTTCTTCCCCTTCATCTTCATTGGCTTTGGTGTGCTGGGCGCTCTGTTCCCATTCCACACATGGAGTCCCGATGGTCACGCATCTGCGCCAACAGCTGTATCAATGCTGCATGCTGGTGTGCTCATGAAGCTGGGAGGTTACGGCTGTTTCCGCGTAGCTATGTACCTGTTGCCCGAGGCTGCTCAGGATCTCTCGTGGATCTTCCTCATCCTCACAACTATCTCGGTAGTTTATGGTGCACTCTCAGCTTGCGTACAGACCGACCTCAAGTATATCAATGCCTACTCTTCGGTATCGCACTGTGGCTTGGTACTGTTTGCCCTGTTGATGATGAGCCAGACAGCCGTTACAGGTGCTGTACTGCAGATGTTGTCGCACGGTTTGATGACAGCCCTGTTCTTTGCCCTGATTGGTATGATCTATGGCCGTACCCACACCCGTGACATCCGCGAGCTGGCCGGCCTCATGAAGATTATGCCTTTCCTGGCTGTAGGTTATGTGATTGCAGGTTTGGCCAACCTCGGACTTCCTGGTTTCTCGGGCTTCATTGCCGAGATGACCATTTTCGTAGGTTCGTTTGGTGCTCACCCCATGAGTGGCGACCCCAACACCTCGTTCCGCATGGTAGCTACCATCATTGCTTGTATGAGTATCGTTGTAACAGCGGTTTACATCCTGCGTGTTGTTGGTAAGATTCTGTATGGCGAGGTCGAGAACAAGCACTTCCTCGAGCTCACCGATGCTACATGGGACGAGCGCGTTGCTGTTATCTGCCTTATCTTCTGCGTAGCCGGTCTGGGTTCGTTCCCATTCTGGGTAAGCGATATGATTTCGCCTGCAGCAGGTACAATCTTGGAGTCAATTGGTGTCATGTAAAAGTAAGGAGGACTTAAGATATGAATTATAGTGAATTTCTGAATATGGTTCCAGAGTTTGCCTTAGTGGTATCTCTGTTGATTGTCTTCTGTGCCGACTTCTGCTGCCCACGTTGTGGCTCTGAGCGCACAAAGACCCTGGGCACCCTTGTGGCTCTGCTCATGGCCGGTACAGCTGTAGTAAGCGCTACCAGCGAGCCTGCACAGGCCTTTGGTGGTATCTACACTACCACAGCAGCCATCAGCGTTATGAAGTCTATTCTGGCCTTTGGTTCGCTCATCGTAGTAGTTATGGCTACCCCTTGGGTCGAGAAGAACTCAAAGCTGGCTGGCGAGTTCTATATGCTCATCATCAGCACCCTGCTGGGTATGTTCATCATGATGTCGAGCGGCTCGTTCCTGCTGTTCTTCTTGGGCTTGGAAATGGCCTCAGTGCCCCTGGCATGTATGGTGGCCTTCGATCGCCATCGTAAGGAGAGTGCCGAGGGTGCAGCTAAGTACATTCTTGTAGCAACCTTCTCAAGCGGCGTTATGCTGTTTGGTATCTCGTTTATCTATGCCGCTACAGGTACACTGTACTTTGGCGATGTAGCTATGGCCGTATCAGGCTCGCCCCTGTGCATTATGGGCTTGGCATTCTTCTTCAGTGGCCTGGGCTTCAAGATTTCGCTCGTGCCCTTCCACTTCTGGACTGCCGATACCTATCAGGGTGCTCCTACACCTGTAACAGGCTATCTCAGCGTTATCTCTAAGGGTGCTGCCGCTATTACCCTGTGCACCATCCTCATGAAGGCCTTTGGCCCCATGGTACAGTACTGGGATTATATGCTTTACATTGTTATCGTGCTCTCTATCACCGTTGCCAACCTGTTTGCCATCCGTCAGAGCGAGCTCAAGCGCTTCATGGCCTTCAGCTCTATCTCACAGGCAGGCTACATCATGCTGGCAGTAGTGGGCAACGGTCAGTTGGGTATGGCCGCACTTACCTATTATGTGCTGGTTTACATCGTAGCCAACATGGCTGTGTTCACCGTTATCAACGTGGTCGAGCAGAACAACAATGGCCGTACCGATATGGCTGCCTACAATGGTTTCTACCAAACCAACCCCAAGCTCTCGTTCCTCATGACGTTGGCTTTGTTCTCGCTGGCTGGTATCCCGCCGTTTGCAGGTATGTTCTCAAAGTTCTTTGTATTCATGGCAGGTGTGCAGAATGGCGAGCCCATGGCCTACTTCGTAGTGTTCGTTGCGCTGGTTAACACCGTAGTATCACTCTACTACTATCTGCTCATTGTTAAGGCTATGTACATTACAAAGACCGATTCGCCTCTGCCCACATTCCAGAGCGATGTAAATACCAAGGCTGCCCTTGCCATTTGTACCGCTGGTATCGCCCTCTTTGGCGTTGCAAGCTGTGTTTACGAGTGGATTGCCGCAGCTGGCATCTAAGATATTATAATTAGTTTGTTTAAAATGATTAGTATGGTCCTCGACTGCTCGTGAGAGTAGCCGAGGATTTTTTTTTGGTGTATATTTTTCGATAAAATGCTATTCTGTGTCGATTTAATGATATTAATCAATAAAATCATTAAAATTTGTAAATAGCGGAAAACTCGTATATAAAATTCGGTTTTTTATAGTTACCTTTGCAGCGCAAAAAGCAAACATTTGTGTTTATTCAATTAAAAAAGAGATTACGAATTATGAAAAAGATTGTTATGACACTCGCAGCTGCTTTCGTTGCAACTGCTATGAGCGCTCAGGTTTACGTAGGAGGTAGTGTAGGTTTTAACGCTTGGAACAGCCAGAAGAACGCTGGCGATCGCAGCGAGACCACCTTTAAGATTATGCCCGAAATTGGTTACAATATCAACGACGCTTGGGCTGTAGGTACCGTTATCGGTTACGAGAGCGACAAGTGGCAGGGTGTTGAGGGCGTTAGCGAAAATGCTTTTACTATTGCCCCATATGCACGTTACACCTTCGCCAAGTGCGGTAAG
>Ga0310696_10010858_pt1 | contig 10419 bp, 9 predicted proteins | sample AusTroGonzalo_MG_4_FD_203885 | JGI IMG/M metagenome (GOLD analysis project Ga0310696, IMG submission 203885) | Bovine rumen microbial communities from tropical cattle in Woodstock, Queensland, Australia - Gonzalo_02 (v2) (version 2) | ecosystem: Host-associated > Mammals > Digestive system >... | reverse complement strand
TGGATGGACCGATACTATGCCCCGTTTCGCCCATCTGTCCCTGCTGCTGAAGCCGGACGGAAAGGGGAAACTGAGCAAGCGCGACGGAGACCGCCTGGGCTTCCCGGTGTTCCCGCTCAAATGGATCAATCCGGAAACCGGAGAAGTTTCCCGCGGCTACCGTGAGGACGGTTATTTCCCCGAGGCATTCGTGAACCTGCTGGCCTTCCTGGGCTGGAACCCCGGAGGCGAACGGGAAATTTATACCATTGACGAGCTGGTCCCTGTCTTCTCCCTGGACCGCGTCATCAAGTCCGGAGCCCGCTTCAATCTGGACAAAGCCAAGTGGTTCAACAAAGAGTATCTGCGCATGAAGACCACCGCCCAGCTTACGGACCTGTTCATCCCCGTGCTGGAAAGCCATGGCCTCAAAGTGGTGGACTGCCCTTGCAACGCCCTCACGGCCGGCGCGGCCTTCGAAGGCCTGGGAGCAGATTTCGCCAACCATATCTATACGCGCGAATACGTGGAAGCAGTTGTGGAACTCGTGAAGGAACGCGCCACTTTTGTGGCCGACATGTGGGACATCGCCCACTTCCTGTTCATTTCACCGGCCGAGTTTGAAGCCTTCGGTGTGAAGGCCGGAGCCGGCTTACCCTCCAAGCCCGTGGATCCCAACCGCCCCGTGGACCCTCGCGCCAAAGTGTATGACGACACCAAGACAGCCCCCTTCCTGGCCAAGGACGTGGACAAGTTCTGGAATCCGGATCACTACGAGAATTGCTTCGAGGTGTGCCAGTACATCTCCGGTGCCGAGTTCGGCTTTGACGACCTGGACGTGTACCGCGGCACCATGGATGCAGAAGCCCTGGAGCACGTGCTGGAAGACTACATCAAGATGCGGGAGTATCCCATGGGCAAAGTGATGAACAGCCTGCGCCTGGCCCTTACCGGCGCCGCAAGCGGCCTTGGCATCGCCGCCATCCTGGGCTTTATCGGCCGCCGGGAATTCGCCCGTCGCATGACCTACGTCGCCGAACGTCTGGGGCGTATTTAACGCTCCGGGATTAACACGCTGTCTATCAACGTTTTAAGTTTTTCTCTTTAGCCCAAACAGCCCAAAGAGAAAAACTTAACTATTTAATAGTCAGCGAATTACAAAGAATCAAATCGAAACAGACTCAGCGCCTGGTCAAGGGACAAGGCGTCTTCTACGCGGAAATCGCCGCTGCGGGAGCGGATAAGGCCGGAAAGGTGCGCCCCGGAGCCCAGGGCCTCTCCCAGATCACGGGCAAAAGCACGGATGTAAGTACCCTTGGAGCAAGCAATGCGAATCGCGGCCTCCGGCAACCCCAGGGCCGATGTATCTGCTACATTGATACGTGCCGAGGGAGATGGGGACAGCGTCCGGGGTAGACAAGCCCCCCGGACGCTGTCTCCATCTCCTTCCAGAACAAAATCCAGCAGTTCCAGTTCGGTGATGTTGATTCTGTTGCGCTGAAGAGTGTCCAGGGCGGCGGCATCCAGTTCGTCCAGGCGGCCGGTGCGGTAGAGTTTGCGGGCCAGTTCGTAAGCGCGCACGCCGTCCACGCTCTTGGCGCTGAACAGCGGGGCCACCTGCTCCTGCTCTCCCAGGAAAGCGGGCAGGGCCGTGCGCACGGCATCGACCGTTATGTGTTCGAAGGGGAAACGACGGTCTACGTCCTTCTCCAAGTCGTAGGAAGGCGTGGTGGCGCCAAAACGGATGCGGGCTATATACTCTTTGTCGTGGTCCTGTAGCTGCTGGGCTTTCTTGCAGGCGTCTCCGATACAAACCAGCAGCACGCCCGTTGCCAGCGGGTCCAGCGTGCCGGCATGACCCACCTTCAGGTTCTTCTTGCCAAAATGCCGGATGGCCTTCCACTTGAGTTTACGGATGACATCGGCCGATGTCCATCGATAGGGCTTGTCTATGGGCAAAACGATTCCTTCGGGGAAATCGGCGATGTCGTGAGAAAGCGTCTCACCGGGACGGGGGACGTAAAAACTCATTTGCAGGGGATTTTGTCGATGCGTTTCTGATGGCGGCCGCCCTCAAAGGGCATGTCCAGCCAGGCGCGCACGATGGCCGAAGCCATGGGATAACTGATGAAACGGGCGGGCAGGACCAACACGTTGGCATTGTTGTGCTGGGCAACGAGTTTGCCGATAGCCGTTCCCCAGGCCAGACCCGCACGGATGCCCTGGTGCTTGTTCAGTGTAATGGCCATGCCGTTGCCGGTGCCGCAGAGGGCGATGCCCAGGTCTACATCTCCATTTTCCACGGCAGAGGCCAGCTTGTGGGCATAATCCGGATAGTCCACACTTTCGGTGGTGTCTGTACCGAAGTTAACGACTTCGATGCCGCGACCCTGTAGCATTTTGATCAATTTAAACTTGTAGTCCACGCCGGCGTGGTCATTGCAGATACCGATTTTCATATAATAATATGGTTGTTTTTACAAAGATACGAAAAATCGGGGAGGGCTGCTATTGCATTATTGTAGTTTTTCGTATATTTTTGTGTTTCAAAACGAATTAGTAGTGTTTCATATCATAAAATGAGCCTTAAGAACCATCTTTTCATCACCTTGGCCACCGTACTTGCAGTAGTTGCCTGTTCGGCCCCCGTCAAGGAACCCATTCCCGTGTATATGTGGCAGCGCGTAAGCACCAGGACCAATCTGGACACGCTCCAGCAGCAGTTCCGGCTCTGGAAAAGCCATGGCGTCACGGGCGTTTGCATCGATGCACATAATCTGGAGCGCACGCGCGAAGTATCGGCCAGGGCACACGCCGAAGGCCTGGAATACCATGCCTGGGTACCCTCCATGCTCCGCAGTGGCCTTCCGCACGAATGGTATGCCGTAAACCGCCTGGGCCAAAGCGCCGACGAGAATCCTTCCTACATCAATAATTACCGCTTCCTGGACCCGGCCAACCCGGAAGTGCAGGATTATTTGATCAAACAGTACACCGAGGTCGCCAGCCTGCCGGACGTGGATTACGTGCGTCTGGACTTCATCCGTTACCCGGACGTCATCCTGGCCGAAGCCCTGAGTGAAATGTACGGTCTGGAGGACATCGTGGGAGAATATGCCCCGGCCGATTATTGCTACTGTGAAAGCTGCGTGGCCGCCTTCAAGAGAGAAACGGGCATTGATATCCGCACGGTGGAAAATCCCGGAGAAGTGGAAGCCTGGGCCCAGTTCCGCTGTGACCAGCTCACTTTCTTCGTGGACAAAGTGGGCCGCGCCGTACATGAACTGGGCAAGAAAGTGAGCGTGGACGTATTCCCCGGCCCCTTCACCTATGCCGAACATATGGTCCGCCAGCAGTGGAACCAGTGGATGGTGGATATGTTCTTCCCCATGAACTACAACAATCTCTACGACGAAGGCCCCGAATGGTTCTCCGGCGTGGTGGAGGAAGAAGTGACGTCGGCCGGCGGTGTGCCGGTGGTGAGCACCATGCGCATTCCCCGGGACTGGCGTACGATGGACGAGAATACCCGTCCCGGCAGCAAGGGCCTGCTTCCCACGGAACTGGGCGTGGCCATCCACCATTCCCTGGCCGCGGGTTCCACGGGCGTATGTATCTTCAACGGCAGCCGCATGACGCAGGAGTATTGGGACGCCCTGGACGAAGTCCTGAAGGCCGAAACCAAATGATGCCGATTAATTTGGCAATTCAAAATAATTTCCGTACATTTGCAGGCTCAAATTTTAAACACTTAAACTCATTGCACAATGGCAGAATATTTACAGCCTGAGAAAAAGCAAGAGATTTTCGCGAAGTACGGAAAGTCCAATAAGGACACCGGCTCTCCTGAGAGTCAGGTTGCTTTATTTTCCTACCGTATCGCTCACCTCACTGAGCATGTGAAGAAGAACAAGAAAGACGTGGTAACTCGCCGCAGCCTTCTTCGCCTGGTCAGCAAGCGCCGTCAGCTTCTGAACTATCTTCAGAAGGTGGACATCGAGAGATACAGGGCTATCGTGAAGGAGCTGGGTCTCCGCCGATAAGCATCAGGATAGGAAAGAACGGGGGTATGGATGCAAGGCATCCTGCCCCTTTTTTAGTAAAAAAAGAATACCCACAGGGGGTAAGACGAAATAGACGTAACAATAGAAGAAATGAACATTATCAAAAAGACCATTGAATTACCCGACGGTCGGGTAATCGAGATCGAGACCGGCAAACTGGCCAAACAGGCCGCCGGTTCTGCCGTTGTCAAAATGGGTGGCACCATGTTGCTGGCCACCGTCACCTGCGCCACGGAGGTGAAAGAGGGTACCGACTTCATGCCCCTCACCGTGGATTACCGTGAAAAATACTATGCCGCCGGCCGTTTCCCCGGTGGTTTCCTGAAAAGGGAGAGCCGCCCCAGCGACTATGAGGTGCTCATCGCCCGCCTGGTGGACCGCCCCATCCGTCCCCTGTGGCCCAGTGACTTCCACCTGGAAGTATTTGTGAACGTGATGCTTATCTCCGCCGAAAAGGACATCCAGCCCGATGCCCTGGCCGGTCTGGCAGCATCGGCCGCCCTGGCCTCCAGCGACCTGCCTTTCGGCGGTCCCGTGAGCGAGGTCCGCGTGGCCCGCATCGACGGCCAGTTCGTGATCAACCCCGGTTTCGAGGACAACAAGAGGGCCGATCTGGACCTGATGGTAGCCGCTACCGAGGAAAACATCATGATGGTGGAAGGCGAAATGAATGAGGTTTCCGAGCACGACATGCTGGAAGCTATCAAGTTCGCCCACGAAGAAATCAAGAAGCACTGCCGCGTGCAGAAAGAGCTCATGAAGGAGCTGGGTACCGACGTCAACAAGCGCGACTACCCGCACGACGAAGAGGACGAGGCCCTGAAGACCGCCGTCCACGAGGCTTGCTATAACAAGTGCTACGAGCTGGCAAAGAGCGCCAAGCCCAAGCACGAGCGCGAAGACGGCTTCAACGCCATCCGCGACGAATTCAAGGCCCAGTTCTCCGAGGAAGACCTGGAGCTGAAGGGTGCCATGATCGACCGCTACTACCACGATGTGGAGAAAGAGGCCATGCGCAACCTGGTGCTGGACGAGGGCAAACGCCTGGACGGCCGCGCCACCAACGAGGTGCGTCCCATCTGGTGCGAGGTTGATTACCTGCCCTGCGCCCACGGATCGGCCATTTTCACCCGCGGTGAAACCCAGTCCCTGGCTTCTGTGACCCTGGGTACCAAGATGGACATGAAGGAGATGGACGAGGTCCTCATCCAGGACGACCAGCAGTTTGTCCTGCATTACAACTTCCCTCCTTTCGCCACCGGTGAAGCCAAGCCTCAGCGCAGCACCGGCCGCCGCGAAATCGGCCATGGCAACCTGGCCATGCGCGCCCTCAAGCCCGTCATTCCCACGGCTCCTGAATTCCCTTACGCCGTACGCGTAGTTTCCGATATCCTGGAATCCAACGGTTCCTCTTCCATGGCTTCCGTCTGCGGCGGCTGCCTGGCCCTGATGGATGCCGGTGTCAAAATCAAGAAGCCGGTGGCCGGTGTGGCCATGGGTCTCATTACCGACGCCGAGCGCCCCAATGACCGTTACGCCATCCTCACCGACATCCTGGGTGACGAAGACCACCTGGGAGACATGGACTTCAAGGTAACCGGTACCAAGGACGGTATCACCGCCACCCAGATGGATATCAAGGTGGACGGCCTGTCCTACGAAGTACTGGAGAAAGCCCTGGAGCAGGCCCGTCAGGGTCGTCTGCACATCATGGGTGAAATGCTCAAGACCATCCCCGAGCCGCGCGAGGACTACAAACCCTTCGTGCCCCGCATGGTCCAGATCGAGATTCCTGCCGAGTTCATCGGCGCTGTCATCGGCAAGGGTGGAGAAACCATCCAGGGCATGCAGAAGGAATTCGGCACCACCATCACCATCGACGAGGTGGACAACGGAGACGGCACCACCAAGGGTGTTGTGGACATCTTCGGCACCGACAAAGCTGCCATGGACGCCACGCTGGAGAAGATCAAGGGTATCTGCGCCGTGCCCGAGGCCGGCCAGGTATACCACGGCAAGGTGGTGAGCATCCTGGAATTCGGCGCCTTCATCGAGATCCTGCCCGGTAAGGAAGGCCTGCTCCACGTGAGCGAGATTGCCTGGGGCAAGACCGACAAAGTGGAAGACGTGCTGAAAGTTGGAGACGAGGTTGACGTGAAGCTCCTGGAGATTGACGCCAAGACCGGCAAGATGCGCCTTTCCATGCGCGCCCTCACCGAGAAACCCGAAGGCTATGTAGAGCCCAAGCGCGAAGGCCGTGGCCCGCGTCGTGAAGGTGGTGACCGTGGTCCCCGCCGCGATGGTGACCGCAAGGAAGGCCGTGGACCCCGCCGCGATGGTGACCGCAAGGAAGACCGTGGCCCTCGCCACGAAGGTGACCGCCCCCGTCACGAAGGCCCCCGCAAGCCCCGCTTCGAAAACGAAGAGAACAAAGGCAGCGAGCCCGACGTTTTCTAAAATTCGATTAAAATCATAAAAAAGGTGCCCGATTTCGGACACCTTTTTTCGTGCGAGGACAAAAGGCGCCTGCAGGCGCCCGGCCGTGCCCGGGACTTTGCGGCAGCAAAGTCGTAGAGGGCGAAAAGGCCGCGGGGGATAATAGGGGGCAGAGCCCCCTCATATGCCGAGGGTGGCATAGGTTTGAGAAGAGGATGTCTCTTTTATTTATTTACATTAATTCGTATATTTGTGTCTATGGAAATGCCCCAAAATGAATCGATTCTCATAGACACCGATGCGGTGGTGAGAAAAGTGAACCACGGCAAGCTGTTGCCGCGGCCCGTTATGAATTTCATCCGCAAGATGGTTCACGAGGAGGACTTCAACCGTAATTTCCGTAAGGGAAAGGTGGGTCCGGAATTCGTGGACTGCTTTTTCGGGGACCTGGACGTTACGGTGGAAGTCATCGGAGAGGAGAATATCCCGGCCGAAGGCCTGTTCACCTTCGCTTCCAACCATCCGCTGGGCGGGGCCGATGCCGGCATCGAGATTGGCTGGCTGGCCAAAAAATACGACGGTAAGGTGGTTACAGCTGCTAACAGTTTTCTGCTGCATCTCAAGCAGCTGGCTCAGTATCTGATTCCCGTGAACAAGATGAGCAGTGCCCAGTCCCGGGAACTGGTGGTGCTGCTGGACCAGGCGTTCAAGAGCGACCGCCAGGTGCTTTTCTTCCCGGCCGGCGCATGCTCCCGCAAGATTGACGGAGTGGTGCAGGACCTGCCGTGGCAGAAGACCTTCATCACCAAAAGCAAGCAGACGCACCGGGATGTGATTCCCGTATGGTTCTCGGGCCAGAATTCCAAGCGGTTCTACCGCATAGACAAAATTACCAAATTCCTGGGCATCGGCCAGAACCTGGCCATGTTTACCCTGCCGGACGAAATGTTCAAATGCCGCGGGAAGCACTTCAAGATGGTTATTGGCAAGCCCATCCCCTGGCAAAGTTTCACCAGCGAGAAAACCGATACCCAGTGGGCCGCCTACGTGCGGGAAAAGGTTTATGAATTAGCCCAATGAAAAAGATCCTTACTTCTTTACTGGCCGTTTTTGCCGTCCTGGGCATGAACGCGCAGGAGCCGGAATACGGCGTCGTGAACATATCCGTATGCAATATGAGGGCAACGGCCAACTTCGATGCCGAAATGGTGTCGCAGGCGCTGCTGGGAACGCCCGTACACATCCTGCAGACCAGCGACAACGGCAATCCCTGGCCGGAAGTGCAGACGCCGGACGAGTACACCGGCTGGGTCCACTATGCGGCCATTACGCGCATGAGCCGGGAGCAGTACAGCGCCTGGAATGCCGCCCCCAAGGTGGTAGTAACAGCCCTTTACGGAACGGTTTACCGGGACAGTTCCAAGCGCAGTCCCGCCATCTCGGATATCGTAGGAGGAAACCGGCTTAAGTTTTTGGGCCGAAAAGGATGCTGGCTCAAGGTGGGCTTCCCGGACGGTCGGGAAGGGTATGTGCACAAGGACGACGCCATGCCGGAGACCGAATGGCGTAAAAAGCTGGACAACAGCCCTCAAGCCATCCTGCAAACGGCCCTCAGCATGCTGGGGACGCCCTATATGTGGGCCGGGATGTCGCCCAAGGCCACAGACTGCAGCGGCTTCGTCCGCACCGTCCTGTTCATGCACGACATCATCATCCCCCGCGACGCCGGTCCGCAAAGCCGGGTTGGGGCGCGCGTCATGAACAAGGAGGCCCTGGCCCCAGCAGACCTGGTATTTTTCGGCCGATGGGACGAAGAAGGCAATCCCCGGGTGAGCCACGTGGGCTTTTACCTGGGCGAGGGACGCTTCATCCACTCCATGGGCCTGGTACAGATAGGAAGCTTCAACCCGGAAGACCCCCTGTACGATGCCTTCAACACCGGCCGATATCTATTCGGTGGCATCATCCTTCCTTATGTAGATGTACACGAAGGCGTTAACACCACTCTCAGCAATCCCTACTATGCAGAATAGACGAGACTTCCTCAAGACCACGGCCCTGGCGGCCGCCGGAGTGGCCCTTGCGGGCTGCCATCATGCCCCGCACAGCTTTCATATCGGCAAAGGGGATGGCAGGATGCATTTGAAATTCTTTCCCTATGAGTTACAGCTGCAACACACCTTTACGGTAGCCTCCTATAGCCGTACCACCACTCCGGATGTGCAGGTAGAAATTGAGTATGAGGGGATTACGGGATATGGGGAAGCCTCCATGCCCCCATATCTGGGACAGAGTGTAGCCACCGTCTCCGCTTTTCTGGAAAAGGTGAATCTGGAACAGTTTACAGACCCTTTCCAGCTGGAGGATATTCTTGCTTACGTAGACAGCCTCTCCCCTGGAGACACCGCCGCCAAGGCGGCTGTGGATATCGCGCTGCACGACCTCGTGGGCAAACTCACGGGCCAGCCTTGGTATAAACTCTGGGGCCTGGATCCGGCCAAGGCGCCCTCCACCACTTTCACTATCGGCATTGATACGCCGGAAATCGTCCGGGAAAAGACACTGGAGGCGGCCGGTAAGTTCAACATCCTCAAAGTGAAGGTGGGCCTGGATACCGACGAGCAAATGATCCGGACCATCCGGGAAGTTACCTCCGTTCCCCTGGCGGTAGATGCCAACCAAGGCTGGAAAGACCGTTCCAAGGCCCTGGACGAGATCTTTTGGCTCAAGGAACAGGGAGTGGTGATGGTGGAGCAGCCCATGGCCAAGGAGCGCGTGGACGACAACGCCTGGCTCACGGAGCACAGCCCTCTCCCCATCTTTGCCGATGAATCCATCCAGCGCCTCGCCGACGTCCCTTCCATGAAGGGCGTCTATTCCGGCATCAACATCAAGTTGATGAAGTGCACCGGCATGCGGGAAGGCTGGAAGATGGCCCAGCTGGCACGCGCCCTGGGCATGAAGGTGATGGTGGGCTGCATGACGGAGACATCCTGCGCCGTAAGCGCCGCAGCCCAGTTCTCCCCTTACGTGGATTTTGCCGACTTGGACGGAAACCTGCTCATCTCCAACGACCGCTTCGAGGGGGTAAAAGTAAAGTCCGGGAAGCTCAGCCTCCCGGACCTACCTGGAATTGGAGTCAAGCTCCTCTAACTATCTGATATAGTCCTTCAACAGTTTGTGCAGCATTTTGCTCACATCTTCATAGTCTGTAGGATGGGACGGGAAGAAAGCCGTCTGCTTCTTGTATGAAACGACGCATTCCTCCTGTTTGTCTATGACCACACATACCATCTCGTTGCCATAAGGATTCTTGGGCGTATAGTTCTGGGACGGGTTGGTAAGTCCCTTGACTCCGGTAAGGTTCTCGGCAACGATATCTACGGCGTGACTGATAGCCTTCTCCCGTTTTTCCTTTTGGTAGGCATCCACCGTGGTGACATATCCATAGGAATAGATGAAAACGGCGTAACGCTCTTGGGTGCCGTCCAGCATTGTCATCAGGGACCTGGGGATGCGTAACCGGCCGGAATTCTTAGCCTTGATACCGGGCAGGGTTTTGGCCCACTGCAGGATATCGGCATTTACTCCGTCCTCGTAATAATCGGCACGGATCATTTCCGAGAACGGGAAACGTTCTGCGTTGACGACATCGGCTACGGTCTGGGCAGCCTTGTCCGTTTCGGGCTGGTCATAGAACGTGCCGTCTATCCAATTTTTGTCGATACAGGCGCAGGGCTGGATGAAGGCAAACTCCCGGACATCATCGGGCTTGAAACCGGAACTGCTGTAACGGGCCGAGCCACAGGAGACAAGCAGGAGCAGCGCCGCCAGGGAAAAGATTACCTTTCTCATTGGGCCAGATTACCGTCTTTGTCAAAGGAGAAACTGTATTCTTTGTCCCAACGGCCGCTGGCAATCAGTTCAGCCACCTTATCAC
>Ga0310696_10010857_pt1 | contig 10420 bp, 9 predicted proteins | sample AusTroGonzalo_MG_4_FD_203885 | JGI IMG/M metagenome (GOLD analysis project Ga0310696, IMG submission 203885) | Bovine rumen microbial communities from tropical cattle in Woodstock, Queensland, Australia - Gonzalo_02 (v2) (version 2) | ecosystem: Host-associated > Mammals > Digestive system >... | reverse complement strand
TTCAGTTCCAGAATTATATCCCGCCAATATCGAAGATATATCCCCATCAGTCATTTTTTCAACACGTTCGCCATTTATTTCTGAAACGATGTCGCCTTCCCTTATACCAACCATATCAGCCGGAGAATCTTTATAAACACCTGTCACACGCAAATTGCCACGCGAATCGCGACCGCCATCAAACCCCAGACTTGTTAAAATATGCGAATCGTCTCCATTTAACATGTCACGCGAATAAATATAATTCCCATTTTGATCGATACCAGAAAGCAATGCATTAACAACAACCTGATAAAGTTCTGCATCTTTCAAAGCACGCAACCGAGCATCCCTTTCGCGCATACGCAACAACAAAGTAGTTGTCAATTCACCATAAGCTTTCCAATCTTTACTTTTGGGATATGGGTAATTTGCGATTAATTCATCACCCCAAACCAAAACAGCCCTTTCCCCAGTTGCTGCGATATGTGCTTCTGGGTTTAATTTTTCCAAACTTTCAATTGCAACATCTATGTTTTTACCGGCCCAATTTACACCATCTAATTTTTCATAAATGTCAGCAAAAACATCAGACACAGCATAAACATCTAAATCATCTTGGATTTGAACATTATCGTAAAACAAGCTGTTATCGCCCCACCCCAGCAATGGCCAAAGCATCAGACCAAGTGCCATAAAAATTTGTTTTATTTTCATTTGTTTTCTCTCCTTTCCTTGGTCTGCGCCTGTTTTTAATAATCTGTTTCCCGCAAATTAAAGTGATACAAAATAACATTAGAAATATATATACTTGTTAATGTTCCACTTATGATAGAGAAAGTCATAGCAATTGCAAATTCTTGCAACATTTGACCACCAAACATGTAAATACCAACCATAGCCAAAATAGTCGATACACTGGTCATAACAGTTCTGTATAACATTTCATTAACAGACAAATCGATAACATCGCTTACCGGCATTTTGTGATATTTTTTAAGGTTTTCATCGATTCTGTCGTAATTCACAACCTTGTCATTAACAGAATATCCAACCCCCATCAAAATCACAGCAATCGCAGTCTGATTGAATTCCAATCCAGCAATGGAAAAGAATCCAAACATCAATATCAAATCAAATATCAATGATACAAAAGACCCAACAGCATACCCCCCGCGATAGCGAATCCAGATATATATAGACATCATTATAAATGACACTAATATAGCCAGAACACCACCACGAATCAATTCGCCACCAATTTTTGGTCCCACAACTTGGACCTGGGAATAAGTCACATGGTCGCCCAAAATATTTTTAATTTGTGTCACGCGTTCATTTTGTTGTTCATCAGTTGATCCCTTTGGCAATCCTACACGCAACAAAATAGCATCACCATCCACAGCTTGTAATTCAGGTTTAAATTCTGCTAAATCATGACGCATTTTATCAATGGTATATTCTGCGGATGTTGGTTTAACTTCCATTGAAATACCACCTGAAAAGTCTATGCCGTAATTAAAACCTTTGAACACAATAGACAATATAGATAACACAATACAAATCGCAGAAATCCAATACGATAATTTACGATATTTCATAAAATGCAATTTCATCAGTTTACTCCTTCATATGCACTTTTATTTTTTATTTTTTCATTCTTACATAGCCAATTTTCTTGCTTTTGCCGTTCATATAGTAATCAACAAAAACGCGTGTCAACAGCAAGCACGTAAACAATGTTGTCGCCACACCTATTGACAAAGTCACAGCAAAACCACGAATTGGACCTGCACCAAATTGGAACAAAATCAACGCGCAAATTAAATTAGTCAATTCACCATCCAACACTGTTTTTGTAGAACGGGTAAAACCATAATCTACCGCACGCAATGTTGGAACACCTTCGCGGATTTCATCCCTAATTCTTTCAAACGGCAAAATATTCGCGTCAACCGCCATACCCAATGTTAACACAATACCGGCAATACCAGGCAAAGTAAGTGTTGCACCAAACAACGCAGATACACCGATAATCATCAACAAATTGACGATTAAAACAACATCAGCAAATAACCCAAATATGCCATACATCATCGCCATAAACACTAAAACAAATATTACACCCACAACCGAACCAATTTTTCCAGTTGCAATTGTATCAGCCCCCAATCCCGCACCAACTGTGCGTTCTTCGATAACTTCCAATGGTGCAGGCAAAGCGCCAGAACGCAACAGAACAGCCAAATCTTTCGCGCCCTGCAAAGTAAATCCGCCAGATATTTGTCCGCGTCCGCCTGGAATCGGTTCACGAATTGTTGGCGCAGACAAAACTTTATCATCCAATACAATAGCAAATCTTTCTCCTACGTGTTCAGTAGTAAGTTTTGCAAATCTGCGTGTTCCACTGGCATCAAATTCAGTTGTCACCACAGGCATATTATTTTGATCGAAATCAGCTTGGGAATTTTTCAAACTGTCCCCAGAAACTTCTACACGCGAATAAACAGGAATCAGCTGACCTGGATTTTCCATATATTGTAAAAACATAGTCCCACTTGGCGCATGCCCAGATTGCAATTGTGCACTGGTAATATTTTCATTTACCAAATGGAAAGACATTTTCGCAGTTTTACCAATCAATTCTTTGATACGTTCCGGATTATCTACACCCGGCAATTGAACCAATATATATTTTCCGCCTTGGGATTGAATAGAAGGTTCTTTGGTCCCCAGCGCATCAATACGACGACGCACGATTTCGATACTGCGGCTCATCGCATCATTTATAAATTCTTCACGCGCCTTTGAAGTATAAGATACGGTCAAAGTTTTTCCACTTGAAGCCACATCCACATTATTACCCAAAACACTACGCAAACGTCCCTTGGCCTTTGATACTTCACCATCATCACGCACAATCAAACTAACATCCTTGCCAGTATTACGTAAATCAGAAAAACGAATAACACCTTTGCTTCTGTCTATCAAAGCGCTGCGCACTTCATCATAAAGTTGCGCAGATTTTTCTTTTAACATAACATCTGTGTTAACCTCTAACAATAATTGTGCGCCACCTTTTAAATCCAACCCCAATGGAATCGGTTGAATCCACGATGGAAAATAAGGCGCCAATTTTGGCGACAAAGTTGGCACAGCCAACAAACACCCAAACAAAGATATAAAAATAATTGCTAATTTTTTAAACATGATAACCTACCTTAAAAAAACACTATTCAACATGCGCAACAGCATTTTTGTTGATTTCAACAACAACACCCTTGGCAATTTCAACATCTAAACTTTTGTCGTTAATTTTCTTTACAGTTCCATAAATACCGGCAGCCAACACACGATTGCCGACTTTGATAGAATCGAGCATTTTTTGGTATTCAGCCATACGCTTTTTATTTGGCCGTATCATAAAGAAATACAATATCGCCATTATAATAACACAGTAAAGAACCATACCCCACATACCATCTTGTGGTTGCGCAGCTGGTGCAACTTGATTTACTTGATTTGCAACTTCAATAGTCTCGTTCATGAATATTCTCCTTAAAGTTTATATATAAACCCTAGTAAAAAAACAAACATAAGTAAAGGAAAAAACCGCCCTATATCCTTTCAAACAACGAATCGATTTTAGATATCGGAATAATCATATAAACCGGGCGACCGTGATTACATTCACCACCCCGCTCTGTTTGTTCTATGTCCCGCAAAATAGCGTTCATTTCCGCCATATTTAACCTGCGCCCCGCACGTACAGAATGATGACACGCAAAATTAGCCAATTTTAAATGTAATTTTTCTTGTAATTTCGAAGAATGTCCGTTCACGCGCACTTCGTCTGCGATTTCATGAAAACATTTTTCCCAATTCAAATCCCAATCAGACGGTTTTTCAAAAATAGCAATTGCACTGTCCCCAAACGAATCGATATGTAATCCACATTGCTTTAATTCATCCACCACCATCAATACAGATTCAACTTCTTCAGCACGCAACTTTATAACAACAGGTGTCAAAAGTGGTTGTGTTTTAATTTCGTGTTTACGCAATTTTTCATAAGTGATTCTTTCGTGCGCTGCATGTTGGTCAACAATCACAAAACCATTTACATTTTCTGCCAAAATATATTTATCGTTTAATTGCCCGATAACACGTCCCAAAGGTAAATCAAATTCAGATTCCGTTTTAACAATTTCTTGTTGTGTATCAATTTCTTCTATACGGCGGTTTTCACCGTATACATCCGGTTCAGCGACAAAACTTTTTGCATATAAATTTGTATCTATTTTATTTGAATTAAAAAAAGTTTGTGTTAATGGAATTTCAAAATTTTTATTATCACGCGCAACATTGTTTTGAACATTTTGATTTAATGTTTGTGATAACACCGCGCGCAAAGATTTTATAATAAAACTGCGCACATGCGAAGGTTCCAAAAAATGCACTTCGGTTTTTGCGGGCGAAACATTTACATCTACATTGCGCGATGGCAATTCCAAATATAATGCACACAATGGAAATTCACGTGCATGCATAACATCCATATATGCGGCACGCAATGCCGAAACCAATACTTTATCTTTTACCGGGCGTCCATTTACAAATAAATATTGATCCACAGACGAAGCGCGCCGTAAAGTCGGGTGTGAAATATATCCGTGCAATCGCATTTCTGCCGAAGAAGACTTTGTGTCCACCATCAACATTTTTCCACGCGCATCTTCACCCATAACAGCAATCACGCGTTCCAACAAATCTTGATTCTTTGGAAAACGCCATTTGTTATTCAAAACAAAACCAACATCCACGCGCGCCATTGCCAGCCGTTTGACAGTATCCACAACAGATAACATTTCAGCTTTGTCAGTATGTAAAAATTTTAACCGTGCCGGGGTTTTAGCAAATAAATTAGAAACCCTTATCCGTGTTCCGCTTTCCCAATCAGACGGTTTGATTTCCATATCATCAACATTTAATTGAAATCCATGTGGCGCGCCATCATGAAAAGTATCAATAACCATATTTGAAACAGACGCAATAGACGGCAAAGCTTCGCCACGAAATCCCATAAAATTGATATTCAACAAATCATCGTCTGGTAATTTAGAAGTCGCATGTCGCAAAACACAATTCGCCAAATCTTCACGCGTCATCCCCCGCCCATTATCAATCACAGAAATCATTGTGCGCCCACCGTCAACAACATCTATGATAATTTGATTGGCCCCAGCATCCAGCGCATTTTCAATCAATTCTTTGACTACACTTGACGGTTTTTCAACCACTTCGCCTGCTGCGATTTGATTTATCAAAAAATCTGGCAGAACGCGAATCGACATTTTAATCCTTGAACTTTACATCTATTATTTCTAATTCTTTTTGACCACTTGGAAGACGCACAGTACAAGTATCCCCAACACAATGACCAATCAAAGCACGCCCAACCGGCGAAGTACAAGATATAACCATACGTCCATCAGATTCTATATCGGACAAAATTCGACACTCCATTTTATTGCCATCTTCGTCTTCGGTAATAACTTTTGCCCCAAAAACGACCCTGTTTCCAGACAAAGAATCAACATCTATGACCTGGGCATTTTCAATAACAGACTCTATAAACTGAATCCGTTTATCTATCTGACGCTGTTTTTCTTTGGCAGCGCTATAATCAGCATTTTCGGACAAATCACCCAGAGAGCGCGCCCATTGAACAACCTTTAAAATTTCTGGTCTTTGATTTTCTTTTAAATCTTTTAATTCGCGCAACAATGCATCAAAGCCCTGACGCGAAATTGGTTTCTTTTCCATATGATACACCTTATGTTTTGCCTATAACAATATAACATTAAATTTAATTTTGCAATTATGATTTGAAACGATTATACTATATATCTATGATAAGATTTAAACCAAAAGTTTTGACATTATTCCTGTTGCGACGTTTTTTTGCCAGCTTCTTTCTGGTGATGCTGACTGTATGTGGGGTTATTTTTGCTGTCACATTCGTGGAAAGACTTTCTGCAAACCCAGATGCGATATCTACCCTGGTTGATTCATGGTTGCGACTGTTAGAATATATACCAATGTTTTTACCCTTGGCTGTATTTATGGGGACTTTGGTTGCCTTTTATAATTTAACTAAATCTACGGAATTGATAATTGCATCGGGAACTGGTTTATCACCTTTTCAAATAGCACGTCCATTTTTATTTGGTGCTTTTGTAATTGGAATTTTTGCTTCGTGTGTTATAAATCCTTATTCTGTAAATTTAACGACCAAGAATTTGACTGGGCACCAATTAAAACTGATAGATAATGCGATATGGTTGCGTGAAAAATCTGACGAAGGAATATTGACCGCCCGCGCCGAAGGATTACACATCGCGCATAACAAAGATGTTGTATTTGACAACATAACTATATTATTACAAGACAACGCATTTAAATTACAAAAACAAGTATTTGCGAACAATGCAACACTGTCAAACAATGGTATAGATATTGAAAAGGCTGATGTAACTACCGCAGATGGGGTCACAAAAAAAGAATCTGCACACATAGACACAAAATTGACACCAACAACTGTTCTGGACAGATATTTGCAACCAGACCAAATTTCCTTTTGGAAATTGCCAACTTTTATACATAAAATGAAAGGTATTGGTGTACCAATACGCGGGCATCAAGTTCAATTTTGGACACTGTTTTTCTTGCCATTAAACATGATGGCTATGGTCGCTTTGGGGATCGCTTTTTCACAAACCAGACAGCGTCGCAATTATACTTTTGGGTTGAAATTCAGCCTTGGTGTATTGACATGTTTTGCGCTTTATTTTATTGTAAATTTGTTTAATGCGTTGGGAAATACGGGAACATTACCCCCACTGATTGCGATCATCGCACCACAAATAATAATTATAGCAGCCTCATGTATGTTCATAACCAGCTTTGATACGATATAACAAAGGAAATAGATATGCCACTGCGTAAAAAAACAAGCAACAAGAAATATATCATATGGGGAATCGCAATCATTATATTGATATTGATGATAATATCATTTGCACCAACCCCAGAATTTACAGAAACAGTTCTTTATCCATGAAATACATAGAAATATTTTTAGAAGCTCTTGCTGCAGAAAAAGGACGCAGTCAACAAACGCTAAGTGCGTATGCTTCTGACCTGCACCAGGCAGAAAACGAAATCGGTGATTTGCTAAATGCATCTGCCACTGACATACAAAATTATTTATCACATTTACCGGACAAACCATCGTCTATTTCACGCAAAGCCAGCGCACTGCGCACTTTTTACAAATTCTTAATGTTGGAAAAAATCATAACGAAAAATCCGACAGCGAATCTGGAACTACCAAAACGCGGACGTGCATTACCTAAATATTTATCCCCAGAAGAAATAGAATTATTAATATCTTCATCTGGCGACATAAAAACATCAGTTCGGTTAAAATGTATGTTGGAATTATTGTATGCCTCGGGATTGCGTGTATCAGAATTATGTGAATTGCCACTTTCTGCGAATTTGGGGGATAAATTATTGATACATGGCAAAGGCGCCAAAGAAAGACTGGTTCCCATGCACGAAGCGGCGCAACACGCATTATATAAATGGTTGGAAATCCGTGGTGACAACGATTCGAAATATGTTTTTCCAAGTAACTCTCAGACAGGTCATATAACTCGCGATGGATTTTTCAAGATATTAAAAAAGTGTGCTGTTCTAGCGGGCATAGAACCATCACGTGTTTCACCACACGTGTTGCGACATTCGTTTGCTTCACATTTATTGGCTGGTGGTGCAAATTTGCGTGTGATACAAACAATGTTGGGACACGAAGACATTTCTACGACACAAATATATACTCATGTTTTACCAGAAAAATTGCGTGATACTGTGGAAAGCGCGCATCCATTGGCGCATGATGAAATAAAGGATTTATAAAATGATAACTAAATGTGACCATCCTGGATGCACCAAAGCTGGCACTTGTCGCGCACCTAAATCTCGTGATTTAAAAGAATATTGGTGGTTCTGCAAAGAACATGCCGCTGAATACAATAAAAATTGGAACTATTACGCGAATATGACACCTGATGAAATCGATGCAGAATGGGAACGCGAAACTTTTGGAATCGCAGACAAAGACAAAGAACAAAATAATAAACAAGAAGCAGAATATGTTCAGTTCCTTAATGATTTTTTAACCGGTCGTTCAACATTTGATAAAATGCCGGCAAAAAAGACAGTCCCGTCACAAATCGTATCTGCAATGCGTGTGTTTGATTTACCGATTACCGCGTCTTGGCGTGAAATTGCCGCACGATATAGAAGTTTAGCTAAGAAATATCACCCAGATACGGCACAAAATAAAAAATCATCAACAACGGAATTTACCCGCATCACAAGTGCATATGAAACATTGAAAAAATATTTCAAGAAATAATCCGTCTTTGCAAACGCAAAGCCGCGATTTAATAATTATTTCTTCATATTTTTCTTTACCCAGGCATAGTGGCGGAAGAATTCTATCCCCGGCCCTGCAGGCAATCCCATCCATTTTTCACCCGCTGGGACATTACGGAACACACCACTTTTTGCGCCAATTTCAGCTTCATCGCCGATACGAATACCGTTTGGAACACCAACCTGACCCGCCAACAGCACACGATTGCCAACGACAACACCACCCGCCAGACCAACCCCAGCAGCCAAGAAACATTCTTTGCCGATCACAACACCATGCGCAATTTGACACAAATTATCAATTTTAGTTCCATCCCCAACAACAGTGTCAGTCATCGCACCACGATCGATACAAGTATTAGCCCCAACCGAAACACGATTTCCCAAAACCACACGCCCAGTATGCGGGATAAAAACATTTTTACCATTTTGACGGGTATAACCAAAACCGTCTTTGCCAATCACAGCATTTGCATTTATCACACAATCAGACCCAATCGTCGCATTTTCAATATGTGCACCCGTATGCACGACAGTGTTCGCACCCAAAATAACATTACGACCAATAAAAGCACCCGGGTAAATTTTTACCCCCTCTTCTATCACAGTGCCCTTTTCTATCGTGGCATATTGCCCAACATATACTGTGCGTTTTTTACGGAAAAACACACCGCGTTCAATAGTCGCAAAATAAGAAACCCCAAAACGTGGCTTTTCAGCGTAAATTTCGCCCAATATTTTAACTATATTCCCACGCGGCGAATCTGTAATAAGAAGTGTTGCCCCCTTTGGTGCATGTTTAATTTGTTCACGTTGCAATAAAATAACCGATGCCTTGGTTTGTTCCAAAACTTCAATCGGTAAAATTTTAAAAGCATTTGAATTTCGTTCTGTGGAATAGAAAGCCAATTGTCCCGCCTTGGCATCCGCAATAGGGGCAACCCCACTGACCACTTCGCTGGCTTTGCCTTTTAATTCCAAACCGAATTTTTTAGCCAATTCCCCGGCAGTAATTTTTTTCCCACGTGGACCGAAAATCTTGCGCAATAAATTTTTCATAAAATTATCCTTTTTATGTTGATTTTATTATAGATACAAACAGCACAAAACGCAATTGAAAGTTTAAGTTACTCCTCCTGTGGAGGAGTACCGGTGTTAAACCATCATCTTTTAATTCTCCCCTTTTAGGGATAACTACACTCGTTGCGGTCTAAATTCCCCGCCTGGGGCGGGGAATTATTCCACAACTCCTGAACGCAAGATTCTGCCCCAGCGGGGAAGTGGCGCGAAGCGACGAAGGGGGTTGATAAAACAAAAGCCCCTTTTGGGGCTTTTGTTGGTATTTCGAACGAAAACATTAATCTAATTCAATGGATACTACGTCACCGTATGTTCCTAATTCTTCGGTGCCAATATAGCATTGGATATGTTCACCGATTTCATCCATCCATTGTTGCGCAGCAGTATTTTTAATGTTTTCTCTGTTCTGTTTAATAACAGAAGCAGTTATCCCAGCACCCAAAGCACCACCCGCCAATGTTGTAGCGATTGGAACCGCAATACGTGTAGCCTTAGCACCCCTGCCGTTTTCACCAGTGGTAATATAATTTTCACAGATATCTTTCAAGGTTTGCATTTCACCTTTGAAAGATGTTATGCTTTTATCGCACCGATCCGAATTTTTTACCTCAGCATCAGTCTCTGATTTTTTTCCAGTCTTTATAGGACAAGATATAGAAAGATTTTTACACCCTTCACTTTCAGATATTCCCATATTACGACAAGCAGTATACACATACCCAGCATACATATTAGCACTTTTAACACTAGTATTCAAATCATCAACGTCTTTGCTACTATCCATATCATTTATGGCATTCAAAGCGTTTTGTGCGGATGTTGAACAACTATCACCCCACTTATCAATTGTCGCTTG
>Ga0310696_10010856_pt1 | contig 10421 bp, 9 predicted proteins | sample AusTroGonzalo_MG_4_FD_203885 | JGI IMG/M metagenome (GOLD analysis project Ga0310696, IMG submission 203885) | Bovine rumen microbial communities from tropical cattle in Woodstock, Queensland, Australia - Gonzalo_02 (v2) (version 2) | ecosystem: Host-associated > Mammals > Digestive system >... | reverse complement strand
ACTCTGTTTTAAGAGCAGATGCTTTCGGAAAAACGGTTATGGTTACAATTGTAGCCGTAACCGTTTTTTTCTGATTATACACCGAATAGCATAAAAAAAACGAATATAGGGTGACAGTATTGGACGAAAAGTGCATGGGACATCAGGGACAGGCGTGTGTCTTTTCCCCCTGTCGATTATGTCCTAGAGCTAATCCCTTTATCCTATTGACGAATCAATCAGTTCTGCTCAATGATTCGACATGATGAATTTTTTTATAAATATTTTTCCCGTTCTATCACAATAGAGCGGGATTTTTTGTACCTTTGCATCTGTTTTGCCCCATTTATCGGGATATTGCGAAGATTAAGGTAAATAGATTGTTGAATTATGGCATATTATTTGGTAACGTATTATATCAAGAACACCAACGAAAAGACGAAAGATATTATCAATGACGTCCCCTATAAGTCGTTCGATGTTGAGTACAAGGAAGACAAATTGCTGGAGTACATATTTGCATATTTTGAGAAGAACACTTTTGTTAGTTACTGCACCGTGATGAAAAAGGATTGGAGTATCTACAAGGAATATGATATGTATTGCTCCGTAGTCAATCCATATTATAGAGAGGTACCCATCAAGCACGACTATAAGCATTTAGATGCAGATGACGTCATTGTAAAAGATGGCCTCAACAAGGCACACATGGGTCCCTATGAGCCTATACATAAAGGTTTTGAGGTGAATCTGGAGAATGAGCAGAAGGTCATCAGACTGGGTGCCTACTTCTATGATCTCAAAGGTGTGCTGATATGTGAAGCCACCGAAGCAGACAAGGAAAAGTATCATCGTGAAAAATTCATCACCTTCCCCATCGTTGACGATGATTGGCGAGTCTATGATTGCGAAGAAATCTGTGATGGCATACAGTTTCTGATAGTAGGCAAGAAAGGGGATACTATACCTTTAGCTGCACTTCGAGAAGCTGCAGATTTCAATGCTCGTGAGCATTGGTGTTCCTATGAAGACCAACTTGTTAATTTGGAACACCTTGGCATCACCATATCCAACAGAAAAACCAAAGATTCAGCAGAAGAATTCTCTGATAATATTGTTATCGGCATAGCCAAACTGGGTGATAATCGCTTCAGAATGGATGCTGACTGGGATGGATATTACATTCCTAGACGATTTTTCCATGTCGGTGATGATGACGAGCTATATGAAACTGATGAGGAGGAAAAGCCTACACCGTATCAGCAAAAACTCGTTACGCGTATTGTTGATGATGTCTGGGGGCTTTCCTGGTTCTTCAACAAACCTAAGTTGAGAGTGCTTATCACCGCCATTACAGAAAATGGCTTAGGATTCCAGCGCAATGAGCTCGGACCTATTCCCAAGGACTGGTTTTATACCGTTCAGACACTTGAAGGTGAAATCAACCGCAAGCTGGATGAGATGCATAAGGAATACCCCGATGACTACTATAGAGATAAGCGACCAGATGTGATAGAATAAATTTTTATAAATAATTTTTCCCGTTCTTCCCCAAAAAGAACGGGATTTTTTATACCTTTGCAAGCCAATTTCAATAGGTATATTATGTCACATTTTAATTCACAAACTATGACGGCCTACCGTAAGAACGAGGCCAAGAGAGGCTATAACCCTTTCGACTATCCTGAGGAATGGGAATTTTTTAAACATCCGTTTGATGCGGAAGAGGAGGATGATATTTTAGCAGATACTCTTTTCCAGATTCGCAAAATGACTCGGCGAGTTCATCTGTATTTTGACAATGATAGTTATGACCGCTTAGAAACTGCGTTTTATTTCGGTCTATTGGATTCTTTGTCAGAAACTGAGGATTATCTTTTGGGGGCTATTAAATATTCCAGGTATTGTCGCCTTGAGCATTTGTTCTTTCTGGCAGCCAATAAAGACTTAGGGGATTTCATTGAAACATTGTTTAGATTGCGCGATGAGTTAGTCTCAAAAATCAAAACTTTCGGAAAAAATACTGTCAAATTAAACAGAGAATGCCATGACGGTGATTTGTTCTTGCATCAGTATTGTTATCTTACGAAGAATAGTATTCCAGATGACATGTTACGTGCACTGTTGAGGATTCCTGATTTCCCGTCTGGATCTGACAATATAATGAAGCTAGATGAGAATACGAGTCTTAAGAGCTATTTTGAAAATGTGAGAGTGGGATTACAGCTCATTAAAGAAGAGCCAAATATAGAGGGCGCCTGTGACTCATCTGGTTTGCAGGAACTGATATGGCCTGTTGACAGACTACTATGGAATATTCGTGGTAATCTGCTTTGGGGGGTTATTAAGAAAATCATGATGGTTTGCTCAAATGCTGCAGCGTTAGGAAATCGTCATAATATGCTTGTAGATGCAATGTGTAAGCATGCATATGAAGAGGTATGCAGTGTTTATGCCCGTTCTCGTGCCTATGCCAAAAGACGCGATGAGGAATTACCACGACAATGCGGAGAATATATGTTTATACAAGAACGCAAACCTACTCTAACCGAGACACAAACATATTTCAATACACGTTATCGTGATTTTATTACTAGAAATAATCAGTCGTATCAACTTTACTATCAGTATCGCAAACAAGAAAACAAATTCTATATAGGATTCCTAAATCTTCTCTTAGAAGAGGATACCCGTCAAGATGCTGAAGATTTTTTGTTTATCATGACGTATAGCAAGGAAATCAACTCTAAGAAAAAAACATTAGGCAAGAAAGAGCCTTCTAACGTAACGGATGAGAGTTTGGTGACCGCTTCCTCTCAAGCACCCGTTTCCATACTGAAAGTTGGAACTCTGATAACCAATGAGCTAGTTATGAATGACGGCAGACATCCTCGTTTTCCAGAATGTCTATCCATAGAGGATGGAAAAGAATTATATAATTTCCTTTCAAAAAACAGATTCATAGATGGAGAGAAGACACCTCTTGCTGATTTTGATTACTTGATGGGTGCAGCTACTCAATATACAACTCCCAACGCTCCAAAGCCGATATGGTGGCTAAAGAACAGGCAGATGCTTCGTGAGATGTTGAATCTTACTTTCGCACCGTTGCTCAATAACGGTACGAAGCAAAAAACTCTTGCAGATATAGTACCATCTTGTTTTGTGGATAAGAAAGGAAAGCCTCTAAACCTTTCAAAGAACAAGAACGATGGGATAGTTAAGCAAGATATGGATGCTCTTACAGAATTTTTTGCGACTATTTTGCGACCTGGTGATACTATCTGACAATCAATGACATAGTAAAGAGAAACCGATAATTTCCGACCTTTTTGGGGTCGGGAATTACGTTTGGATATATTCTCTCTGTATGGTGATTATACCTAACTTTGCACCGCAATTCCATCAATGGAGTTGCGGTATTTTTTTGTATTAACCGCGAAGCTCGCTTGAGCCTGCACCGGTGCTTTATTGGATAGCTGTCCACTCTTGCTGGCCGAGCATAACACTTCGAGGTTATGAATAAGCTAACAAGAGTCCGTCCTGAGGACTTTGACGTAAAGGCGCTGCTTGCAGCAGCACGAGAGGGAAGATTGTATGTTGACGAAAGCAAGAAAGAGGTCAGCAGGGATATTCTCATAAAGGAGGTTCGTGCGTATATAGAACGAATCCAGACATTAGTTACCAAAGAATTCAGCTCATCGATTGATGAGCTTTGGGAACAAATACTTTCTACTGATGATTTTGTTGAGTTCTTTACACCGAGTAATAAGGCAAGGAAGTGTAAGGTATTTAATAAGTATAGTGTGATGCGTATCATTGGCGTGTTGCGTGAAAAAGGGGTTTACGAGTATTATAACGACAGCAAATACAATGCTCTTCTGGAGCAGACGGACAAAGATACGCCTTACAGAAAATATCTTGGAATGGGGTTTGAAGAGCGACATTTGCTTTTGGAAATTAGGGAAATTGTAGCCCAATATCAACTTTAACATTTTGGTAAAATGGTTCCTTTTTACCAACTATAAAAGCACCGTACCTTTGCATCGTCAAAAGTTCTTTTATTCTTATAAAGGTCGTATAAAGGATGCGACGTAAAACAAAAAATAAATTATATGGAACGTTATTTTCAGATTAAGGAGCAGCTGCCTCTCAGAGAGCGCTCCTACACTGACCAGCAGGGTCAGCAGAAAGTTTTTGCCAGTACTGGTTTCGTACTGACAGATGGAATCAACACCGTGTTTGCAGAGGCCGTTGGCGATATGGCAAGGGCGCTGGATCAGCAGAAGCCCGACCCGCAGGTGCTGCATCTGGTGGAGTTTGAACTGGCATGTCGTGAGTGGCAGGACAGTCAGAACCAGCGACGATTTGAAAACAGTGTACGCATCACTAAAATGGCATAGGCTATGGAAAAGGTAAGAAATGTACACGGCATCCTGGTGAAGAAGGGATGTATGAGTTGTCAGTACAGGGAAATCATCGACGGTGTGCGCTTCTGTAAACTGACACAGTGGGAGGTGACTGCCAACTTCGTATGCAAGACCTGGGAGATGAGCGACGGTATGAGGAATGCCGGACTGAAAAACGGGGGCGTAGTAAGGTGGCGGGGAACGCTAGAAGTAGTTTTTTAGATTAAACATTAATCGAGTCGAAGCGTGGTGAAGGAAGTCTACGTAGTGAAAATGGCCAAATTCCGACACGACCTTCACTCACAAAAAATCGACTAGATTATGGAAAAGAATAGAAAGACACAAAAATTGGTGACGCTGTCTGCTGAGGTGGCAGTCACCGAGACAGAGAATGGATTGGATTACGTTCAGGTGATGCCCGACAATCCGCGTGTAGGACTGGTAAAGCCGTTCAGCGGCTTTGGTAGGGGGCAGATGCTGTCGAACGGTAGTTTTGACTTTGTGCGCAAGCTTCGTAAGCGCAGGAAACCGGACTATAAGGAGGGGCATGTCAGCCTGTCGTTTGGCGATGACGGCTTGGACCGTGTCATCTTCGTACTGCCCAACGGCCAGCGAGATGAACTCACCACGCTGTTGCCGAAAGAGATTAGAAAGGTGGTCGGTTACTTAAAGAAGAAAGGCCTATGATACAGATATCAGGAAACTCACAGCATGCAGGCAATAAGAATCGCGGATATGCTGAGTCGTGGACTTCGGAGCAGCTTGACGGACTGCTCTCTGAAGACTGGCTCAGGCAGATGGTGAGAGAAATCCGCGGTGGCGACGAGAAACAGAAGGAGCAGTTGCCTTATATCTGTCCGCACTATGCGGCTTTCCGCAACAACCACCGTGCCCAGAAGGATATCATGCCCGAGACATTCACGTTTATGACGTGTGTGGACGTGGATGACAAGGAACTGGTGCAGAAGGCTATAGACCAGGCACTGGCCGTCAATCAGGATGAATATTCCGACTGGCAGGACCAGGTGCTGCGCATAGAGTATTCTGCCCGTAAGAAGGTGCATATCTATATACGCATACCCAAGGGGATGACCATCGAGGAGGCACAGCAGGCTTTCTGCAAGGAGATAGACGTGCCCTATGACGATAGCTGTATCACGCCAGAAAGATTTATCTTCATCACAGGACGGGACGAGGAGGTGTACCGTTCTCCGCACTGGCTGGAACCGCTGTCGGAAGAGGAAATCAATGAGCGTCGTGAGGCCTATCTGAACCGAGGGCTGGACGTTGACGGACGGCCGTTGAAGAAGGGAGATGGAAAAGGGAAGATGGAAGATGTAAGATGTAAGAGGGAAGAGACTCAGACATCAGACATCAGCCATCATACATCAACGGAGCAACCAACGTCCGTATCGCTGGAAGCCTTTGACCTCTGCGTTGAACTGGCAGGTCTGAAAGCTGACGAGATGGATGTGTGGGGCGTTCACAACTGGCATGCAAACCTGATGTCGGTGCTGTCGGTGGGCGTTGCCAAACTGATGAGCAAGGAACAGCTGATTGCGGTTGTTGCCCAGCGGTTGCCCAACTATTCGCAGACGACTGATTGTCAGAACCTTATCGACTATTTCTACGATAAGTACGATGCCAACAAGGGCTTCATGAATACAGCCCTGAGAGCCATCAATGCCAAGGCGCAGCAGAAAGTTGGGGTAGGGGACGCTTCCCAGTACGCGGAAGCGGGTCAGCAGCCGTCAATACCGCCAGAGATACCTAAGAAACTGCCAAAACTGATAGAGCTGCTGACATCGAAGACACCTGTGATGTATAAGGCGGCAGTGGCTCATGCGGTGTTCCCGCCACTGGCTACACATCTCTGTGGCGTGCGGTTCACCTATACAGATAACGCAGAGCATGAGGCCACGCTGATGAACTGTCTGATGGCAGGTACAGGTAGCGGTAAGAGTTGCATAGACCAGCCCGTGAAGCGTATCATGGCCGACATCAGGCGGCGCGATGAGGAGAACCTGCGGCGTGAGGCTGAATGGAAAAAGGACTGCATGAAGAAAGGTGCCAACAAAGATAAACTGGTGCGTCCCGAAGGGCTGGTTATCCAGATCGTAGACCCTGATATGACGAAGCCTGCTTTGGTGCAGCGTATGGACGAGGCCGAAGGACATTTTGTATATGTGAAGATGAACGAGCTGGATCTGTTTGAACAGTTGAAGGGGCAGAACGGCAAGCAGCACTTCCAGTTGATGTGTCTGGCATTCGACAGTGATGCCGACTTTGGTCAGACACGTGTCGGAACGCAATCGGTAACAGCACGTCCTATGTGCCGGTTCAACTGGAACGCATGTACGACGATACTCAAGGGCAGGAGATTCTTCCGTAAGGTCTTGACAGACGGTCCGATAAGCCGTATCAACTTCTGTACCATTCCTGAGCAGGAAATTGGCTGCGAGCAACCCGTCTATGGCAAGTATGATGCTGAGTTTGAAGAAGCGCTGAAACCATATATCGATAATCTGGTAGGTGCCCGTGGATTAGTGGATTGTCAACAAGCCTACAAGTTGGCCAGGAAACTGCAGCAGGACTGCGCTGAGTTTGCCCAACTGAGTCAGAACGACGTCTATTGGAACTTGTCGCACCGTGCTTGTGTCATAGCGTGGCTAAAGGCCTGTGTGCTGTACGTGGCCAATGGCATGAAGTGGGAGAAGTCTATCGAGGAGTTTATCCGTTGGTCTCTCAATTACGACCTGTGGTGTAAGATGCAATTCTTTGGCGATGATATCAGGAAGGCTGAATGTGGCGAGGATTCAAAGTTGGGTTCTCGTGGTCCAAGAAGTCTGCTGGCACTTTTGCCCGATGAGTTTACCATTGAGGATGCGAAGCGCGTAAGAAGACAGGAAGGACTGACAAATGAAGGCAAAGCCTGTCTGAACATGATATACCAATGGGTGCACCGTAAGCATGTCTTACAGATTACAGATTACAGTTTTAAAAAGAACAATAAAGATTAAAGATTAAACATTCTTGGCAAGCCAAGCGGCAAAGCCGAGCGAAACATTAAAATTCTGAAAAATGATTGCAAGAGGAATTCGTAATAATAATCCGTTGAATATAAGACGTTCAAAGGATAAATGGCAGGGCTTGAAGCCCTTGCAGACAGACGCTCAGTTCTGTCAGTTTGAAACTATGGAGTATGGCTGGCGTGCAGCGTTTAAGATGTTGACGCGTACATACTACCATGATTACAGGCTCTATACAATCAGGGCGATAATCAACCGGTGGGCGCCGCCAAATGAGAACAACACCAAGCGGTACATTGAGAATGTTTGCAGAATCACAGGCATTGGTCCTGACGAACCTCTGGGTATCCCGAGCACTAATCCTGAACACTGGATGGCTCTTGGCGAAGCGATGAGTATCCAGGAGTGCGGCACACAGTTGAATCATTTCGAAATGTACCGCGGCTGGAAAATGGCTCGAGAATGATGAAAAGAACCTTTCTATTTTTCTTTACCTATCCTAACGAGAATCGGCATTATGATAAATAGATGTTTTAGGAGGATAATATAGTCTATCCTTTTTAAGCAAAAAACAGCGTAAATTTTATAATTAAACAAAACGGCGTATCTCTCAGTGAAAGATACGTCGTTTGTTTATTTTTGCTTAAGATTCAGAACGTATAGCCCACGGTTAACAGCAGTTGATGACGATTGAATTTCACGTCGCTTGGTGTGCTGGCGTTTATCTCATAATTATAAGAGCCGTCGTTGTTGGGCACTATATCTGTGAAGTTCATGCTCTGGAACGGGAAAAATTGTCCCTTTGTGGCGCTGTACTGATATGCCAGGTCAAAATTCCAGCCCTCGTGCTTGAAGCCCAGTCCGCAGGTGATGCGGTTGGTTGATTTCCAGTTGGTATAGTCAGCCGTGCTGGAATACCAGGTGCCGATGCTGTTCAGACGGGTGTCTCGTACCCCATTCTCCTGATACATGGGCGACACGTAGTTGTAGCCAAAGCGTACAGCAACACTTGGATCGGGCTTGAATTCCAGACCAGCTTTAAGTGTAGAAACGCCCCTTAATGTGTTCTCTGTGTGGCGGTTCATCACGTCGTCGCTATAGGAATCAGGATTGCCGTATTCGTCGTAGCTTCCGTTGTTGATGCGGTTGTCAGCGCAACCATAGTCGGCATATTCCCATCCGGCACCGAGTGCCAGGTAGTTGCCAATGGTATGGCCTGCGCTCAAGCCGAACTTCCACGGCGTGTAGTATCTGAACTCATAGGTCTCACCGCTTTTGAACTCATCATAGCCCCAGTTGGCATAGTTAGGGTTATACTTATTATAGTCGGTGGCATTGATGAGATCCGTGGCATTGCACGACTTCAGATTGTACCATGTTGGCGTGGTGATGGTGAGTCCTACGCGGAATGGCGACCCATCGATTGGACGGTAGATGGCTCCAAAAGCGAGGTCGAGACCCGTACCCGTAATCTTGCGCTCGTCGGCCAAGTTGGTGTTGCCGATATAGCGGTCGCTACCATCTACGACACGTTCCAGATATTCGCTATAGCCCTTATAGTCAACCTGTTTGACGCCCAGTGTGACACCCAGGAACAACTTATTGTTGATGTTGCCCGAGACATTGAAATCAAAGTTGGCGATATAGCCACTATGCGCACGGTCAAACTCATAGCCCTCGGCCTCGAGAAATACGTTCTTGTAGGGCTCGCTGGGGTCGAAATTATCCTGATCCCAGTTCACGCCGTTGGTATAGACGTGATCCCACTGCGTATAGGGATAGGCGCTTCTATTATCGCTGCCAGAGTACCGACCCTCTACAACCCCATTTGCATTCTCTTTCAGGAAGTACCCACCCTGGCGCTCGTCCAACTGACAGCTTTTGCCGTAGGCCAGTTTGCCCAGCGAGGCATGGCGGAGCGAGTTGGCAGCCGAGAGAATCTGGTCGAAATTGCGACTCTTGTGATAGTTGAACGCGAAGTTCAGGAACGAGTTGCGGTCGGTCTGCGTAGAATACACGAAACCAGCCTGATCGAAACTGAAATTGGTCTTGCCCACCTGGTCGAAGCGCTTCGTATCTTCCTGGGACACAATGCCCATAGAGACACTGGCGGTACTGTGACGGAACACGCCGATGGCAGCTGGATTAGAACCTATCGTAGAGATGTCGGCGCCCAGGGCATCGAGCGCACCACCCATACCCACATAGCGGGCCGTGCCGTTGAGATCAGCGCCCAGCAAACGGGCATTCTCGTACGTATCTTGTGCAGCCGCTGGCAACATGGCTAGCGTAAAGACTGCGAGGGAAACAATCTTTTTCATAATTAATTTAGTTTATGTTTCTTGATGTTTTTCTATCAACCAGTGGTTATCTGCGTCCGCCTCCGCTACGGCCTCCACCGCCGCCACCTGCAGAGCGTGTGCCACCACCGCTGCTGAAGCCACCGCTGGAGCGATTGCCACCGAAGCTGCTGCTGCTGCTTGAGAAACTGCCGCCGTTGCCACTCTGGAAGGTAGCTGCACGGCCAGCGTCGTAATTGCTGGAGCTGCTGCTCTGGTAGTTGCTGTAGTTGGTCGTAGAGCGCGTCGTAGTGCGGTTGGTCGCACGCGTGGTAGAGCGACTGGTAGAGCTACTGGTATTGCCTGACACCGTGCTGCGTCCGCTACCACTGTTATAGGCTCGGTTGCGAGCACCGTCGAAACGGGCACTGCTGATATAGTTGGATACACGTCCGCTGGTGCTGCGACTATAGTTGCCGTTGCGGTTCAGCGTGCCTGTATTGTCAGTGCCGTAGTAACGGGAGCCACCGTGGTAATAGCCGATGTAAGGACGGTCATAGTAAGAATAATAATGGTAGGGATAATAGCCCCAATGCCAACTGTAGTAGTCGTAGTACCAGGGATCGTAGTACCAGCTGTAGTGCCAGCCATAGGGGTAATACCAGGAGTCGTACCAGGGATAGAAAGAGGTATAGTACCAGGGCGAATGCCAGTACCACGAGTCG
>Ga0310696_10010855_pt1 | contig 10421 bp, 9 predicted proteins | sample AusTroGonzalo_MG_4_FD_203885 | JGI IMG/M metagenome (GOLD analysis project Ga0310696, IMG submission 203885) | Bovine rumen microbial communities from tropical cattle in Woodstock, Queensland, Australia - Gonzalo_02 (v2) (version 2) | ecosystem: Host-associated > Mammals > Digestive system >... | reverse complement strand
CAGGACCTGAAGGAGCAGGCCGGGGCTGCCGGTTCAGCACTGGAGGAAGCAAGGAAGCTGCAGGAAGAACGGAACAAGCTGATCAAAAAACAGGATGACAGTCAGAAAGCACTGAAGGAACTGGGCACAAAGATTGATGAACTGAACAACGAAGCAGGCAGACAGCATTCCGCGTTTACCGCGGCGGAAAGTGCCGCAACGGTACTGAAGAAAACATTGAAACTCAATTCGGCCGAAGCGGCGCAGGATCAGATCAAAAGATGGACTGACGAACAGGCAGAATTGCAGGCACGTATTAATGAACATATCAATGCCGAGAAGGAAGCGCAACAAAATTATTCGAGCACGAAAGGCAAGCTGGAAGGAAAAGAAAAAGAACTTCCCGGGCTGAAAGATGCGCTTGCGGAAGCGGCGCAAAAGGCAGATGAAGTACTGGCGGAAAACGGCTTTGCAGATGAGGCGGCCGCAGAAGCAGTACTGGCTCCTGTCGGTGATGGAGACGGGGAAAAATGGCTTCAGGATCAGACAGAAGCTGTCCATGATTACGAAAGCGACTGCAGGAATACCGGGATTCGGATTACAGAACTGGAAGAAAAAACAGGGGGGAAAACGCTCACTGATCTTGCCGGGCTGGATGCCCGGATCGCAGAGAAACAGGAAGAGCAGACGGCAGCTGACAGGGAATACAGAACAGCAGACGGTAACTATAAGAATCATAAAAGAATCTTTGAAAAAGCAAAGGAATACAGGACGGCCCTGACTTCCACCGATTCCGCGTGGCAGCGGCTGGATACGCTGGGCACGCTGGCAGTCGGATCGAACAGTGAAAGCGGGAGGATCAGCTTCGACCGGTATGTGATGGGCGCCGTGTTCCGCGAGATTCTGGAAATGGCCAATCGCCGGCTGGATATCATGAGCGGCGGACAATATGAACTGATACACAAGAAGGACGCTGACAGGAAGAACGCAAAGGCCGGGCTGGAAATCGAAGTTCTGGTAACGGGCACCGGAAAGTCCCGCCCGTCTTCCAGCCTTTCGGGCGGCGAAGGATTCTACGCTTCCCTCGCGCTTGCCCTCGGCCTTTCCGACGTGGTGCAGATGCATTCCGGTGAAAAAAAGCTGGATGCCCTGTTTATTGATGAGGGTTTCGGAACGCTGAGCCCGGATGTGCTGGATAAGGCGCTGGAAGTACTGGGCCAGTTATCTGCCGGGGACCGGCTTGTCGGTATTATTTCCCACGTAGACAAACTGGAGGAAAGCATTCCGCAAAAGATCCGGGTTACCTGGGATGACAAGGGCAGTCATATCCTATAGGGATGATATGTTGCATGGAAGGGAGCCGGAGGAACCGTCCCCCTGGCTCCCGAAGCCTTTGATCCCGTAAAATGGCGGGAGCTTCACAGCCATGAGGAGATGCCGGACTCGGTCGGAATCCGCATGGTTCTCGGTCTGGTCAAAGACGTCAGGTACTTCAATGCATTCCGGAGCAATAACCTGATCCTGTATCTGGACGGGAAAACGGCCGATTCATAATCCGGGTTTTTACGCCTACCGATATCTGCCCAAAACGAGAGCCGGACCCGCACCAGGGAGGCGCGGATCCGGCAGGGGTGAGGAGGAAATGGATACCGACTCTGCGTATCAGTCGAAGTCGAAGATATCGTCGAGGTCAAAGTCGTGATCGTCGTACCGGTCGAACCGGTCATTGTCCCTGTCGGAGTCGACGATCCGGCCGGTGTAAAGATCAACGTCGAAGTCGTATTCGATGCCGTTGGCGTAGAACTCAATCTCGTAGACCAGACGTCCGTCGTCCCGGTCTTCCCAGCACTTGGTGAAGGTGACCTGGTCGGCAGTCAGTCCCGCGTAGTTCAGGACGATTGTTTTGGCTTCCTCGGGGGTCAGGGCCTTCTGCTCCGCGCAGGCTGCGGCGCATCCGCACGCCACCATGATTGCCACCAGTGCCACCGCGATCAGTTTCTTCATGTTCTTCATTTTCGTTTCCTCTCTTTCTGCCCTTCGGGCTTCGTTTCTCATATCGTTCTGACACCCATTGATACGGAGGGACAGGAAGAGAAGGCAGTTTTCTATTTCTTCGAAATCCGCAAAATAGAATGGGTTATTTTGCGGGGAACCAGGTACGGCTCTGGACGGACCGGAGGGTTTTGGAGGTTTTTGCTGACCGTCCCTGCGTTTCAGTCATCCCAGAAAAGTTCATCCAGCGTCCGGTCCAGGGCCTTGCAGATCGCAATGCACAGATTGATTGTCGGATTGTAATCTCCCTTTTCAATGGCGTTGATTGTCTGGCGGGATACGTGACAAAGCTGCGCCAGCTGTTCCTGCGAAAGGTCTTTTGCGGCGCGGGCAGCCTTGAGCTTCAGGTTTTTCATTCTTCCGCCTCTTTTCCGGTGCGGATCGTTCTGACAATCAGCGTGATCAGGATGGCGAGGAAGCAGACAAACATTAAAGCAGGCGCGCCGCCGCCAAAGGTCAGCTGCCCGTTTTCAAGCAAATTGCCATTTACTGCATCCCGCACAGCGACAAACCCTTCAACAAGAACAACCAGGCTGAAGATTACGAGATAGCTCTTTGCGTTTCCGCTGATTGAAAGGAAGGCATCATGCAGGATACAGTAGATTGCAAACACGGTGACGCAGATGATCAGGACAGCATAGGCAGCAAAACCAGGGGTTACAATGGTAAGCAGGTTCATTTCATACAGAAACACAAGAACGATTAGCAGAGCCAATGCCGTAAAGAAACCGATCTGATATCCTTTTGCCCGGATTTTCAGCTGCATCTCATCGTATTCGCATTCTTCCTTCCGCTTTTTCCGGGTCAGGCAAAACGCGGCAATCATGATGCCGACTATGATTCCAAGAGCCATAACGCTTCCAGTGGTCATGTTGATCCCTCGATTCTGTTTGTATAAGTTGTCTGCGGAAAACCGGCGGCCGATCCGGGTTTCCGGGCACGGTGAGAGTGTATAACTTATTTTTCGAAATGTCAAGTATATTTTACATGATGAGAGGGGGTTTTTCTTTCGGGAGGGGGCTTAATCTGTTGCGAGGGAGATTTGCCCTGGGCTGCCGCCCGTTCTCCGCTGAAAACGAGCACACTGGCTCGTTTTCCGGGCGCTACGAACCCCCACGCGCTCGGGATGACACGGGAGGAGGATTCTCTACTGTTACAGGTCTCAACCTGTTCCGAAGGAGATCTCTCCACGCGGGCGCAAGGCGCCCTTGGTCGAGATGACACGAGGGTCGGGATGACACGGGGGAGGGAATTATGCTGCTTCTTTTTGCTCCAGAGCGTTTTCCTGGACGATCCATTGGAAGATGGACAGTGCGGTATCATAATCCATATAATCATTCTGATTTGCAGCATTTTCCAGATGCTTGACAAGCGCTGCTTCAGGATGGAACTGCAGACCGACCGCAAAGGTCTTATCCGTTCTTTCCACGGCTTCGATCATGACAATTCCATCCGTATCGGTATATCCCGTTACAGTCAGGCGGGTATTGTCCACATCTTTTACTGCCTGATGATGCCAGGAAGGGCAGCCTTTGAGTGTATCGGTATGAACCATGTCATAAAGGCGGGAATTCGGCACCACGCGGACATCGTGAGCGGCATAGTCCCGGTAAGCATCATCCGACTGCTTCTGGTTCCTGTGCTCGTAATGATACTCCGTTCCCTGCTCGGCAAAGTATGCCGGCACATCCTGAATGACTTCCGCGCCGGAAACGACCGACAGCATCTGCATTCCCCGGCAGAAGCCCATTAACGGAATGTCATGATCCAGGCAATAGGTCATGGTCAGATAATCGGAAACATCCCGCTCCGCGCTGTAGTCGATTTCCTCCACGATGCCGTACCAGGGCTCCGTGCTGTAAAAAAGGGAAGGGCTGACGTCCTCGCCGCCCGTAAAAATCACAAAGCTGACGTTCCCGACGGCATCCGCCGCGTTGGAATCGTGCCAGGTATTGATCCGTACGTATTTGGCCGCGGCTTCGTCAAGGGAACCCAAAGCGGTGACGCCCTGCGTCAGGCAGCCTTTTTCATCATAACTCAGATCCGCCGATTTCACCTGATCCAGCAAAACCCATGTTGCTCCTGCGGCTTCCACGGCTTTACAGATGTTGGTAAAAAATTCGGAATCGGTATCGGCCCGCCAGGCGATCCCGATGACCGGCATTTCGGAGGGTTGTTTCACCTCGGCCCGGGCGGCTGCAAACACGCCGAACAACATGATCAGCATGGTGATGAGAGCAACGGTTTTTTTCATTGATATATCCTCCTGATCGGGTTACGGATGATCTTATGTTTATTATGGAAGGGAGGGGAGGTCTTGTCAAGGACCGGAGGGGGAGCGACGGACCGTTGGTACCGGAGGGGCAACGACGGACTGTTGGGGACAGTTCCTTCTGGTTCCACAGATGTGGACCAGAAGATAACCGTCCCCGCCGGTCCTGATAGCGGGTTGTCGGGTTTTGGGGGTTGGGGATCCCTCGACGCGCTTCGCTTGCTCGAGATGACACAGGGGCGGCTGGTCCTGCGGTTGGGATGACGTGGGAGGAAAATTGCGGAAAGAGTTGACAAAGCAGGGCCGAGGGGATATAAAGGGGATGCCGCTGCAGCGGCAGAAAAGAGGAACCGATTATATATGGTAAAGGTAAACGTTATCTCCGGCTTTCTCGGAGCGGGAAAGACCACACTGATCAAAAAACTGCTGACCGGCAGCCTCCGGAAAGAGAAGGTTGTGCTGCTGGAAAACGAATACGGCGAGATCGGGATTGACGGCGGCTTTATGAAGGACGCCGGCATCACCGTGACCGAGCTGAACGCCGGATGCATCTGCTGCACGATGGCGGGCGATTTCCAGACGGCGATCGACCAGCTGATCGACACATATCACCCGGACCGGATCCTGGTGGAGCCCACGGGCGTGGGCAAGCTGAGCGAGATCCTGTCCGCCGTGGAGAAGGCAAAGCAGCGCCATCCGGAGATCGAGATCGGCGGGAGCGCCACCGTGGTGGACGCGGGCAAGTGCCGGATGTATATGAAGAACTTCGGCGAGTTTTTCCTTGACCAGGTGAAGAGCGCCTCCACGGTGATCTTCAGCCGGACGCAGCTGCTGCCGGCGGACCGGGTGGAAAAGAGCCGCCAGCTGATTGCCGAGGCGCATCCGGACGCGCGGATCATCACCACGCCGTGGGACGAGATGGAGCCGGACTTCATGCTTGAGGTCATCGAGAACGGCAAGCCGATCTGGTTCGCGCCCCTGGAGGACGACGATGACGATGATGATGACGAGGATGAGCACGAGCATCATCACCATGATCATGACCATGATCATGACGAGCACGAGCATGAGCATGAGCACCATCATCATCACGACGACGATGATGATGACGATGAGGATGAGGATGAGCACGAGCATCATCACCACGAGCATCACCACGATCATGACCATGAGGGGCACGAGCATCACCACCATCATCACCACCACCATCACGGCGAGGGTGAGCATGACGCGGACGAGGTGTTCGGGAATATCGGCATTGAAACCGCACAGCGGTACGAGCAGGACGAGATCCGGGAGATCCTCGGGAAGCTCGGGGATGAAGAGGAGTACGGCCGCGTGCTGCGGGCCAAGGGGATCCTGCAGAACGCCGCGGGCGAATGGTTCCAGTTTGACTATGTGCCCGGGGAGATTGATATGAGGGACGGGAGTGCGGATTATACAGGGCGGCTTTGCGTTATTGGGGCTGACCTGAATGAAACAGCTTTGAAGGAAGTGTTTCATTTAGGCTGAGATGGGGGATTTCGCGGCTGCGGCCGTAAGGAATCGCACGCGCACCGCGGCCGGTGTGCCGGCTCGCGCACCGCGCGCGGCAGGACCAAGGCTTTCCGATCGCCCTGGACCTTCGGTCCGAATCTCCTACTTGGACCTTCGGTCCGAATCTCCTACCTGGGCCTTCGGCCGAACACTCCTGAAGATTAAAGGGAAATAGAGTTTTTTAAGGTATATTTATGAGAAGAGATTTTGTGCCGGTTTATCTGATTACCGGGTTTATTGAGAGCGGGAAGACGACTTTGGGGCTTACGGTGCTGGCCAACGACCGGTTTACCAACGGCGGGAAGGTTCTGATTCTGTGCTGCGAGGAAGGCGAAACCGAGTGGGACGAAGAGAACCTGAAGAAATACCGGGGGGTGCAGGTCGTGCTTGAAAGCGCGGACGAACTGACCACGAAACGGCTGGCTGAGCTGGACCGGGAAATCGCGCCGACATGCGTCATCATCGAGTACAACACCATGTGGGGCTTTGAGAAGCTGGACGAAATCGACCTGCCGGTGCCGTGGGGGTGGGCGCAGGTGGTGACAACCGCCGACGCGACCACCTTCGACAACTACATGACCAACATGCGCAAGATCCTGACGGACCCGATGAAGGTTGCGGACATGATCTATGTGAACCGCTGCGGGGAGAACTTCAACAAGACCTCCTGGCGGAAACAGCTGCGGGCCATGAACAGCGCCGCCACGATCCTGTTCGAGAACCTCGACGGGACGGTGGACGACGGGATCACGGACGAAGACCTGCCCTATGACATGAAGGCGGACGTTATCAACATTTCCGAAGAGCAGTTCGGGCTGCTGTATGTGGACAGCATGGATCATCCGGAACGATACGATGGGAAGAAGATCCGCATCGTCGGGCAGGCGTGGAAGCGGCGGGAGTTCCCGAAGGGGTACTATTACTTCGCCCGGAAGGCTATGACCTGCTGCTCGAACGATATTGCTCCCTGCGGATGGGTGTGCAAGGGGGAGCGGACGCCGGATAATAAGACTTATTTTACGCTGACGGCTTTGTGCAAGCGGGTTGAGGGGCCCGACGGGCAGACGGCGCTGATGTTGAATGAGATTTCGACGGAGCGGGCGAAGACGCCTAAGGAAGAGCTGGTGAACTTTGTAAATCTGTAAGGCAGATTTACAAAGTAAATGATTGGGGGGCTTTCCGAATGCCCTGGGCTACCGCCCGTTCTCTGCTGAAAACTGTCTACTGGACAGTTTTCCGGGCGCGACGAACCCCCCAAAGCCCCTTCGGCCCGAATCTCCTACCTGGACCTTCGGCTTTCGGGCGTGTGAGACTCTGGAACTTCGATTACAGCCTTAATTTATTAAGGCTGTTTTTGTTATGGTTTTCCTGCTGAATTCAAGGGTGACAAAGTCAAAAAAAGATGATATACTTAGCCGAATGGGTATGATCATTCCACAAAAGGATAAGATGATCCGCCGGAAACGGCGTTACTGCTTTCAGCAGACGAGGAGGGGACACCTTGAAGACCGGAAAAATCATAAAGAGGGCGGCGGTGCTGCTGCTGGCGCTTATGCTGGCGGCCGGAACGCTTTCTGCTGCCGCGGCGGAGGCCCCTGCCCCGATGGACGTCGACCTGATTATGGCCAAGAACGCGATCGCAGGTTTTCATATCGAAGACGGGAACGGACACCTGATGGAGCCGCGCCGCGCGGAAGACATGAAGGGACGGGGCCTGCCGGACGAGGTCGGCGTGGAGCCGGACTACCGCGGCGTGGTCGGGTACGTTTCGCTGCAGACCAGCTGGGAGGTCAGCCAGTTCAACCATTTCACGGAAACGCCGTGGGTGCTGCCCGTGTATGAGAAGAAAGGTGACGACGACTGGGTGGTCGTCGACACGATCAAGCACAAAACCCCGGTGCTCATTATCGATCAGGAGATCCGGGAGAGCAAGGGGCACAAGTTTATCGGCTACCTGAGGGCGGTGCGGCTGGACGTGCACAAGGAGATCTGGATCGACGTGACCCAGTTCGTTACGGTGCCATACTGGACGTTTGAGCTGAGCGAAGCGGTCAAATACGGATACTGCATTGCGGTATACCGGGATGCGAGCCGCCATGAGCCCATGGACAAGAAAAAGCACCGCGGGACCCTGCCGGAAGGGCTGCGGGTGCTGATGTGCTACACGGTTTCGGCGCGGTATCACAGCCCGGACAAGAAAAACAACCCGCTGCTGGGCATTGTGTTCAGGAGCAAGGAGAAGAAGGACGCGTATACGAGGATGTTCCTGTTTTTTAATCAGGATGATTTGACGTTGATTTATTGATTTCGCGTCTGCGGACGCAAGGAATCGCACGCGCACCGCGGCCGGTGTGCCGGCTCGCGCACCGCGCGCGGCAGGACCAAGGCTTTCCGAGTGCCCGGGGCTGCCGCCCGTTTCTTACTGAAAACGAGCCACTGGCTCGTTTTCCGGGCGTGCGAAACCCCTGGACCTTCGGCCACCATGTGTGTTTTATGATATCTCTCCTGTTATGGGGATTAATCTGGTTGCGAGGGAGATTTCTCGATTCCGCTGCGCTCCACTCGAAATGACACGGGGCGGCCGGGATGACATTGGGGGCCTTCGGCCATGATGTGTATAAGTAAGGACGGATGAAGACAGTGAGAAAGAACATTTCGAAAGCCGGGCGGGGGCTGGTTTGCTTTTTGATTTGCCTGGTGATTTGCCTGATGCAGGTCGGGGCCCTTGGAGACGCGGCGCCGGGGTGGAAGTTCAAGTACGAGGTGCAGGACGACAACACGGCGAAGATCACCGCGTGCCAGGGAAACAAGGCGGAGCTGGAGATTCCGGCGGAGCTGGACGGGTACCCGGTGACGGCGATCGGCGACGGCGTGTTCCAACTGAAGCAGAAGATCACTTCGGTGACCATTCCGGACGGGGTGATTTCCATCGGTGCCAAAGCCTTCTCCAGCTGCGATGGGATCGAGAAGATCAGGCTACCCAAGACCCTGAAGAGCATCGGGAACCGGGCTTTTTCCAACTGCAAGGGCCTGAAGGAGCTGGTGCTGCCGGAAGAGCTTGAAGTGATCATGGAGAATCCCTTCGCCCTGTGCGACAACCTGACGGACGTTTCGTTTGCCAACAAGAACAAGATCTACGAGGTGCGGGACGGCGCACTGATCAACAAGGAGGAAGCACGGCTGGTCGCCTTCCTGCACCAGACGGAGAACGGGAGCTACGCCGTTCCGGAAGATACCAAAATTATCGGGAGCAGCGCCTTCGTGGAATGCAAGGAACTGACGGCGGTGAAGCTGCCGGAGGGCCTGGAGACCGTGGAGGAGAGCGCTTTCAACCGGTGCATCAACCTGGAAAGCCTGGAACTGCCCGAAACCCTGCGGCGGGCGGAGAACCGCGCCTTTGCCAACTGCGAAAAGCTGATCCAGGTGAAACTGCCGGACGCGCTGACCGAAATGCCCGGCAACGCCTTCATGGGCTGCAGCAACCTTTCCATGATCGGCCTTTCGCCCACGAACCCCCGGCTGGAGATGGTGGAGGGCGTGCTGTTTGACAACGAAGAAAAGCGGCTGATCTGCTATCCGTGCGCCGCGACGGGCAAGGAATACGCCGTGCCGGAGGGAACGGAGATCATCGGCGTGAGCTCCTTCGAGAACTGCAAGTATCCGGTGCACATCACGCTGCCCGACAGCATCAAAACGATCGGGGATTTTGCCTTCAGCAACTGCTACGCGCTGGAGGAGATCGACGTGCCGGACTCCGTGACCGAGATCGGGATCTGGGCCTTTGAGAGCTGCATCAACCTGAAGCGGTTCACGGTACCCTCCGGGATCACGGAACTGAGCATGAGCATGTTCAACCGGGACAACCAGCTGGAGGAAGTGATCCTGCCCGCCGGGCTGACGGCGATCGGCGACAACGTGTTCACCGACTGCAAGAGCCTGAAGAGCATCGCGCTGCCGGAGGGCGTGACGTCCATCGGCGTGGCCGCGTTCTCCGGATGCGACTGGCTGGACGGAATCGAGATTCCCGCGGGGGTCACCTCGGTGGGCACCCGCGCGTTCCAGGGGTGCATTAACCTGGTCGACATCAAGCTGCCGGAGGGGATCACGATCATCCCGGACGGATTGTTCGAATACTGCACGGCGCTGAAGACCGTCAACATTCCCGAGCAGGTGAAGGCGATCGGCGGCAACGCGTTCGAAGGGTGCACGGTGCTGGAAAACCCGTGGATCCCCGGAAACGTGAAGACCATCGGCGAACAGGCCTTCAAGGGCTGCGAGACGATTACCTCCGTGACCCTGCCCAAGAGCGTGAAGTCGATCCGCCGGCGCGCGTTTGAGGACTGCGTCAACCTGGTCTACATCGTGATTCCGGGCAGCGTGCAGAACTTCGGCGATATGATTTTCGACGACTGCAGCTTTGACCTGATTGCATGGGTGGAGAAGGGGAGCAAGGCGGAAGCCTACTGCGAAGACAACGTGATCGAATACCGGTACTGGGACGGCTCCGAACCGGAGAAGCAAGAGGAAGAGAAGAAGACCGACATCTGGGGCGACAGCTGAAAAGAATTGACGAACAGCCCCA
>Ga0310696_10010853_pt1 | contig 10421 bp, 10 predicted proteins | sample AusTroGonzalo_MG_4_FD_203885 | JGI IMG/M metagenome (GOLD analysis project Ga0310696, IMG submission 203885) | Bovine rumen microbial communities from tropical cattle in Woodstock, Queensland, Australia - Gonzalo_02 (v2) (version 2) | ecosystem: Host-associated > Mammals > Digestive system >... | reverse complement strand
GCCGGACAAACAACCCTAATCCTTTTCAAATTCGACCAGTTAGCAATACTAAAGATTGACGGTGTTTCTGCGTTAGTCGGAGCATTTTCTTTTAGCCTTACATATCCAACCACATCTTCTTCAGTCAAAGACGAACTCGGAGTAGGTTTGATATTTCCAGTGCCGCTGATCGCATCAGTCAATTCCTTATTAGTCATTGCATACGGCTGATAAGTGCTGTCGGTGTCTGTGGCTAATGTAATCATTAAATCCTTGATATAAATCGTACCACTTGTAAGAGTATTTTGTACGGCATACACAAGAATAGAGGGTATGGTAGACAAATCGGATGTCGCACTCTCAAACATTTGCCAATCAGTTGTTACATCTATAGTAGGTGCAGAGTCTTCGCATCCTATTTGAACCTTTCCTGTTGTACTTCCTTTTATCTTGCAAACAAACTTACCTGCAACTCCACTATATGCAGACAACATTGACCTAGCATAATCATTAGCAAACCATATTCCTGCATTGGTAGAATAACTACTAGGAATAGAGATTTCATATGTAGTATCAGTAATGGAATAATCTGCACTATGAAGCTTGCCTATTTTGCTACTAGGATAAATATAAAAATCAAGAAGATTCTTCGCCCCTAATACCCCATTATCGGCATAGGACATTTTGCTGTCGGTCAACTCCTTATTCGTCATAGCATAGGGTACATAGGTATCATCGGGATCGGATGGTAAAAGTATCTGCGGTACAAATGTCCTTGCTTGTCCATCATAGGTGGTTTTGAATTGAATATAAACACCATTCCAATCATTAGAAGCATCTTTTGTAAATACTTTAGTAAGGGCATCTAATGTAAAGAACTTTGTCCACCCAACTTTTAATCCAAGAAAAAAACTACTTACTCCCCACCCTTGTGCCGTACCAACAAACCTATACGTTCCATAAGGCAAGTCAGATATATCCGCAAGGGTTGCATTAATAACCGTACTCGGAACACCACTTGCCACAAACTTCGTAATATAACCATTTTCATCAACGGAAAAAGCTAAAGTCAAACCCGATTGAACATAGGTATTGCCCGTCCATGTTCCTGCTGTAAGATAACTTTTAACTTTTGCTATATTAAAATTAAGCCTATTCTTTGCTCCAAGCACTCCATTGTCAACATAGGACATTTTGGAATCTTTAACAGGTATATAATATCCATCAAATTCAGAATTTTCACTTGCTTCGCATATCATGGGTTTTATAGACAGATTATTTAATGTCTGACCGCTATATACCACAAACCTTACCCTATAATCTGCTGAATTATCTACGGAAAATGTAGGCTCAAAACTTGCAACATCATAATTCGAAGCAATAGGAGAGAATGCCGTTGTAATATCCATCTTATAAGTATTAGATGAACCGCTATACAAACCGCACATCTTATATGTTTTGCCTGCATCTAACCACTTCCCATAATCGCAAAGAATAAATACAGCAGTACCTGTAGAGGTTCCATTTGCAACCATACTTCCATCTGAATTTACTGTAAGGGTAATACCTTCAACTGTCTGCGTTTTTATCGTAGCATTTAGTTTATTTTTTCCATTAATAACCTCTGCATCACGCAAGGTTTCCTCTACGGATTTGTGGTAAGGCTCAAAGGTGCTGTCGGATATGGATGCGTGACGAAGCATGGGGTAAAATGTTCCGCTTGCATTTGTTCCATTAGTTATCCTTATTCTAAATGATACTGATTTTGCACTCGAATAAGTATCGGGAATAACTACGTCTGTGCCTCTTGCATTTACTTCTGCTACATAACCACCATTTGCATCTTGTATTCTGCAGAAAATCTCTGCACCTTGTTTTATACCGCCTGATACAATCTTGCCTTTAACATCATCATAAGGTAATTCAACAAGAGTGAGCGATCTATCTGCACTTGCTGTTCCGCTTGATACAATACTTGTCACTTCTCCATATGCATTTCTGTTAATAGTAAGTGTTGTACCAGATGCTGTACCACCAACCACATTATCGGGGATATGCAATAGATTCTTCCCTGTCCATCCTACTGTATCTCGGAGTTCTTCTTCTGGAACACCACCGATAGCCGTACCTATTGCGGGTGATCCACTTCCAAGATAGAATTTTTTGCCACTTAATACCTCTGAAGGGGATGCGTCCGTGTCCGATATGTCCATTACGGTTTGATTGCCATATACGACTTTATTAACATATGGATTGTTAGCCATAATCTACCTCTTATTTTAATACCAAACGTCACGGTCTACATTGCCTGTTATACCGGGTACACTTCCTTTTGACGTATATTGCCAAGCAACGATATTTTTTCCTTTTGGTTTATACAATTCCATGATCTCACCATTGTTCTTGCCATATCGGGCAATCCAGAATTTAAATTTATTCTTGAGATAATCGCTGATGTAATTGTCATACCAATTCTTATTGCAATATATGCCTACATCATATCCGGCATCCTTACACTCACCTAAAAATGCAAGTGTGATACCCTCTATGCCATCTTTCCCAAGTGGTACAAGTGTGCTATCTTCAAGGTCATACCAAATCGTCATCTTGCGACCATTTAAAAGATTGATAACACCATCAGCTTCAATTCTTGCACCCTCATGTGATTTTGCATAAGCGTACTTAAAACAGGAATAGTCCAAGTGTTTATCAATACACTCTGTCAAGTTACGTTCAAAATAAGCGTCGGGTTTACCGCTTTTTCTAGTAGAGCGCATACAAACGAATTGTATTCCCGCTTCTTTAACCTTTTCAAAATCAATTACACCCTGCGCTTCGTTTACATCAATGCCTTGGATATAACTTTGCACACTTTCAGCTTTGTCATAAAGCGGTCTGCCATACCCGGCTATCTTGGGATAATCAAGAGGATAACTCTTTCGTGCAACGCATCCCCCGTTCGGTTCAAGAATGTTTTTATCGCTTGTATTGCCCTCTACGGTATATACACGCCCATCTTTCACATCCTCGACAAGTCCTGTGTGGCATATTCGAGTATCATTTCTAAAGAATATCTGATCTCCAAATTCAGGAGTTGTGTACCATGCCCCTTTTTTCTGATATTGTTTTGCGCTGTTGACCGTATAATCGTCAAAATTGCCACATATCATGTTCTGTGCCGTGGTAACACCGTAAGCCTTATAAAAGCACCAATCCACAAAAGCATCACACCAATATGCGGGGAAATCCATTGTCTGCGGATAGACATCGTGCATTTCCTTGCCGTATTTTGTGATGTTATCCTGTCCGGCGCCTTTGGTTTTGTCGTAAATCACATCGGGATCAGCGTCATATGCCGCTTTGGATTTTTCAAGATAACCAACTTCGGCTTGTGCTATCGCTATGACTTTATCGGGGGTATTCATTCGTTATCTCCCTTTCTGTACTGTATGCTTGAAATGCCGAGCAATGCGCCTAACAAAACACCGATAGCCGTAATTGTCTGTGCTATCATTGATCCCATATCAGCCCATCCCCATATTTTTGAAATGACTACGATAAAGGTTGATAGTGCGGGTAAACATACAATCGCTATCCATTTGAGCCAATCATATACTTTTGGTGAAAATATGTTGTTCATACAATTCTCCTTTCTAATAAAAAAGAGCTTTTATGCTCCCATAGCAAAAAAACAAACTATCGTCAAGTCGGGGCTACATCACCAATAGTTACCGTCTTTCCACCTGCGGCATTATCTGTTTCCGTGTATGATATAGCATTAACCGTTACCTGCGAATAGTAATCAACCGGGGTACTTTCTCCGGAAGGTAAATATGTTTTAGAAGTAGTGTAAGGGGTAACTGTTTTTGCTGTAGAAGTGGGTGTTGCCGCCCCTTCGTAACTACCCGTCACGCCCAAGATCACGATATCTTTTTTGATATTCTCGGCTATTATCTTTGCTTTTTCTGTGGCATCAAGTTTTGCAACGCCAGAACCGTCATGATAGCCGTTTGCAATAGCAAGTTCATCATCTACATCATCAATAGTAAGTGTAACCGCACTACGATTAGGCATTGAACCCGTTAATTTATTTCCGTTCACATAAGCGGTTTTTGTAGACAGTATTTCTGCGGCTGTCGCATCTGCATCCGAAGTATCAGCATCATAAGTACATGATCCTGTCTGGGGTGCTCCGGCTCTGTCATAAAACTTTTCGCCATAAAGAACCTTGGTAGCATCTGCGGTTGTATCGGAAATATCCATAACCGTAGTTGCACCGAATACTACTTTGTTTACATAGGGGTTGTTTGCCATTTTTTATTTTCTCCTTTCTATTCCATACCAATAATAGCGGTTAAACCACCGCTCAAGTTAGAGGTTTCTGCATAAAAAATGGGATTGATTGTTACATCATCCCGCATACTCTTGTTCTTTGTTTCAAGTGTTTGTTCAACTTTTCGTGGATCAACAACATATTCGCCATTGTAGAATGGATAACCCTCACCGCCCCCGACAAGTTCAACCTCAAACGTTTGTGAACTCTCGGAAAGTTCAAGCGGTAATAGTTGTGACCCGGTTAATAGGTCAACGTCCAAGTGTAGGACACCGCCATTTATCCATTGTGACATATTAAATCACCCCATCTTTAAGAATCCTACCGATAGCCAAATCGTCAATATTTGACGCATAAGATTTATCATTATTGAAACGTACCCTTATCTGACACTCCATACTTTCATTTATAAATTCAAGGGTATCTTCCTGTGTCATATAAAGTGTTATAGTATGGTTAGACGCATCAATATTTAAATCCTCAATCGAGAAAGTTTTTTCTTTCTGTTTTGGAATACCCGGCTTTGTTTTAAAAGTAACGTATATAACCGCTATATTGTTTAGATCAAGCGTTTCGTCCTTTACATGAAACGTCAACGTCGGTGTTGTACCTCTGATTATTGTACTCATTATGTACTCCCTTCTGGTTTATTCACAAACAAGTTCAGCGTTTATATTAAACATATAAGTATCTCCGCTATTAAACGAAACGTTGGATATTTTCCATTTTCCAACGCCTAAATTAGTATATTGATATAAATAAAACTCTGTTCCACTTGCCGTAAATGTGCCGTAGTATGTTGTTAGCATTTGTTTCTGATCGTTTATATCTCTTGTTGCGTGGTTACTAGCAATACTAGTATCATTTGCATCACGCAAAGAGCTGTTAGTAGTTATATTAAGATAAGAATATGCGGCTGGACATATTGTTCCAAAGGGTTCTATCCTTGCGTTTGAAAAATCAACATCTGCCATAACTATTACCTCATGAGTTTCCGTTTATTTCTATATCTACTACAAAACCATATGAATCGCCTGATGAAAAGGATATATCGGTAACTTTCCATATTCTATATCGGTCTAAATATAATTCTGTTCCACTTGCACCAAAAGTTCCCGAACATAAAATAGAAACCTTTGACGGTGTATTAGATAAAATGCCTTTTGTAGGGCTAGTTACTATACTTGAACCATTTGCATCAAATAGGTATGCACTTTCATTAATCAGCAAATAACTACTTGATGTCATAGGTTTATATATAACTGATGAATTTACATCCAATGTTGCATTATCAAAATTAACGGCCGCCATAATTTATCCTTTCTACGGGGTATAATTTCTTATGCTTGTTGTTACGGTTACATTCAAAGTATTAGTCGGTGTTGCCGGATTTCTAATTTTCGTCTTTACCGTAACCGTAAGATCATATAATTTTGTCTGCCATAACATTTTCATCCAAGCCATTACACAATTACCCTCAATTTCATTTGACATTCATTGCCACTACCAGCTTGTGCGGCTGTTACGGCTGTAAATGTAACCGTAAGTGACGTACCACTTTGGCTCATGCCTGTTATCATAGGTGCATCTACACCGCTTGCACATTTTATATGCGGTTCAAAAGAATACTCGCCACCACCACTAGGAGTTTCTAGGTCACTCCAAGTAACTGTATTTACCCCGACACCTAATACAACAATAAGAACGCTACCATTTGATTCGTGCCAAAAATCGTATACGGGTTCAGTATTGTTACTTGTTTGAAGCACAATTCCACGATTTACCGCATAAGTTTTTGAACCGTTCCCGTCTTTTGTGCTTACCCAACCCCATAAACCTTCTTTGTACTCGCCTGAATCTTTGACGTATATAGCATTGTCTATGTATAAACGCTGGTCAAATAATGCCGCACCATGAAATACCGTTGTTCCGTTTACGTCATTTAAACCGCCACTTTTACCTATACCAACATGGTCACTATAAATGTCTACCGTACCGTCATATTCAATATTGCCGGACATTAAATCGTCTACGTCATTGTCATCATCCAAGTCAAAGGAATCTACGCTTGCATCCGCTTGTACGGTAAGCCAACCATTAGTGCCGTTATGCATATCAACTATGCACTTTTCGTCATCCGTTTCTAGCCTTATACCATCAAATTCTTGTACTGTAAGCGAGTCTACTATGTCGGGGTCGGCTTGCGTTCCGTAGTTGTGGGCTTCCATTGTCATATTTCCACAATAGGTATTATCGTAGTAATAATCAAAATGCCCGCCCGTGTTTATATGTATCTTACTTCCTGTCGTACCACCGACTTTTAAGCCCGTATTATCGCCATGTACCTTTTCGACGTTGCTTGCATCCTGGATGGATAAAACACCGTTTCCGTTGCCATATCCACCAAGGGTTAACGTGCCACCTCTCGCCCAATCGAAGTTGATACCGATTGCGTCAAGCACGTTGACAACCAACTCACCTGTTGACATATCATAGCCGTTTACCCATGTTGTACCGCCGTCACGGGAAACAAAGAATCCGCTACCGCTTTTCTTGTAAACCGTTGATCCCGGTTCAAAAGTGCATACTCCCGTTGTGGGATTTTTGGTTATCGGCATATTCGATAGATACCAAACTCTGCCGCCTGTACCTAAATCCTCGTATTCCTCATAACCGCCCATCGCGTTTACCGCAAGGCTATTCATCATCTGTACGGCTAGGTCATAGTTTGAAATACGCTCGTCTGCCTCTTGCCTAGCAATTTCAACCGCCGCCTGTACTGATTTTGAGTATCTTTTAACAAGAGTTCTGTTCGGTGGCTCGGCATTGCATTGTAAAAGGTGTGCGGCAAGCTTAAAGCTGTTCGTGGTTATCCAAGAATAAACATAATTGCCTTTATAGTCCTTTATTTTGCATCTATCGCCTATTTCAGCCGCTAAATCGCTTGCAGTTGTAATATTAAATGTCCGAAGCGTAAAGTTCTTTAAATAGCCCGTAGACCATATAGAATTTAATACGCTTGTTACGTTGCTTGTATTAACAAACGGGTTTTCAAGTTCAAGAACATATCCGCTTGAACCTATTGTGTATTCCTGTTTGTCAATAACAAATTTTGCACCTGTTATTGTTATATCGCTTTGTCCAAAAGAAGTGTTTTGGTTATAATCAAATACATCTGTAGTCGCCGACGTATAACTTGTGTCATACCACTTTATATCAAGTGTTCCCGAAGAGTTTATGATGCAGAAGTTACATCCCAACATTGCCATGTACTGTAAAACTTCACGGCAATTCATGTTTTCTATTTCGTTATCACTAGGGGCTTCTGTGATTGAAATATTATACCCATGAAAACTTGATGATGTTCCTGCTAAAGAAACTCCGCAATAACTACATATCGCCTGTACTACCGCTAAAGCTGTTGTCGGATAGTTAATGTTTACTCCCGAAAACGGCACATCAAATTTCCACATATTATCAAGTAATGTTAAGGAAATCAGCCCGTTTGCTTTCTGCGGTTCATCAACGGTAAAAAACCCCATGCGGTAATACTGTTGAACGTTATTGACTTTATCGCCCTCTATTCCAAGCCATACCGTTGCGGTTGCATTAAAGAAATCGTAATTATTGTATGTTCCGTTTATATTGTTGATAGTAAACGTACACTTACCGATAACGGCACATCCAATATCAAATGAGGATGTTCCGCTTGATGCTGTTTCAATGGCAAATGAATCTTCCCATATATCAGATTCGGTCAAATGCAGAACGGTGTTATTCGCAAGTGTAAGGTCTATCTTTATCAGATATTTTCTTGCCGCTCCGCTTGCTAATATGTTTTTGTAGCCTTGTGTCGTACTTTTCATGCTATCTCTCGATTATGTCAAACGAAACAACTTCCATGCGACCGCCATCTACCCACCAATAATACGGGGCAGACGCATCACCACGATAAAAGGTCTTTGTTACATCCCCATCAGTTAACGGGGAATGATAAGTCACATTAAAGTATTCATCCTGAAATGCCTGTAAAATAGCGGATGCTTCCGTTGTGGTAACACCCGCCCATTCAAGCTGTATCTTTTCTTTCTGTGCGACTTTGTTTTTATACATAAGTCCTGATTCCACTCGCCCCGAATCCGCCGCGCTGATATCCTGAAGCGACCATCCGAACTTACTCGGTGTCTTAACCGCATTTCCGTTTACCAAAAATGTAAATGCCATAACCTAACCTCATGCCATACTCGGTGAATACCGCATATTTTGTCTTTCCTGTGCCTTTGTAACCGTCCTTGCAAGGGTTTCACCGTCAACAACAATCGTGTTACTGATATATTTGTCGCTACCGCCCTGTCTTGCCATTGCCGCTGATACACCGTTGTAAACACCGCCCTCGATTCCTTTGATTATCTGGTCGTTGTTTGCTACGGCTGTCTTACCGTTGCTGAAACTTCCCACTAATTCGTGATGGTTGGCAAAGAATATGCCATCCTCGACAATTCCACCCGATGCATAAGAGTTGAATTTTGGCAAGTCAATTCTCATATCACCCGATCCGACTTTATGATCTCCGTTAAGAGTATTGGCTATCTCATTCCACTCTCTTGCTATAGATTTCCTTGCGTTTCTGAACGTTTCTGCCAAGCCATCCGCTACACCGCTAAATGTCCACTTGTCTTTGGCAAAACTACTCTGTATGGACTTGATATCCGTGTTAATGCCTTTTGCACCGTCATTAACGGCTTTTTTCGCATCATCCATAGATTTTGTTGTGTCAGTATCAAAATCCGCAAACGCTTTAGTTGCATCCGATAGATCAATAGCGTTTATCTTGTCTGTCACTTCCTTGGTGTCCGTATCAACCTCGTTCTTGAAATTGAGGTAGTCGGCTATGGCTTCCGAACTGAATCTGTTAACCTCTTGCGTTGCCGGATTGAAGTCAATACCGTTAACGGCTGACTTAACCGCGCCGGAATCCTTTTCAACCGTGGTTTTCATATCGGTATAGTTCTTGCTCGAATCCTTGGTTTCTTTGAGTTTATCCCTCAATTTTTCCATTACGGATGAGGATTCGTTAACCGCAGATGACATTTGTTCACTGTCACCTTTCATTTCACCCATCTTCTTTGCGGCATTTGCTATCTCGGTTGCCGTTCCCTTTGATGCGTCATACAGTTTCGTTGCGCTTGAACTAGCCGCATCATAAGCACCCTTGGCTTCACTACCCATTTCTTTAAGTGAAGCGGTTGCCGCATCGTATGACCCGGTTGATTCACTTATGTTTGTTCTGACTTTATCCAGAGCATCGGCAAAAGCATCGGCATTGGTCTGCGCTTCTGCAAATCTGCCTTTCATTCCGTTTACGGCTTCGCCTAAATCTTTTGCCCTTGTCACGGAATCGGGATCGACAATAGCACCGAATTTACGTCTTAAATTCTCAAAGTTTTCCTCTGATTCTTTTATGCTTTGGTTGCCTTCTCTCAAAGCATCGTAGATAGTATTTATGTTCTCTACTACTGAACCCAAATTGTCCCAATCCCCGGTAAGGACGGTTTTTAATACCGTGAACAGGGCTTTGAAACTTTCAACGAATTTGGTTGTATATATCTCAAGTTTGGCAATTACCATCGACCATCCGACGGTAAGGTAGTCATATAACCACTCGCCAAGACCCATTATGAAATCTTTAAGAAGTTGCAAAGTGCCTGTTATTCCCGAATAGCCCTCGTACAACTCTTTATCATCGGGGAATAAGTATTGTCCCCAAAGTTTCCCTATCTCCGCTACGGCAAAGAACTCTACGATTCCAAATAGTATTTTTGCCCCGATAGCACCACCTGCCGACAATGCCGCCGGAAGCAATACTTTAAGTGCGTTCTTTAAACCAAGCAATAAAGCCGCCCCTAAAGCGACTTCTACAAGGAATCCAATATCATCGGAATCAAGGCTGTTCCATACACCCTTAAAGAAATTCGTTATGCCCTCTTTAACGGTGTTGCGGTTATTTTCATCAGCCCAAAAGTCCTGTATTATTTGAATGAGTTTATGAAGTAACGTGCCTAATGTTTCCCCGATTCTTTCAGCGTCAACCTTTTCAGCAACACCGTTT
>Ga0310696_10010852_pt1 | contig 10422 bp, 8 predicted proteins | sample AusTroGonzalo_MG_4_FD_203885 | JGI IMG/M metagenome (GOLD analysis project Ga0310696, IMG submission 203885) | Bovine rumen microbial communities from tropical cattle in Woodstock, Queensland, Australia - Gonzalo_02 (v2) (version 2) | ecosystem: Host-associated > Mammals > Digestive system >... | reverse complement strand
CAACCACCCATTTGATTTCTTCTGTTATTTGCCATAAAGCATTTGAAGCCGATGCATATGTTTCTTGAGCTCCAACTAATGTGTCGGCCTTTGAGTTGTCATTAATCACATTCCATAATTTGTCAATTTTTACCAGTCGAGGAGTAAAGCCTTCACTATTTTGCTTCACAAGTGATATCTTTGTATACTCATCTAAGGCATCTCTTTGGAGCAAGGCAATCCGCTTAAGACAATTCGTGTAAGCACGAGCGTCAACTGCAATGCGTTTTTCTTCTGCTTCACGTGCCAAGATTTCACGTGCTATCCGTTCTTCCTCAGCATTTTTCCCAGCGACAAACTCTTGTTCTTCAGAATAAGCTGTTTGCAAAAGATTTGTAGAGGCTGTAGCACTCTCCAATGCGAATACGAACTCTCCCTTGGCAAACTGCTCCGAAGCGATAGTCAATGAATTTGTGCCATCAATGTAACTTTGAAGCGACTGCCAATGGGCTCCTTCAAAGTCGGCAAACTTGTCGCAAAGACAGTCAGCGGCTTTTCGTACAGTCAGTATTTCATCTCTTGTTTTCCTGTTTTCCTCAAGCCAACGCGCCTCATTCTGTATTCCCGCAACAGCATTTGAAATCGACGTCAGTGTATTTGTAAGTTGTTCTGGCGTGGCATTGTCAGAAGATGCAATGCTTGACACACGTTCCCACAGTGAATCGACTTTTTTAATATGCAGATGAAAACCTTCCGACTGCATACGATATTCAGCAATTCTGTTGTAAAGGTTTGTGGCTGAGCGGTATTGGATGGCAATTTCATTCCGCAGACGCGTCTTTTCCGCATTCAAACGAGCCAATTCATTTTTTAGTCGTTGTCTCTCCTGTTCTTCCTTGTGTTTCAGCTCCTTTTCTTTCTGGCGTTCGGCATCTATATCTGGAGAAAGCGTTGGCGTGATAGTGGCGTTTGTGGCATTAGATGGGACAACTGATACTTTCGGATTGGCAGATTTCGATTTCGACGGTTCTGAATTGCGCGGCACCGCAGGGAAACCGAACAAATCGAACTCCTCAGCATGGCTGACAGGCACGTTTGTTATGGCTGTGGACTCATTCGCCTCGTGTATCTTTTGCAAACTTGCGAAAAACCCTTGCTCTATCTGCCGATTACGATACAGGCTGATGAGAATTGCTCCTCCAAACACAAGCGGCGCAAGGACAAACGGGTGCTTCAAAAAACGCAACATTCCGGCGACACGCACGCCACCGACAACTAACTTCCAAGACGTGGGGAAAGGACGATGTGTTTTCCCTTCAAGTGCATCAATAAATTCCGAACATGAACCGAACCGATCTTCTGGTTTTTTTGCAAGCGCATGTTTCAATGCAGTATTGACATGCGCCGTAACACCGTGAATCGGCGGAACAGGATCATGCAGTACGGCATACTTCAAGATCTCCATGTCGTCACTGTCGAACGGAAGATGTCCGGCAAAAAGGACATACGCCACAACGCCCAAGGCATACAAATCTGCGGCGGCATCTTGCGGTTGCGCCTTCCATTGCTCTGGGGATTTGTAGCCGGGTGTGCCGCTGCGCGATGTAACAGCCATGCTCACTCGGCTTAGGCTTGTCCTGATTCGTTCCGCAAGGCCAAAATCAAGCACGGATACGTGGCCGTCTGAATCGACCATGATGTTTTCCGGCTTTATGTCACGATGGATAACGCCACATTTGTGCGCATAGTCAAGCGCATCGGCTACCTGACGAAGAATCGAGAATTTGACTGGCAGATCTGCGTTGCGGTTACGCTTCAACCATCGCTCAAGATTCACCCCCGCAGCATAATCCATCACGAGATAATAATCAACTGGAGCGTCGTCCGGCAATGTGACATTATCTTTGTCTCTGGCAACCTTCTCATGTTCAAACTTTTCTTGTTCAAGCGAAGTAACGCTGACAATATTGGGATGGCGTAACGTGCGGACAAGTTGATAGTTCTCACGGATGTATTCCATCTCAATTTCGTTGCGTGACACTGCAGGTGGCAGTCCCTTTATCGCAACATCAACCTTGCCGACCGTATCGCGGCATTTATAGACAACGCCCATCCCACCTTGACCGAGTTCTTTGATCACGGTATATCGGTTCAGTATGGAATCGCCCGGACGGAATCGGACGTTCTTGCGAACCTCGTCATCCCGGATTGTTACACGCTGAGTACCAATCGATCTGGAGGAACTTGGCATTTGACTTGTCTATCCTTCCAGTCTGACCGCAAAGGTCATTATCTTAACATTGTAAAGAAACGCCACTATGCCGGCAAGAAGGAAAGCCACGACGGAAATGAAAGACGAAAGGCTCCCCCCCACCATAAAGAACGCAAGAATCAGATCAACTGTTGTGTAAATGCCAAGAACAAAGGCGTTTACGCCGTTCGACTTCTTCGCCACCATCGTCCGTATGAACGTGATCGTCACAACTGGAAGAAGAAGCATCACGATAATGAACCAGAGGAAACGGATGTGCCAAGGTGTTTTGGCAGCAAGTTGCTGTGAATCGCCGCCAGCGGCGTAGTCGTCATCGGTAATTCTGTGGTTATTGTCAAAACGACCTGGCACAGATGACTCTCTTATCTTCCCGGCGTATGCCACACAATCGCGCTTCAAGTCATATAACTCATATTCTCCAATAATCGTCGAGCCTTTGCGTTCGTTTTCAAGCCTGTCAATACGTCCCCATAGAACAGCATCTGTGCCAGGCAAGCCCTTAGAAGCTTCAATCGCTTCTTTGCGGGTTGCAACGCCATTGTTCGCCAATCCCATAAAATCGCGCAAACGGTCAGAGAATCGTTTTCCTCTCAATGTCAAGCCGCCCTGCTTTTCAAGTTTCTGGCGCAAAGAGTCTGACACATAGTCAGAAGGGTCGTTCTCAAAATGATACATCGTGACATTATGAATGTCGCCAGCATTGGTGCGCAATTCCCCGATCGCCTTATCCAAAGCGCGTTCGGCTATCTCTTGTCGCGGCGTATCAATGTCAGGCTTGACCGCCACTAATGTGCGCCAGAAAGGCCATATAAAGAACACACATGCCAATGCACGTGCGACCCACACAAGCATAAACCACCACGGCAAAACAAATAAGAATCTGCTTTGCGAGGCTGATGGATTGAATGGATTGGGAATTGCCATACGCCACACTTGTTGTTATTCGCCATCGTCCGTTGAATCGTCATCGACCGCACCGCCTGACTGGTTGTATGCGAGATTCCGCTTGATGATGTCGGCATCGCGCTTTGATGTCGGTACGACATGCCCAAGAGCTGTCTCGAAGTCTGCCTTGGCAACTGGCTCCGCCTTGTTCCACGCTTCTGAACCATCTGCCGATCCAGCCGCCTCCCGTCGAGCAATCCAGCGCCGGGCGGCATAGAGGCAGGCAAGGTCGCACAATCCTCCACCGTGTTCTTTGTGGTGCAGTTCTGCGCCGCTGAAGCCCTCTGTCTTGTCAGCCAATTCGCCAATGTTCACATCATCCGCCAAGGGCACGTCAGACAAAGCCGACCTAATGATGAGCTCGCGCGTCTCGCGGTCTGGCAAATCAACGTACACATGAGTGCTGATTCGGCCTGAACGTGTCAAGGCACTGTCCAAAAGCCAAGGCCGGTTCGTCGCAAGCAAAACAAACAGTTGATTTTCGCCCTCGGGTTTGAACCCATCCAATTCCACGAGGAATGATTCAACGGCGTTGACCTTCTGGTTTCCCCGTTTGCGCAGCAAAGACTCGCATTCGTCAAGGAACATGACGCACCGCTTGTAAGACCGTGCCTCCTTGAACATGGACGCTATGTTCTGCTCCGTCTCTCCGACATACTTGCTCTTCAGCTCGCTCATCTTGACATGCATGAACGCAGTGTCCATCTCGTTGGCGATGGCCTTTGCGAACATCGTCTTGCCCGTTCCCGGTGGGCCATAGAGTAGAAGACCCGTCCCTGGTTTCACCTTGAGAGTTCTATAGACATCTGGATGTCTGACTGGATTTATCAGCGCATCCATGACTACAGCCTTGGCATCCGCAAGTCCCTTGACGTCATCGAGACGGATGCCCGTGTTCTTTTCGACTGCCCAACGTTTCTTCTCGCCCGTCTCACCCGAATCGCCGCTGCGAATCTCGGTGGCAACATCTGCGACCTTGGACTTAGACGTTGGAGTATCCGCCTTGTCTTTCATGCGTGTCTTCAGTCTCTCGGCGACATCCAAGAGGCCATTTGCATTTGTGACGTAGGCTTGGCCCAGCACTCCGCCGCAGCGTGCGGCAAGAACCATCGTGTACTTGATGGCCTCCTTTATGTGGAAGTAGGCTTGATCAAGCTCTCCCGAGTCAATGGCGGCGGCGGCCAAGCGCTCATGCTCGCGTTTCTTGTCATAGTTGAACTCTGCCACGGCTCAATCCCCTGATCAAAGTTTGGAAAGACGTTCTTCTATGTCTTTCAATCCCTCGTTGATGTCCCCGGAAGCGACATTCTTTGCGTTTCCGACCGTTTCTGGCATCTTTATGGCTCCGCCGCCAAGGCTGGCAGCCGCTTCCGTCTCAAGAGCCCGCATCTCATCGTCAATGTTAGAGGCTTGCGTCCGCTCCGCCTCGGCAGCCGCTTTCTCCATGTCTTTCTGGTATGCAGCGTCAATCGTTTCGTTGATGTCGTCGGCGTTATCGGTGACCTCTTCAATCTCGTCCAGGTCTTCGCCAAGACCGATAGGGTCTATGTTCAGACTCTGCGCAAACTCCTTGGTCAGACGCGCAATCTCGCCAATGCTCCCTGCCGTAGAGACCTGCGTCAACTTGCTCTCCATCACAGACTTCTGGCGAATCAGCCTGTTGACCGACACGCCCAGCAGCTTGTGCTGGCGCACAAGATTCGCAGCCTCCGTCTTCTGCCCTGTTATCAGGAATTGCTTTGCCTTCTCCCAAAGCTCGCGTCTCTGCTTCTCGTGTTCGCGGATGCTGTCATCGAGTTTCTTTATTCCCTTGCGGGCTTCGCGTTCCAGCTGGTGCTGTTTGCGCTTCAGTTCGCGCTTGCGCTCTTCGCCGGACTTGAAAAGATCACTTATAGCCATTGCATTATTCCTTTCTTGTGTTAGTTGATCGCCGCAATCATCCGTTCAAGATCGTCCTGCGGCATTTTTGCGGACAAACTTTCTGGCGATTCGCTCACGCCGTTAGATTCACCCGTTTCTATCGAGGCGATTTGTTCGTCCGACACTGACGTGCCGTGTGAATAGGAGACGGCTTCAAGATTCCGCACCGATTCATCTTCGTCCTTCAGGTCGGCCAGTGCATCGCCAAGGTCATCTGCAATCTCGTCGCTCACTTCCGTATGCGGCGGATTGCCGGAAGCCTCGATCAGAAGGTCAAGTTTATGAAGGATGACAACATCCTTTTCGAGCCGTCCAGAAATCCCGTCTAACGTCTCAAGCACCTGATTCTGCTGCTTGAAAAGGACCGCGAACTCTCGCTTTATAATCTGCTTGATGCCGGGACCGGCGGCATCATATTCCTTCTTCTTGGCCCGCAGTTTCGCGTCGAGATCGGAGACTTTCGTCTTCAGCTCACTTAACTTGTCCTGGTTTCTGCGAACGTCATCGGTCAGCTTTTCATGCAATATTTGCAGGTCTTGAAGCCTTGTGGTCTTCAGACCAAGTTTCTGCGCAAGAGCGCTAAGCATGTCGTTTATCGCCATTTCTTTGTTCCTTTCATTTTTCAAGCCGCCGTTTGAAGAAGCCCTCAAAGCATGACTGTACGTATGTTATCGCAAGCACGGATGCGCAGATTGCCGCAAGCCCCATCTTCATCGAGCCAGAAGCGACGAATTGCCTGGCGTACTCGCCTGCGAAAGAAAAAACGATCAAGCCGCATTTCGCATACTGCCACAGCGTATTTCCAGATTTTCTGAACAACCTTGTCGGTTTGACCGTTCGAGACACTTTCCGTATTGCGCTTTCGCCTCTTTCGGTAAGATAGTTCTCGTAACCGCTGCGCCCATCGCCTTGAAGAATGTCGAATATATGTTCAACGACCTCTACTGGAACATACGCTTCTTTGGCCACTTTTGCCGCCGTAAGACTTCCTTCCATAAGACCGTCGTCAATCAATGCTCGGACGCGGGACAATTTCACCTCTTCGGTTTCAGGATATAGCGAATACACAAAGTCCCTGAAAATAGGACGATATGGTGCAAGGTCGTGGTGACTGACATCCCAGACGTCCCAAGCGTGATCCACGTCGCAATTCGGAGAGCAAAGCAAGTCTATACCATCATGAAGCAGTACAGGCTGGACACTTCCCCATCCTCCAGACGTGCCCATGACGTAGCATTTGAAGTTTGCCGGAGCCAATGCTGTTCCGTCGGCTGCGTGGAGAGTCCATTCATGTATAAAATCCTTCACGGCGGCGTAGGTGGTGGAATCGACGGCGACCGATTGGAGTGTCGTGGGTGATATCGGCGTCACATACACCGCAAAGAATCTAAAACACATGGTACCTGTACGAATCTCGTACACACGGAAGAAGTTTGCGTTACACACAGCCGTCCAGCAGGCTGGGGACATTGTGTCAGGTTGCGGCAAGAGAGAGTTTTCCGCCATCCATTTCGCAAGGCAGTCCTTCTCCACGGACAATTCGGTATGCTTCCCGAAAGCAAGGCGCAAAGGCCACGGTATGAAATTGACCCACGCCGGAAGATTCAGGTTGGGAATGGTCTTGCCATGCAGAGACGCAATGTTTCTGTCTAACGCCGGGCCGAACCTATTGATCTCGCTTTGTGCAACCTTGAGCGTGGTCATCGTACCAAATGGCAGACGCTTAAAGAAGGAGAACCCGTTTGCGATGAACCGCTGAATACTGTCTGGAGTGGCTCGTTCGATATGTTCTGGGACTTCTGGATCACAAAGCACTCTAAGCCCTTTGCGCAACCATGCTCCAGATGGTGTCTTGATGTCTTTGCTCAAGGTTTTAACGAAGGTGTTTATGGACAACTCTTCACGACGTGCGGCAAGTTTGCCGCTGCGAGCAGAAAGAGTTTTGACAAGGCGCATTCTGGCAGTCTGCAGAGGATGGGTGATTTCGCCGACATCAACAGGCCTTGCAGGGGAACTCCATTCTGGCGCGAGGAACGAATCGTTGACAAGCCGCAGATTCATTCGGCATTTGGCGCAGCCATGAATATGCATTGCCAAATCTGAATCCTCACAGGCAAGTGGATTCATTGCAAACGAGATAAGCGTCTCAATATCAGGACAGTTCATCGACAACCTCCTTCCCCGCATTGAGTGTTTGCGCCGGGCGTTCAAGTTCATCGCGATACATCCGCATATCCTTACATGCACGAGAAAACAGCTGGTTGACATTTGCCTCCGACGACAGATGAAGCAGCTTCATGATTTCGCGTGACGACATTTCGCCAAACACTTTCAGATAATGGACGCAAGCTCTCAAACGGTTTTCCTTCCACAGTCTTTTGAAGCATACCTCGGCGATCTCGAACCCTTCGCGATCATACTCCTTGGCGGCTTTGTCACTTAAGACAGCCAAGTATGCTTCATCTGACACGGGGTTTGGATTTTTCCGGCAATATTCCATCACGGACTTGGAAACCCAGAACCGAATCCAATAGACGAGGGGGCAGCGGAACTCAAACTTGTCTATTGCTCTCTTTGCGATAAGATACTCGAAAACCATTCCAAGAATGTCGATGTCTGACAGATGCCGGTCGTAGGCTATCCGCCCTATCTGCGGCGACTTCAAGACAGGCGAGACGGCCCGCAGCAAGACATAACGCCAGGCATCGTCATTGCCATCCTTCAGCAACTGAACGACTGCCTGATCGCCCAGATTGTCCATCTGCGCGACCAGGGTCTCGTCATCTGTCTTAACTAAAGTCATCTTAAAACATACACCTCATTCGGAAAGGCCAATTGCCTTTGCGAGAACTGGATTCGCTTTGACAAGGTTGCCGAATCTCTCTTCTGAATACGGATGGGTATAACCACCTCCACCAACTTTCGCATCAATCGCATAATACAGCAAGTCGCCATTTAGCATAAATTCTCCAAAGGGACTAACGCTCATGATTGAAGCCTCGAAAGAATCGGCCTCTCGTTCCTGATTGCGAGAAATCTCACGCGTGTCCGTGTCTACACGGCCATGAAGATGCCCCAAAGCATGATGTCCAGCCTCGTGTGCCAATGTCGCCAAGATCATCCCTGACGAGATTGCCTTTGCTTTCACAAGGATTTCAGGATTGTTCGACACCTCAGAAAGCCCGGTCTCCTTCACAAATGCTTCCATAGTTGATTCCGAGAATCCATTGTTGAGCTTCTTCCAGATGCTGACAAGCCTTGGCATTGCATTCGTGGCACCAGACTGATTGGCCGCGTATGCGAGCGCCAACACCCTGGAGATTCGCACATATCCTCCCAGCAGACACAGAATGGGTTTCTGCCCTAACCCAAGTCCGTCTGGCTTGTGCATTGCAGCAAAAGCATTCACGCTATCATTGTCAGACAAATACCTAAACTCGACATTGGCGATGACGGCAGAATAAAGTTTGTTTCCTGCAATGTGCGGCGACGTTCGTATGATATCCCATAGATGGCACATTTCTCCTTCTGACGGACTGAAATATGTGCCGTTTCCGGTTGGCTGCACCGTCTCGCCCACATGAGGTGTGCCTATTGAGAGGTTGTTTGCTGTCTCAGACATCGGTTCTGGCTCGGTTTTGTTCCTGTCACTCAATGCCCACCATAGAATCCCGCACGCCAAACCAACCAAGGCGATAATGAGCAATAAACCGATGAACTCCCGCCCACGGTTTGAAGATTTGTTTACATAGACACGCCGTTGCATAGACAGTTTTTACTCCAGATTTAAGGCCCGTATAGACATCAGCCGATTCAAGACACCATCAGGTATCTGCTGCGTATCATACAAGACACTGGCCGTGAACATAGTTCGGGTTTGATTCAGTGGAGTGACACGGCAAGAATATACACCTTGGATGCCAAGGACAGTCTTGGTGAACTCCGTTGGATAGTTCTTCTCAATCTGCATCTGAACATCAAAAGAATTCACGGCTATATTGCAGAGCGCGATATTATCCGTCATCGACGCACGGCTTTCACACAGCCATTTGCCGACGGAGGCCGTAAGATTGTCCCCAAGAGACATGACAGCCTCTTCTTGTGTCCATGCCTCGCCGCTTTTCGCGTCAAATCGCTTGATATTAACGATGCGCCGGATTTCTTTTCCCGTCACAGGATTACGCACATCCATTCTTTTGAATGTCAATTCAAGCGATCCCCGGCAGACTGTACGATTCCCACGCGCCATTCCCGCCAGACACTTTGCCGATCCAGAAACTTCCATTTCTGCATCGCCCGAATACACGACATCAAAGCCTGCGTTGCAAAGTGCTTTTTGCACATTGGGGCTGACAATCTCGGCGAGTTTCTTGTCGGCGGCCGAGTCGTCGTCTGCCGCAATCCTGACGCGAACACGTAGGTATTGCGATGTTTGCTTGGCATTAAGCCGATTATTGCCCTTTTGGACTGTGACCTGTTTCAGGACTGGCTTATTGGGAACACTTTGATGTTGACTGGTTTGACAGCCAGCGAAGATCACAGCCAGAGATACCATTAGTAGTTTTTTCATTCTCTCGTTCCTTTCATTTATCGTGCACGGCAAAGGGTTTTGAATATCCTGACCGCGACCATCAACACCAACAAGGCCGCAATTACGCCGACCGAAATCTTCAGGAATGACTTTTTATCAATCCCGATAAGTTCAAGGAAGTTGTCAAAAGGTGAACGTGGTGGTGGAGTTGGCAAGGGTGGCTCATACGCCCCAGCGGCACCGATGGCGGCAATCAGCCGGAAATGCTCTTTGATGTCGCGGAACTTTATGTCTGCCGTAATCTCGTATCGTTTTCTGGCTGCGGATGCGGCAGCAACTTGACCGCCAATGAAATCAACAGGAAGCCCGCTGGAATCCAATTGCCATTTGGGATCTTCATTCACGACAGACATATTCCCCGTCATGAGCGCCAGCTTGTCCATCTTTATGCCATCACTACCAGGCACCTTTTCTATACGCTTGAGAACCGAATCATCGATGGCAATCCCCGTCCCTGCGCGTTCGCGGAGAAACCTGCCAAGCATCCGATCAGCGGCATTTCCAGTCGGGAGATCGTAAACGCGAATTCGATCCTGTCGTCCTGCAGCCGTCAGCGCATTGAGAAAGACCTGTCCCATCGCCTTGCCGCCCTGTCCTTCTATCGGGAGGATCAGCAACCCATAGCCATCGAGCGACGGTGGAAGTTTCGACACTGCATCAGCCGCGCACGATTCAAGTGCCTTTCTCCATTGTGGGCTAACCTTTTCATTGTCTG
>Ga0310696_10010850_pt1 | contig 10423 bp, 9 predicted proteins | sample AusTroGonzalo_MG_4_FD_203885 | JGI IMG/M metagenome (GOLD analysis project Ga0310696, IMG submission 203885) | Bovine rumen microbial communities from tropical cattle in Woodstock, Queensland, Australia - Gonzalo_02 (v2) (version 2) | ecosystem: Host-associated > Mammals > Digestive system >... | reverse complement strand
AGGATGTCATAGCCGCGCTGAAGGAGGCGTTCCGCTACATCTACCACAGCGGGCTCAACCGTTCCCAGGCGCTTGAGCGCGTCGAGAACGACGTGGAGCAGTTCGACGAGGTGAAGGAGCTCGTGGCCTTCTACCGCCACTCCACGCGTGGCGTCTGCTGACTCTGCTGCGGGAGATGCCTGTGCTTGACATCGCGAATCTTGAGTTTGGCGGCGCGACGCTCGATTCGCGCCAGGTGAAGCCCGGAATGCTCTTTGTCGCAGTCCGGGGCGAGCATGTGGACGGACACGACTTCATCCCCGCCGCCCTTGCCGCCGGCGCCGCCGGCGTCGTGGACGGACGCGACGATCTCGCCCGCGCCGCCGCCGAATGGCGCTCGCTTCTCGGCGCGAAGGTCGTGGGCGTGACTGGAAGCGCGGGGAAGACCACCACAAAGGAGCTGCTCGCCGCCTTTCTGCGCGCCGGAGGCTTCAAGGTGCACGCCACGGTCGGCAACTACAACAACGACCTTGGCCTTCCGCTCACCATTCTCAACTGTCCGCGCGACGCCGACTTCCTCGTGCTGGAGATGGGCACGAACCATCCCGGCGAGATACGCCACCTCGTCGAAATCGCCCGGCCTGACGTCGGAATAGTTTCTTCGATAGGCACCGCGCACATCGAGTTCTTCAAAACGCAGGACGGCATAGCCGACGAGAAGGGGGAGCTTCTCCGCGCGCTCCCTCCGTCCGGCTTCGCGGTGCTCGCCGAGGACAATGCGCGCTTCGAGCGCCTTCGCGCGATGAGCGCAGCTCCCGTTCTCGTCGCGTCTCCTTCCGATCCGATGCGCGCACGCCTCGCCTCCGCGCTGGCAGCCCGTCTTCCCGGCAGGCACAACGCCAGCAACGCCCATCTGGCGCTTCTGGCCGCAAATCGGCTAGGAGTCTCAGAACCCGACTGTCTTGCGGCCGTGGGAGGGCTCTCCCTCCCCGGGGGACGCTGGCGCGTGCTGGAGTCCGGCGGCGTCACCTACATCGACGACACGTACAACGCCAATCCAACCTCCATGGTCGCGGCGCTCGAGACGTTCTCCGAGATTCCCGTGGCAGGTCGTCGCATCGCCGTTCTCGGAGACATGTTCGAGCTCGGCGGCGACGCGGCCGCCCTCCACGCCTCCGTTGGCCGCCGCGCGCGCGAGCTGGCCATCGACGTCGTCGTCGCCGTCGGCGCCATGGCCTGCGAGCAGATGGGCGGCGACGTGCGCTGCTCCACGGCCGACGAAGCCCGCGCGGCGCTTGCGCGCATCGTGCGCCAGGGCGATGCCGTCCTCCTCAAGGCTTCGCACGGAATGCATCTCGAATCCGCCCTCCCTCGCACTTCGTAGCAATCCTCTCCCGCCTTGAATTTCACGCAGAATTTCGGTAAAATACACTCGTAAATTCTAGGAGATTTCTACACATGCGGATCTTGACAGGCATTCAGCCGTCGGGTAAGCTCCACTGGGGCAACTACTTCGGCGCCATGCGCAATGCCTTCGCCCTCCAGGAGAAGGGCGAAGCATTCCTTTTCATCGCAAACTACCACGCCATGACGACCGTTCGCGACGGCGCCCGCCTGCGCGAGGCCACGCGCGACGTTGCGCTTGACTGGCTCGCCTGCGGACTCGATCCGGACAAGACGGTGTTCTACCGCCAGAGCGACGTCCCAGAGGTGCAGGAGCTCGCGTGGTTCCTCTCCTGCGTCACGCCAATGGGCCTTCTCGAGAGGTGCCACAGCTACAAGGACAAGCTCGCGCACGGCATGGACGCGACGCACGGGCTTTTCGCCTATCCCGTCCTCATGGCCGCCGACATCCTCATCATGCAGAGCGATCTAGTCCCGGTCGGCAAGGACCAGAAGCAGCACCTCGAGGTCACCCGCGACCTGGCGATAAAGTTCAACAACGCATACGGCGAGTGCTTCAAGATACCAGACGCGTACATCCCGGAAACCGTCTCCACCATCCCCGGCACCGACGGACAGAAGATGTCCAAGAGCTACAACAACACCATCCAGCTCTTCGAAGACGTGAAGTCCATCAAGAAGAAGATCATGGGGATAGTCACGGATTCCACGCCCATGGAGGCCCCAAAGGAGCCGGAGGGCAATTCCATATACGAGCTGTACAAGCTCTTCGCCACGCCCGAGGAGACCGCGGAGATGGCCGCGAAGTTCCGCGCCGGAAACTACGGCTACGGAAACGCCAAGAAGGAGCTCTTCGCCGCGTATGAACGCATGTTCGCCCCGTTCCGCGAAAGACGTGAGAAGCTGGCGGCGGACGAGTCGTACGTCGAAGACGTGCTCAAGGCCGGCGCCGTGCGCGCGCGCGCCGAGGCCGAGAAGACGATGTCGCACGTGCGCGCCGCCGTCGGCCTCTGATCCCCAATTCTTAATTCTTAATTCTCAATTCTCAATTCTCAATTCCTCAGATGGCTCAGGCGGAACTTTTCGCGGAAGACTACAAGGTGGACCTCGACGTGTTCGAGGGGCCTCTCGACCTTCTGCTGTATCTGATCCGCCGCGAGGAGCTCGACATCTACGACATCCCCATAGACCGCATCGCCGACCAGTATCTGCGCTACATCGAGCTGATGCGCCGCTGCAACCTCGACGTCGCCGGCGAGTTCATAGTCATGGCCGCCACGCTCATGGTGATAAAGAGCCGCATGCTGCTGCCCGTGACGCGGCGCACTGCGGAGGATGCGGCCGAGGAGGAATGGGTCGATCCGCGCCTGGATCTCGTAAGGCAGCTCATCGAGTACAAGAAGTTCAAGGATGCCGCCGGCCGGCTCTCGGAGTATGAGCTTCTCTCCGCGGAGTCGTTCGGCTATGGCGGAGGACGCCCCAAGTTCGAGAAGACGTCCGCCGACGCCGCCGGCGCGCTCGCTTCATACGACCTCTTCGACCTTCTCACCGCGTTCCAGGAGGTTCTTGCCCGCTCTGCGGAGGTGTCGCCCGGAGAGCTCAAGGGAATAAGATTCAGCGTCCCGGAAAAGATGGACCTCATCCTCGATCGCGCAAGGAGGGACGGGCAGGTGGCGTTCTCCCGCCTGTTCACGGAGCGTTCGCCTCGTGGCGAGGTGATAGTGACGTTTCTCGCGCTGCTTGAGCTCCTTCGCCAGCATCGCATCATAGTCTACCAGAACGAGGCGTTCCACGAGATAACGGTACTGCCGTCGAAGGAGACGCCCGAAGACACACCGCTTGAGGCCCCAGATGAGTACTGAAGAAGCAAAGGTCCCCCTGCCTCGTTCGCTGCAGGAGATAGTCGGAGCGCTGCTCTTCGCGAGCGAGACGCCGCTTTCCGCGGCCGACGTGCGCGAATGCGTCCGCGGCGTGACTCCCGAGGACGGCGACAACCCCGACGTCATGGACGTCTACCAGACATGCACGGCGCGCGAGATAGACGCCGCTCTGCATGGGCTCGAAAAGGAGCTCGAACGCGCCGGAGTCGGCTTCAAGCTCGTCTGCACCGGCGGGACGTACCGTCTCCAGACGGCACCGTCTTGCGGACGCTACGTCCGCGCGCTCCTGAAGCTCGACAAGCCCAGCCGACTGTCCAGAGCCTCGCTGGAGACTCTCGCCATAGTCGCCTACCGCCAGCCCATCACCAGGGCGGAGGTGGAGCAGATCCGCGGCGTGGCCGTGGACACCATCATGAAGACGCTCCTCGACCTCCAGCTCGTGCGCCTCGTGGGGCGCTCCGAGCTGCCTGGCCATCCGTTCCTGTATGGAACCACGCCTTTCTTCCTTGAGCATTTCGGGCTCTCGTCGCTCGGGGAGCTGAATGCCATCGACCCCACGCTCCAGCGCTCCGACCCTAAAGCCCGCGCGGCCGCCTACAAGAAGCCCGTGCAGGAGAAGACGGAGCTGGAACTGTCCGCCGAGGAGGCACGCAAGGAAGAGGCCGAGCAGGCGGCCGAAGAGCAGGCGGCCGAGGCCGCCGTTGCAGAGGCCGAGGAAATGTCCGTCTCCGACGAAGATGAGGACATGCCAACGACCACGTCCGACGACGACGTCGTCTTCATAGACGACACTCCAGACGAATATGACGACGACGACGATGACGATGAAGACGATGATGACGACGACGAACTTGAAGATGAGACAGAAGAGGAGGATGAAGATGACGACGAAGCCTAGAGCCGTTGAAACCGCTGCTCTTTCCGCCGTGGGATTGCTGGCGCTGCTTGCCGTCTCCTCGGGCCTTCTCGTCGGCTGCAACCGTCGGCAGACGGTGTCCGAGATAGAGGAGCGTGAACGTTCCACTCGCCTCTATTCAAACGCCATGGACGACCTCCAGGCCGGACGCGTGGATCCCGCCATCGTCGGCTTCAAGGCCGTCGTGCGCCAGGAGCCGAAGTCCTATTCCGCCCACTTCCAGCTTGCGACTCTTCTGCAGGACTTCCGCAAGGACTATATCTCGGCCATCTTCCACTATCGCGAATATCTGGAGCTTCGTCCAAAGACCGACAAGGCCACTGTTGCGAACGACCGCCTGAAGCTCTGCGAGCGGCTCCTCACCGCCGAGATAGTCCGGAAGGTCGGCGGAAGCGCCTCCGAACAGCTCAAGAAGGACAACCAGCGGCTTGTGTCCGAACGCGACGCGCTGGCCGAGGCCCTCAAGCGCGTCCAGGCAGAACTGGCCTCCACCAACCGTGTGCTGGCCCGCGTCTCGGCGGAGAACGACATGAAGAAGAATCTTCTCAGCAAGCTAACGTCCGACGATGCCCGCACCGCTCCCACAACGGCCGCTTCCGCCCTCGCAGAGCTCAGGAAGATGGAGGCCGAGGACGCCAGGCGGAAGATCAACCCAACCGACGCAGAACTTCTCGACGACGAGTCGGCTCCGTCCTCTACGCCCGTCGACGATCGAATTCGCAACTCGTCCGACGTGAAGCGTCTGCGACAGCAGTTGGCCGCCGACGAGAAGGCCGACGCCGCCCGCCCCGCGGCTGCCCGTCCCGCGCAGAAGCCGGTCGCACGCCAGCAAAACCAGCTTGACTCTTTGTTCGGCGGACAGGCGAAGCAGAAGCCCCAGTCCGCGCCGCAGCGCCCGTCCACCTACACGGTGCAGGAAGGCGACACGCTATACAAGATCTCGGAGCGCTTCTACGGTTCGTCGCGCATGTGGCGGCGGATCAGAGAGGCCAACAAGGCTACGATATCCACCGATGGACGCGTCCGCGTTGGACAGGTTCTCGTTCTCCCGTGACTTATGGCGGCGATTCGCACAGAGCTCGTGAAGAGACGCCACGCCTACACAGGCGAGGACGTTCCATGGGACGTGGAGACGGAGCAGGGCTCTGCCCTGTGGCGGTGCATCAGAGGCGGGTTGCCCGTGGCCGGAACGAGCGCCCGCGCGGCGGTGGCCCGTCGCCAGCGCAGATTCCTGCGTATCGCGGCGCTGCTTGCGGCGCTGTGGCTTGTTCTGTGTTTCGTGTGACGGAGCGAAGGTAATGGCCGAATGGCTTCGGGAAGACGGATTACAGGAGTCAAACTTAAGACAAGGAAACGAAGATGAAGACAAGACTACTAGCAATGGCGGCGCTCGCCGCCGCCTGCAATGCCCAGCAGCCCGATGCGCGCGCCGCCTACCAGCAGCAGCAGGCCGTGCAGGAAGTGCAGCGTCTGGCCCAGCAGTTCGACCAGCTCGCCGCCAACGTGGACCAGCTCTCCTCGCGCATGTCGAAACTAGAAGGCGGCAGTTCGACCGCCGACTTGAACGCGGAGATATCGGGTCTCAAGGCGCAGGTCGCGGAACTGAAGCGCGAGCAGGAGAACATGCGCCGCGAAATAGTCGCCGAGATATCGCGCAAGATGGCGGGGCTCCTCGCGCAGCGTCAGCCGCCGCCCGCGCCGCCTGCGCCGTCCGTGCAGACAGGCCGCGCCACGTCTTCACCGTCGAAGCCCGCCGCTCAGCACGCCACGCCCGACGGCCCATACTACGAGCACGTCGTAGAGAAGGGCCAGACCCTTTCTCTCATCGCCAAGGGCTATGAGACGACCGTCTCGAAGATTCTTGCCGCCAATCCCAACCTCAAGCCGAACACACTTCGCCCGGGGCAGAAGATCATAGTCCCCGCGGAGGACAAGAAGTGACCCTTCGCGTCGAGGGGCCTGCCGTCTCGGGAGGGCCGCCGTCCTCGGCGGCCGGATATCTTGACGCTTTGGGAGGGCCGCCGTCCTCGGCGGCCGGCTACCCCGCCGTGCGTCTCAGGCGCCTGCGCCGCACTGCCGCCGTGCGCGACATCTTCGCCATGCCGCAGCCCGGGCCGGAGAAGTTTATATGGCCGGTGTTCGTAGTGCCGGGATCGCGCAGAAAGGAGCCGATAGCGTCGATGCCCGGGCAATATCGCTATTCGGCGGACGAACTGGTGAAGGCCCTTGCCCCGGTCGTCGCGCAAGGCATCAAGAGCATACTCATCTTCGGGCAGCACGAAGGCCCCGGCAAGGATGAATGCGGCACGCCCGCCGAGGATCCGCGCGGCGTCGTGCAGCGCGCCATACCCGTCATAAAGAAGGCCTATCCTGATGTGGTGGTCCTCACCGACGTCTGCCTATGCGCCTATACCTCGCATGGACATTGCGGCCCGCGCTGCGCCGCCGGCGACGTTGACAACGATGCCGCCTGCGAAATGCTCGCCCGTGTGGCGGTGTCCCATGCCCGCGCTGGCGCGGACGGCGTCGCTCCGTCGGCGATGATGGACGGACAGATCGCCGCCATCCGCCGCGCGCTCGATGACGAAGGCTTCTCGCAGACTCTTCTCATCGCCTATTCAACGAAGTTCGCCTCGCAGATGTACGGCCCGTTCCGCGACGCCGAGAATTCTGCTCCTGGCAAAGGCGACCGTCAGGGCTATCAGGCGTCCTACCGCGATCCGCGCACCGCTCTTCGCGAATCTGAATTCGACGCCGCCGAGGGCGCAGACGCCCTCATGGTGAAGCCTGCTCTCTTCTATCTTGATCTCATCCGCCAGCTTTCGGATCGCACGCTTCTTCCCGTCATGGCCTACAACGTCTCGGGCGAGTACTCGATGATCCACGCCGCCGCCGCCGCAGGCTACTGCGATCTTTTCCCCACCGCCCGCGAGTCGCTCTACGCCATCTTCCGCGCCGGCGCCACCCAGGTGATATCGTACTGGGCGCCGTTCTACGCCGAGATATTTAGCGCGAAGTGAGTCGCAAGAGTGAGTGGCGCTTGTCAAGCGACAAGCCTGCCGCCCATACTTTGCGCGGTAATCGTGGCGATTGTGGATTTTGTGAACAATTGAGATTTGTGGTGTGCAAGGGTAAGGTATAAAATGAGACGAATAGGACAAAAATGCTTTCTGCCCATGTTTATAACGGGCGTCTGCGTTTCGGCATTCGCCCGCACGGTTGTCGTACCGCCGCAACCTATGTCGCCTTATGCCGACACGGAGGTGTCGACCAACATTCCGTTCAGCGTTAGCAGCGAACACGCGCGGGAAATCGAGATGCGCTTCGCGCTTGATGGGTGCGTGTCGAACTGCATCCAGGTCGCGTTCGGCAAGGACGCGGACGGCGACGGCGTCCTTGGCGTGGACGAGGCCGAAACCCTGTACGGCTGGCGGAACGGGCGGTACTTCGCGGAGAGCGTCGCCGAAGGACTCCGTGTCGAGGAGGTGGATTCCGGCAATGTGGACTCTCGCGTGTTCACCATAAACCTTCGCCTCAAGAAGGGGGAGGGACTGTGCTATTTCACAGCCACGAACGACATGGGCGTGGCCATCTTCACGAATCTCAACGCCAACGCCCAGAGCTGGCTGTACAAGCCCGACTGGAACATGATGCGTGTCACCCGTCGCGGACCCGGCGTCCCGGCGGAATGGTTTTCCTGCGACCTCAGTTCGCATTTCTTCTACATCAGATTGTGGTGATGCCATGATTTCGATGCTCTGGACAGTTTTTCTCCTCTCCCTCGCGTGTGCATCGACCATCGCGTGGCTTGTCGCGCTCATGCACGAGAAGAACGTCCGCCCTGTGCGAAATATCGTGGTGTTCTTCAAGAAGCAGTCGAAGGTCGGGCGCGTCATCCTCGGCACGTTCTTCATCGCCATGTGGGTGATAGCCAGTACCAAGGGAACGGGGAACGGGGAACAGGGAACGGGGAACGGTGGCGAAGGTGGCGGCGGCGACGGCGGCACAAACAACGTACAGAATGTTGCCAATGTGGAAATGGTGCCAATAGCCAATACCAATGTCCAATTGGCGTCGAACGTTACATTGGAAAATGGCAACATTGGAACTGGCAACAATTTCACAATGGCAACATTGAACGGCGACCCCGCACCCGTCACCGACCAGTGGACGGACTTCACGCACATTACCTCGACGAACACGACCCGTACGCTGGACGGCGACGATTTCCGCCGTGGTTTCGTCCTGACGCGCGTCGGGACGGACGAGGCGTTCACCTTCGCAGCCCCCGCCGGAGCGAACGTGTGCGCCGACTGGCGGGCGTTTGGCGCGGCCTCGGACTGGATATACCTTGCCTTCGAGGATTGGGCGTTCCGGCTTGGCACGAACGAGGTCAGTCGTCTGCGCATCCATTCCGACGGCTGGGCGGAGGCGGGAGGGTCGCGCTCCCGCGCGACCGAGACGGTGGCGGACGCGCTGGAGCGCGTCCCTCCCATGTTCTGGCCGTTCAGGGCCACGCTCGGAATAGCGCCGGCGGCGAACTGGTGGATGCTTGCCGAGACCGACCGCCCCAGCCAGTTCTGGCACTTCGTCACGCCCTCGAACACGCTCCAGCTCACGTGGCAGAATGTGCTTCTCGACCGTCTCACGAACACCCCCGTCAGTGTCCAGATGGAAGTCTGGCCGTCTGGCCGCTTCACCTACCGCTACGACCTCTCCCGCCTCGATGTCGAAGAAGTGACAAACGTCCTCGTGGGTGCATGTCTCGGCGGCCTTGAATGGGCGACAAACTCCATCCCGACCAATCTCTCCTCGCTTGTGTTCTATCCGCTCCTTCCGGAGGACGCCGCGAACGAGGACAGGGACGGCGACGGGCTTCCCCTCCTTGACGAGCTGTTCGCGTTCGGAACCGATCCCGACCTCTGGGACACGGACTTCGACGGCATCTCCGACGGAGACGAGGTGGCGGCTGGCATGAATCCCCGTGTCAGGGACACCGACTCTGATGGCTTTGCCGACGGAACTGATGTCCGTCCGCTTGAAGTTGACGCATGGACGGATGGCGACGCCGACGGTTTCCCCGACGTCTGGAAGAATGGATGGTTCGGTACCGATGCAACCGTCGCAGCGGACGCGGACGCGAACGCCGACGGGATCTCCAATCTTGCCGCGCTCCTTATGGGCGTCGATCCCCTTATATCCAGCACTGACGGGTTCTCTTTTGCCCACGGCGTAGGAGCCGATGGAATCAAGGCATGGGAGATAGTGCCTGTCGCATTCGAGTTCGCCGCTCGAGAAAACCTTACAAATCTTGTGTCCCGCACATTTACCGTCAACCGTGAAAGCCCGTGGGAACAGCTCTTCGTATCGTCCCGTCCCGATTGCGCGGAAGGATGGTCGATGGCTGACGCCGTTCTCCTCTACGGCCTTGACGGTGAGCCTGCAACCAACGCGTTGCCTTCCGCCGTTGGCGACAGTTGGCGCATTCCGCTGGGCGAGGCGATGCCGCAGTCGATTTCGTTCCGGCTGGATGTGGACGGAGAAACGCCTTTCCTGTCCGCCCCGCTCTATCTTCTCCGCTGGACGCCGCGCATCGAGTTCCTGCCGTCTGAGAATGTGACTGTCATCGCCGGTACTAACGGGCATGTCTATGCGGCGGCGAAGAGGAGTCCGGAAACCGGTACATACGGGATTCCTTTCCGCGCCGACGTTGCGGGAATTCCTTGTCGTGAAGGTGCGGGAGCCGATGTCGCGGCAGACCTTGCCTCCCCGCCCGTTGACGGTGTTGCAGTTTCAAACGGAATGTTCACGGCGGATTGTCCTCTCATGGCCGATCTTCCCCCGGAAGGCACCAACCTCTCGAAGCGGCTGCTGTTCTACAGCCTGGACTTCGACCGCACGGGGGCGGTGTCGTCCGGCCCCCGCGCATCGTCCTACGCGAGTCCCTATCCACTGACGTCGACATCGCTGCGCAAGGCGTTTCACGCCGCGACGGGCATCGTGGCCGACGGCAGCGTGACCTTCACCCTGTCTCCGAATGTGGAAGAACTTGGCTTCACCACGGGGGCTTCTGCTTTGCGAGGAGGCATGCCACTGCGCGGCCCGGCTGCCGGAGACCCGAAATCCGTGCCTGTGCGGCCGCCTGCCATTGTTGCGCCGACAGTCTGCGGAGATGTGTGCACGAACGACACTTACGAGCTGGAATGCGAATATCCGGAAGATCACGACGATACTCCCGAAGAGG
>Ga0310696_10010849_pt1 | contig 10425 bp, 6 predicted proteins | sample AusTroGonzalo_MG_4_FD_203885 | JGI IMG/M metagenome (GOLD analysis project Ga0310696, IMG submission 203885) | Bovine rumen microbial communities from tropical cattle in Woodstock, Queensland, Australia - Gonzalo_02 (v2) (version 2) | ecosystem: Host-associated > Mammals > Digestive system >... | reverse complement strand
TGCGTTGCTGTTCTACAACGACTACAGCTGTGTGGACGAAGGCAAGCGCGAGCGCATTTATAATATGGTGAAGAAGATGCAGGAAGCCGGCGTGCCCATCGACGGCATCGGCATGCAGGGCCACTACAACATCTACTTCCCCAGCGAGGAGCAGCTTGAGAAGGCCATCGTGCGTTTCAAGGAACTGGTGAAGCACATCAACATCACCGAGCTCGACCTGCGTATGAACAACGAGAGCGGCGGCCAGCTGATGTTCTCTCGCGGGGAGGCAAAGCCCATGCCCGCCTACATGGGAACGCTGCAGACCGACCAGTACGCCCGCCTGTTCAAGGTGTTCCGCAAGCACGCTGACGTCATTGACAACGTCACCTTCTGGAACCTCGGCGACAAGGACTCATGGCTGGGCGTGAACAACCACCCGCTGCCCTTCGACGAGAACTACCGTCCGAAGGCCTGCTACCGTGCCATCCGCGACTTCGATCCCGTGCTTGACGCCCGTGTGCCGAAGGAAGACTTTGTCAGCAATTTCTGGAATCAGCCTGGTCAGGAATGGCCGAAGGTGAACAGCGAGGGCTATGCCCGCTTCCGCATTGAGGCTCCCGATGCCAAGTCGGTCATTGTCAGCCTCGGACTTGGCGGCCGTGGCGGCACCGTGCTGAAGAAGGACAAGGACGGCGTGTGGACAGGCACCACCGACGGCCCGATGGATCCCGGTTTCCACTACTATCATCTGACCATCGACGGCGCCACCGTCAACGACCCTGGCACAGGCAACTTCTTTGGCAGCTGCCGTTGGGAGAGCGGCATAGAGATTCCTGCTCCCGACCAGGACTTCTACCAGAACCGCTTTGATGTGGAGCATGGCAAGATGGTGCAGGTACAGTTCCCCTCGCCGAGCACAGGTCTCGTGAAGGTGGCCAACGTCTACCTGCCCCCGACCTACGACAAGAACAAGAAGGAGCGCTTCCCCGTGCTCTATCTGCAGCATGGCTGGGGTGAGAACGAGACCAGCTGGCCTGTGCAGGGCTGCGCCGGACTCATCATGGACAACCTCATTGCTGAGGGACAGATCAAACCTTTCATTGTTGTCATGACCTACGGAATGACCAACGACTTTAAGTTCGGCACTATCGGCCAGTTCACCGCCGAGGACTTCGAGAAAGTGCTCTGCGACGAGCTCATTCCTTATATCGATGCCAATTTCAAGACCAAGACCGACAAATGGAACCGAGCTATGGCCGGCCTCAGCATGGGTGGCATGGAGACCAAGCTCATCACCCTGCGCCGTCCCGAGCTGTTTGGCTCATGGGGCCTGCTCAGCGGTGGCACCTACATGCCTGAGGACATCAAGGATCCCAAGCAGGTGAAGTACATCTTCGAAAGCTGCGGCTCTAAGGAGAATCCCGAGGGCATTCAGAATTCTGTCGATGCCCTGAAGGCTGCCGGCTTCAATGCCGAAGGTCACGTCTCCTCGGGCACCGCCCACGAGTTCCTGACCTGGCGTCGTGCCCTCCGTCAGATGGCTCTGAGCCTGTTCAAGTAACAAGAGAATCACTTTTGCACATCATAAATCCTGAATCGCTTTGGCGGTTCAGGTTTTTTTTGTGTTTTATGTGAATGATTTTATTTGGAGTCTATTTTTTTCGTAACTTTGCCAACGAAATGTGCGAAAAGAATTAGATTTTAAGACGTAAACCAACATCACATGAAAAGAATTGCTTTAATCCTAACAGCAGTATTGGCTATGTTTTCGACAGCCAGTGCAAAGAATGACGTGAATGCCAACGCAGAGCAAGTTAAAGACACAACGGTGCTTGGCAAACTCTATTTCGTGAATCTCAAAGAGGGTGAAAAGCCCGTTATGACAGGCTTGAGCCTGCATGGCAACCGTTGCGGCTCCGAAGCCTTCAACAGCATGCCTTTCGCCGCTGAAGGCATCCGCTCGGTTTTCGAACTCGACGAGTGGATTGAGTTCCATCCCAAAGCAAGCGTAGGGGGTGGCATCAAAGTGATGGTATTCCAGCACAAGGCCGACCAGAGTCTTTATCTGAAAAAAGCTTTGAACGACAAGACTCCTGGTTATATTCAAGAGCACGACCTGAATAAAGATCCAGATGCTGAGGAAAACGATCATAGGGGCTCGTTCTACCTGCATCCTGAAGAGGTCAATCCTGGCTACTACGACTTTGTCTTCCTCTACAACAACAAGGTCTTTGCCATCATGCCAACCAAATTCTACAAGTACGAAGAAATAGAAAAGAAATCCGATTCGGAGTTGGAGCAACTCATGAAGGAACCCATCAAATAATATTGCTATTTGTCTTTTATTTGATGCTTACGGATTTTTTCATCTTTTTTGTGAAAAGAGGTCAAGACCTAACATCGTCTCTGAAAACGCATTTATACAAAGGCATTTCGCGATGTTAGGTCTTGTTTCAAGAGGTAACATAGACCTCATATGAGCAAATAATCTGCTTAAAACAATTATAGTGGAACGGACACCTGTCCTTGCTGTCTTCGGATCAATTCAGACCCGTTGGAAACTATTAGTAATTAGTAACATAGGTGAGTAAGGTGTTAAGTTATTGAGAACAGATCGTCAAGTGTCACGACACTTTGAACCTGACCACAATATTCGTTTTGCTTTAGTCCGTATGAAGAAAGGAATGTCAGATGTACCGTCTTTTTACGGGGAATACGTTCTATGAGCGTTTGTGTCCTTTCACGTAGTAAAGCATCATATTGTTTGTCAAAGAATTGAATTTTGAATTTCAATTTCTAGTATAATTCATTATCCGATGGTGATGATATACTCTGACATGAAGGAGGAACCGGGCTGCAGGTGGTTCATGTAGGGCTTGTCCTTGAACTCGCCTTTCCAGCCACGAGGGTCGCCGAGGCCGTACCACGGTTCGATGCAGACAAAGGGTGCTTTCTTCTGATAGGGACTCCAGAAGGCGATGATGGGGCACTTGTAGTCGACGGTGACGGCGGGTGAGCCATCGGGATTGAGCAACACGGCCTGGCTCGTCTGGCAGTTGTGAATCTTTACCGAGTCGTTGGCAAAGAACTCGTCGTTGAACACCACAAAACCGTCCTGAGTTTCGAGAGGTACCTCAGTCATCTCGTGACTGCCGTCGATATAGCTCTTTAATGTTGAGAGTTTGGAGGTGAGAGGTGAGAGGGCGATGGCACCACGCAGCTCTTCGTCTTCTTCGCAGCCGGGAGCGAGGAATGCGGGATGGCCGCCAATCTGGAAGTGGATGTCGCGTGTGTCGGTGTTCTCTACGTGCCATACGACGTGAATCTTATTGCCGCTGAGACGGTAGCTGACACCCAGATTAAACTTATAGGGGTAGACCTTCAGCGTTTCCTCCGTCTCGTGCAGGGCGTAGGTTACCTTGTGCTCGCCCTGGGCGATGAGCTTGAACTTCGTATCGCGTGCAAAGCCGTGGCGCGGCAGGTGGTATTCTTTGCCGTCGACGGTATAGGTGTCGTTGTTGACGCTGCACACGATAGGGAAGAGGATAGGGGAGCGGCGCGGCCATTTGTCGCCGCCCTGCCATAGGTATTCGCGTCCTTCACTGTCCTTGATGCTCTGGAGCTCGGCTCCCATCTCCGATACTTCGACCGTGAGATGCTCGTTTCTGATTTGTTCCATGTTTGCTATTGGTTATTGTTGTTTCTTTTTGGGCAGACGATGAGCTTTCCGCAATGCCTCGGTAATGATCCACTGCAGCTGGCCGTTGGTGCTGCGGAACTCGTCAGCAGCCCAGGCCTCGATGGCGTCCATCGTGTCGTTGTCGACACGCAGGACAAAGCTCTTTGTCTTATTCTCCTTTGCCATCAATAGTTGATTCAATGATTAAGTGTTCCGGTGTTGACTACGGGCTGTGCGGAGTCGTCGCCGCAGAGCACGACGAGGAGGTTGGAGACCATAGCTGCCTTCTTGTCGTCGTCCAGCTCCACGATGTTGTCGGTAGCCAGCTTGTCGAGCGCCATCTTCACCATTGATACGGCTCCTTCCACTATCTTTTCGCGGGCTGTGATGATGGCCGAAGCCTGCTGGCGGCGCAGCATCACGGCGGCAATCTCGGGAGCGTAGGCCAGATAGTTGATGCGGGCCTCTACCACCTCGATACCGGCCAGTGCCAGGCGCTCGTTCAGCTTCTCCTCCAACTGCTCGTTGATCTCATCGCCGCCGTCGCGCAGCGTCAGTTCGTTGTGCTTGCCGTCTTCATCGTCGTAGGCATACTGTCCGGCTACCTGGCGCAGGGCGGCGTCGCTCTGCACACGCACGAAGCGTTCCAATGCGTTCATGATGGAGCGCATATCTGTGCCAAGCTGTCCGGCCGACACGTTGGCCATGGTCTGTGTGTCTACCTCGAACAGGGCCTTGTAGGTGTCCTTCAGTTTCCATACCAGCACCAGTCCGATCATGATGGGATTGCCCGTCTTGTCGTTTACCTTGATGGGCTCAGCGTCGAGGTTGCGGGCGCGCAGGCTTACTTTCTTTGTGGAGTAGAACGGGTTGATCCAGAAGAATCCTGTCTGGGAAAAGGTGCCGCTATATTTGCCGAACCAGGTGGTGACACGGGCCTCGTTGGGTTCGAGCATCATCATGCCGCTCCACATGATGAGCGATGCGACGAGCGCTATCAGCCCCAAGCCCAGCAGCCAGCCACCCAAGGAACCGCCATAGGAATTGGCGGCAAGTAGCATAATGCCGTAGATGATGCCTGCCAGGCTGGCCAGCGTCAGCACGATGTTGACAAACAAAAACAGGAATCCGTTGAGTACGGTTCCACCAAACTCTCTTTCTTTTGTTTCCATAATCATGAATTATTATAATATCAAAATGATATTGCAAATATAGCTGCTTTTTTCTTTCCCGCAATGGATTTCCGGAAATAATTAAGAACAATTAACGCTCAACACTCCATGCATCCCTCATATCTTTTGTATCTTTGCACCCATGTTGGATATTGAGGAATTGAAGGACAAGCGCATTGCGGTGCTGCTCTCGGGCGGTGTCGACAGCTCTGTGGTGGTATACGAACTGGTGAGGCAGGGTTTTCAGCCTGACTGCTTCTACATCAAGATCGGGTCTGACGAGACAGACGAGTGGGACTGCTCGATGGAGGAGGACATGGAGATGGCCACCGCTGTGGCGCATAAATATGGCTGCAGGCTGGAGGTGGTGGACTGCCACCATGAATATTGGGAACAGGTGACACGATACACAATGGAGAAAGTGCGTGCCGGCCTGACGCCCAATCCTGACGTGATGTGCAATCGTCTGATCAAGTTCGGCGCCTTTCACGAGAAGCGTGGCAAGGACTACGACCTCATCGCCACTGGCCACTATGCCCAGACGGAAAGCCTCAATAATATAAAATGGCTCTGCACCGCCCCCGACCCTGTGAAAGACCAGACTGATTTCCTGGCACAGATCACCGACTGGCAGCTACAGAAAGCCATCTTCCCCATCGGCCATTATGTGAAGGACGAGGTGCGCCAGATTGCAGAGCGCGAGCATCTGGTCAGCGCTACGCGAAAAGACTCACAGGGCATCTGCTTTCTTGGCAAAGTGGACTATAATGAATATGTGCGACGCTATCTGGGCGAGAAAGATGGCGATGTCGTTGAGTTGGAAACGGGTAAGGTGATAGGTGTGCACCATGGTCACTGGTTCCACACCATCGGCCAGCGCAAGGGCTTGGGCCTGGGTGGCGGTCCCTGGTTTGTAGTAAAGAAAGATGTAGATCAGAATATCATCTACGTCTCGCACGGCTATAACCCGCAAACGGCGTATAGCCAGGATTTCCGCATCCGCGACTTCCATAGCCTGAACGGCGTTTTGCCTCCCGAGGAGGTGACCTTTAAGATACGTCACACTCCTGATTTCTCCAACGCTGTGCTGGAGCCCGTTGCTCCTCTCACCTCTCACCCCTCATCTCTTGCCACTAACGAGTACATCGTTCACTCAGCGGTGCCTATCCACGGCGTGGCACCCGGTCAATTCTGCGTCATCTACGATGCACAGCACCACCGTTGCTACGGCTCAAGCGAAATCAGCCTCTAAGCTTCTTCAGGCGTTGCTTCGCCACTCTGCTGGTCGATGAATTCACGCGGCGAGATGCCGAAGTGCTTGCGGAATACGGCCGAGAAATAGGGTAGGGAGGAATAGCCCACGGAATAGGCCACCTGCGAGATGTTCACCTTCTGTTCGCGCAGCAGGCGTGCGGCCTGCTCCATGCGGATATTGCGAATGAATTCCGATACGGAGATGCCCGTCATGTCCTTCATCTTGCGGTGCAGGTGAGCTCGGCTGATGCCTGCCTCGTTGCAGAGCACGTCAATGTTGAAGTCGCTGTCGCTCATGTGGTCGTTAACACTCTTGATGACACGCTCCATCAGCTGCTCGTTGTTGCTCTTCATCTCAATCTTGTCAATCTTCTCCATCGGTTTCTGCTGACCGGTGTATTTGCCGCGCAGCTTTTGGCGGATATTGATGAGGTTGTCGATGGTGGCATGCAGCTCGTCGATGAGGAACGGCTTGGTGAGATAGGCATCGGCGCCCTTCTCCAATCCTTCCAGGCGGTTGCCAATATCGCCCTTGGATGTGAGCATAATGACAGGCAGGTGGGCGATGTTGACATTTCCGCGAAGCATGTGAAGCATGGTGAAGCCATCCATCTCGGGCATCATTACGTCGGAGATGACGAGGTCGTAAGTCTGGTCGGCAGGGATGGCGGTGGGTGACAGCAACTCCTTGAGTGCGTCCTTGCCGTTGTGACAGGTGGTGAAATGGTAGTAGGGACTCAGCTCGCCGGCAATGTAGCGTGGTATCTCCACATCGTCGTCGGCAATGAGGATATGGAGGTGGCTGTTGGGCTGTTTCTTTCCTGTGAGACGCAATGCTGTGGGCTCTTCGCTGCTGTCGTCGATCTCTTCAGGACTGAGGTGGGCATTGCCCAGCGGCAGGCGGACGGTGAAGACCGAGCCCTTCTGTCCGTCGTCGCGGTTGCGTCCGCTAATGGTGCCGTGATGCATGTCGACAATCATCTTGCATAGGTTCAAGCCGATGCCTGTGCCCACGACGTGGTTGCCCTTGTCGCCACGTCCCTGGAAGAAACGCTCGAAGAGATGCTCGATGGTCTCGTTGCGCATACCCATGCCGTTGTCGGTGATGCTGATCTCTACGTAGTTCTTTAGAGTGGCGTGGTTGCTGTCGTCGCGGCCTTCAGAAAGTGTGATGCTGACATCGCCATGATCAAAGCTGTATTTGAAGGCATTGGAGAGCAGGTTGGACACCACCTTGTCGAACTGAGTGCGGTCTATCCAGGCCATGATGGGTGTCTCGGGAGCAGGGCTGACGGTGAAGTTGATGTTTCGCTCGCGGGCATAATACTCGTAGACCTTGTAGATGGACAGCAGGAAGGAGTGCATATTGGTTTCCTGACAGTGTAGCTGCATCTGCTGCTTGTCTATCTTGCGAACGTCCAGAATCTGGTTGACCAGAGTGAGTATGCGCTGTGCATTGCGGTCGATGGCGTCAACGGTGGTATTGCCTTTCTCCTTTGACTTCAACTTGTTCAGTGCTCCAATGATGAGGGTCAGCGGAGAGCGGATGTCGTGGGTGGCGTTAATGAGGAACTTCATCTTATCCTCATCCTGGCGCTGCTTCATACGGCGTCGCCACATCCATATAGCAATGGCCAGCATCACTAAAAGCAAGAGTATATAGATGCTGTAGGCCAGGGTCGTACGATACCAAGGTGCACGTACGACGATGGTGATGGCTATCGGCTCTGAGGCAACACCGTTGTCGATGGCTCGTACCTCAATGTGGTAGACTCCGCTGTACAAGTGTGATAGGCTGATGCTGTTCTTGCCAGCCTCGTTGGCTGTCCACTGGCTACTGCCGCTTATGCGGTGCTCCAGTATGGTGTTGGCGGCGTTGTCGTAGTTGAGCATCGAAAACTCCAGCTGTACCGTGTTGTCTTGGTAGCTCACGGTAAAGTGGTTGCTTTCGTCTACTGGTTTCTCCGTTACCCGCTTTCCTCCAGACTCTGTGTAGGAGGTTATGGGGTGTCCGTCGATGTAGAAACCTGTCAGCAGCAGTTTGCCGGGCTTGCCTTGCACACTCCTTACCTGTTGCGGAGTGAAAGTGGTGAGACCTTCGGCAGTGGCGAAGAAGATGCGGTCGTCGTCGTTGTGCATGCCTACACTACTGATGTATTCGCGGTTGGTCAGGCCTGAGCCGCTGATATAGGCGCGCCATTTGTTTTCCTTCTCCTGGTATTGCCATAGGCCATTGAGCGTGCTGCACCAGATGTCGCCCTCATTGTCTTGCACGATGTAGCTGATGGACATGCTCTGCAGCGGAGTGTCTTCTGACGGGAACTCCTCCAGTATGTTGGAATCACGCCTCCAGATACACAAACCCTGCTCCAAGCCGATGAGGATGTCGCCGTTCTTTGTCTCGCATAAAGAATAGCACATTCTGCCTTCTGCCAATATATTCCAACCGAAGGGACGGAACGAACCTGTTGACGGGTCGAAGCAGCTTACACCGTTGGATGTGCCTATCCAGATACGCCCCTCGCGATCGGGCATCAGCTGCATCACCCAGTCATTGGGCAATCGGCCCAAGAGCGGGTCGTCGACATCGTTCATCGAGTATTGGCGGATGCTGGCTGTTTTTCTGTCGTAGACGAGAATGCCTTTGGCAAAGGCCGAGAATACCAGCGTACCTTTGCCGTTGTCGGTCATATCGTTGAACTTGTCGCAGTCAAAGTCGGTAAGTAACTGCCTGTTTCCTGTCGTAGGATCAAAGCTGAAGATGGCGTGAGTGGTGCCCAGCCAGTATTGATGTTTCTTGTCGCGGTAGATGAACTCTACATCATGGGGTGTGTCGGGATGGCTGACGAGTCGCCCCTCTTTGTCAAAGCCGTACACACCCTTATTCTGTACTGTGCACCAAGTGATGCCGTTTGATCCTTCGGCCACCGATGATACAAAGGTTCCAATCTCGACACGCTGTGCAGCAAAGTTCCACGAAGCGAACTGTGCCTTGCGCTCGGGTATCATCAGCAGGCCTTTCTGCTGGCATCCCACCCAGATGTTTCCTTGTCTGTCCTGCGCCAGCGCCCAGATTTTCGAGGCGTTCAGGTCATAGCCCTGTACGCTTACGGGATAGCGTTGCAGACGAGTGTTTCCTGCAGGTAGCCAGAAGAGTCCGTTGCCGCGTGTTCCAATATAGACGTTGCCGTCTGAGTCCATGATAGCTGTGCGGAACCCCGGATTGCTACCAGCCTCGCTGATGTCGAAAGGCGCATCGACCATCTGCCCGTTGTCGTAGGTCAGCAGGCCATCGCGGCATACAATGATGGTCTTTCCCTGATATTCAAAGAAGGCTGTGGGCACACCGTAGGGACACTCTTCAAACAGACGGACGCTGCCCCCTTTTTTCTGATAGCTATAGTTGCTAGCACCACCGCGCCACAACCCGCCTTTTGCATCCTCATGGAGGTAGAGAAAATAGGAGTCATTGTCGTCGGCCTTCGTCTCTGTCACCTCTACTAGCTGCTGGGTCCTGTCGACAAGTGTGTAGAGACCGTATCCGGCCGTTCCTATAAGCAGTCGTCCGTCGTGCGTCTCGCAGAGGTCACTAATACGAGGGCGGATGCCGTCAGGAAAAGTGTAGGTGACAAAGGTGCCCGTGGCGTCATCATAGCGCTGCAGACCCTTGTTGGTGCCTACCCAAAGGCGGTTCTTGCTGTCACAAGTAATGCAGCACACTACGTTGTAGCACAGCGACGTCGAGTCTCCCGGATGGTTCAAAAACGGGGTGAAACGATAGCCATCAAAGCGGTTAAGTCCATATTCGGTGGCAATCCAGATATATCCTTTCTGATCCTGGCAAATGCCATTGATGACAGAGTTTGATAGCTTGTCACTTGAATAGAATAGACTGGTCTGTGCTGAGCCGCATAGAAGTCCAGTCAACAAGAGTATGCTGATTAAAAATTGTCTCATATATTAGCAGTTCGTCGCTAAAACGGGGCAAAGTTAATAAAAAATGAGACAAATGAAAAAGAAATGAGACATTTTTTTGAAAAAAAAGTTGCAGAAAGACACCGCGTAATCGAACTTTTTCCGTAATTTTGCAAGCAGAACCCCAAAACATGTTATTTCAGATGAGAAAAACTGCTTATTTGCTGATGGCCCTGCTTCTTTCTTTTGCGGGCCTTACCGCCCATGCTGACGACTGGGTGGGCACATGGGCAACTGCGCCCGAGTTTACTGGTCCTGGCGATATGCCACAGCAGACCACGCTGACCGACAACAGTATCCGTCAGATTGTGCATGTGAGCATCGGTGGCGACGTGCTGCGCCTGCAGCTGAGCAATGAGTTCA
>Ga0310696_10010848_pt1 | contig 10425 bp, 3 predicted proteins | sample AusTroGonzalo_MG_4_FD_203885 | JGI IMG/M metagenome (GOLD analysis project Ga0310696, IMG submission 203885) | Bovine rumen microbial communities from tropical cattle in Woodstock, Queensland, Australia - Gonzalo_02 (v2) (version 2) | ecosystem: Host-associated > Mammals > Digestive system >... | reverse complement strand
TTTGCACTCCAGATTCCGCCCATCATGGTACTGGGATTCCGCAAGATCAGCCACTACAACGAAGCCGTAGAAGCCAGTTATGCCGATACCGACGACCGTCGGCTGCGACTGGTGAAGACCATCCTGGTGCTCTTTGTTGTGGCATCGCTGCTGTCGTTTGCCGCTAACGTGGCTGGCCGCTATCGTTTTGCCGACTCACTGTGGCTGTTGTTCATACCCTCGGCGGGCTTCTCGGCACTACAGTTCATGTTGGGCTATGCCGGCCACCGGCAGTCGTTCGACATCCACAGCCTGCTAAACGATATGGAGGCAACAGCGCCGGAGTATGACACACCGAGCGACCAGCCCCATTTCCTCCATGTGCTCCCCACCCTACTGGCAACCACTATCAGTCAGGAACGTCTCTACTTACGCCCCGACCTGAAAATCACCGATGTGGCCCACCTGCTGCACACCAACCGTACTTACATCTCGCGGGTGCTGAAGGAAGAAATGGGTACCACATTTGCCGACTTCATCAATCGCCAGCGCATAGAACACGCCTGCCAGTTGATGGAGCAAAGCCCGCAACTCAGCACCAACGAGGTGGCCAAGCAGTCAGGCTTCTCGGCGGTTTCCTCGTTCTATCGTAATTTCAGGCTCTACAAGGGCTGCTCGCCCAAAGACTATCCTCCCAAAGCGTGAGCGCTGTTGGCTGTTAGCTGTTGGCTGTTAGCTGTTGGCCGTTTTTCTCGCGCGTCTCTCTTCTTCGCAAAGTAGGCAAGTTGGCAGTGCTAAGTGGCCGAGTTAGCAGTGCTAAGTGCCTTAGTTTGTTTGACAATGCAAAGGTAGCAATAAAAAAGGAGGTATGCAAATAAAACGGCGAAATAAGCACGCAAAAAAGCACGCGCGGCTGTAGTGTGACTCAGATATCAGATATCAGTTTTTTCTACGGCACCCCGTCTTAGAGCCTTTCAATAATTATTATTATATATAATATATATATTATATATAATAATAAAATATATTTACATAGTTACACTTCTCTACCCTACCCCCCCTCAGATAAAAAACTGATATCTGATATCTGAGTCATTTCTGTATTTACTGCGCACTTTTACCCTTCACCATCTTTTTGCCGTTGACAATGTAGTGCTCCAGGTGAACGAGGCGCTGGAGGGGCTGAGCAGCCTGCTGGCCGATGCCGGTGTGCTGAAGGGCAGCAACGACGCCATTGCCCAGGAGGTGAACCTGGCCGACGTGCCACCCCGCAGCTTCGCGCTACATGGGCATGGGCAAGCGCCAGCCCTATGTGGACCGTGAAGACAAGCTGACCCGACAAATCGTCGTATCAGGTCAGAATCAATGGCAGTTTTACAAAGAACAATAAGAAAAATTAAAAAACTCTTGATTTGTTTTGGTTTTTCGCTCGATTTGCACTACCTTTGCCCCTATGTTTGTCACAAAGAAGAGGCTATTCTGGGCTATAGGGCTGCTGTTGAGTCCTTTCGTGGTGCTCCTGCTGCTGGCCTGGCTGCTCTATCTGCCACCCGTACAGAACTGGGTGGCAGACAGGGTGGCGGCCATCGCATCGGAAAAGACGGGGATGCATATCAGCGTCGGCACCGTCCGTCTGGAATGGCCGCTTGACTTGGGAATCGACGATTTCCTCGCCATCCACGAGGGCGACACGCTGGCTGACGTAGGCCATCTTTCGGTTGACGTACAGCTAAAACCATTATTTGACAAACGGGTGGTTATCAACGAATTATCATTGGAACGCACAAAGCTGAATACCAACGGATTCATCAGCGACCTGCGGGTGAAGGGACATGTGGGCGAACTATGGCTCCGATCGGACGGCATCGACCTGGAGCGGGGTAAGGCTGTGGTGAACGGAGCACGACTGTCGGACGCCAACCTCGACATTGCCCTGAGCGATACGGCTGCCGTTGACACCACCACCAGTGAGACGCTGTGGCGCATCAATGCCGACAGCATCAGCATCTATCGCACGGCAGTAGCCCTGCATTTGCCAGGTGACACCCTGCACGTCAACGCCTACATGGGGCAGGCCGTAGCCCGAGGGGCCAATGTGGACTTGGCCAATAGTATATATAAGGTGGAAAGCCTCGACTGGCACGACGGACGGCTGAGCTACGACGACGACAGCCAACCCACGACAGACGGGCTGGATGCCAGCCACATCGGGCTGAGCAACATCAGGCTGGGTGTGGACTCTATCTATTACGGTCCGAAGGGCACCTCTTTATATATACGCGAGACGGCGCTGAAAGAGAAGTCGGGGATACAGATTACAGAGCTGAGGGGCGGCGTCAGATTAGACACGGCCTTTACGCATGTAGAGCTGCCGCACATGGTGCTGCGCACGCCCGACAGCGACATCGAGGCCCAGGTGAGCACCGACTTCAACGTGGCCGACACGAAGAATCCGGGCAAGATGAAGGTGAGACTGAACGCCCAGATTGGTAAGCAGGACATCATTCGGTTTGCCGGCGGCCTGCCGCAACAGTTCATCCGCCAATACCCCAACCAGCCGCTGAGCATCAAGGGTTCGGTAAACGGAAATATGGAGCGACTGGAGTTTACGGGACTGGACGTGAACCTGCCTACAGCCCTGCATCTGAAGGCCGACGGAGTGGCCTATAACGTCAATGATAACAAGCAGTTGCGCGGACAGGTTAATCTGAAAGCCGAGGGCGGCGACCTGAACTTCCTGACGACGCTCATGCCCAATGCCGGCTTCCGCATTCCGAAAGGAATGACGCTGAGCGGACAGCTGAGGGCCGACAGACAGCAATACGACGCCGACCTGACGCTGCACGAAGGAAAGGGAACCATCGTGGCCAAGGTGAAGGTGCCCCCGTCGCTGGACCTTGCGAAGACCACTGCCGACATCAAGGTGAACAACCTGAACCTGCACCACTTCCTGAATATCGACCCGCGACTGGCCTATACCGCCGATATGACGGCTGACATCACGCTGAGCAACGGACACGCCATCGGCACCATCAGCGGACAGAACGAGCTGTTCGACGGCACCGTCGGCATCGACGCCCTGCTCGACAGCAAGCAGGTGGAGGCAACCGTAGAGCCGCGCCTGAACTGCATCGACCTCCACGCACTGGGATTCTCGGACGACCCGCTGACCATCGGCGTGAGCGGCAACGTAACGATGAAGTCCGACCTGAAGCAGAGCCACGAGGTGAAGGGCCTGCTGGAGAACCTCTACTTCACCGACGACAAGGCGACCTACCATCCTCAGAAAATCGGCCTGCTGCTGCGCACCAACCCCGACACGACGCTGGCCCGCATCCAGAGCGGCGACTTCATCGTGAAGCTCGATGCCGACAGCGGCTACGAACCGTTGCTGAAGAAGGGCACTACCCTACTCGACTCCGTCGCCGACCAATACCGCCAGAAGATTATCGACCAGTCGGCCCTCAAGCGGCTGCTGCCCACCGTGAAGCTGCACGTGGAGAGCCGTCGCGACAACCCGATAGCCAACTTCCTGCGCTCGAAGGGCATCGACTTCAAGGAGCTGTTCGTCGACCTGCACACCTCGCCCGAGACCGGCGTCAACGGCAATATGCACATCTTCTCGCTCAACTACGACTCGACCCGCATCGACACCGTGAAGCTGGCGCTGACGCAGAAGGGCGAACGGCTGACCTATCAGGGCCAGGTGCGCAACAACCGCCGCAATCCGCAGTTTGTGTTCAACGCCCTGATTGACGGCCATCTCCACGAGCACGGCGCACTGGCCGGCCTGCGCTACTACGACGAGCAGGGCCGCATGGGTGTGCGCCTCGGAGCCACCGCCTCGATGGTGGATGAGGGCTTGCGCCTGCAGCTGATGCCCGACCGCCCGACCATCGGCTACAAGGAGTTCAACCTGAACAAGGACAACTACCTGCTCATCGACAAGAACAACCGCCTGCAGGCCAAGGTCGACCTCGTGGCCGACGACAAGACCGGCTTGAAGATTTATTCGAATCGGGCGGATGGGCCGGAAAATCCGGAAAGTCCGGATGCATACTTCCAGGATCTGACCGTCAGCCTCCACCGCATCAACCTGGGCGAGCTGACGTCGGTCATTCCCTACCTGCCGCGACTGACGGGCTATCTGGACGGCGACTACCACATCGTGATGGACCAGCAGGAGAAAATCTCGGTCGTCAGCGATATGGCCATCCAGCAGATGACCTTCGAGGGAACTGCCATCGGCAACCTGTCGACGGAGCTGGTCTACATGCAGCGCGAGGACGACGCCCACGCCATCGAGGCCCGCCTGATGCTCGACGACGAGGAGTTCGGACTGCTGCAGGGAAGCCTTGCCCCGGGCGCAACGGCCACCGACAAGAGCCGCATCGACGCCATGTTTACGATGACGCGCCTGCCGCTGTCGCTGGTCAACGGTTTTGTGCCTGACCAGCTGATCGGTCTCGACGGCTACGGCGAAGGCGAACTGAGCATCAAGGGAACGACGGACAAGCCCGACATCAACGGCGAGGTCTATCTGGACTCGGCCTACCTGCTGAGTATTCCCTACGGCATCCGCATGCGCTTCGATAACGACCCCGTTCGCATCGTCGGCTCCCACCTGCTGCTGGAGAACTTCGGACTCTACGCCTATAACGACGAGCCGCTGAACATGCAGGGCGACATCGACTTCTCCAATCTCGACCGCATCAAGTTGGAGATGCGCATGAGGGCCCAGAACCTGCAGCTGATCAACGCCAAGCAGGAACCCAAGTCGCTGGCCTTCGGCAAGGCGTTCGTCAATTTCTTTGCCCGCATGAACGGTCCGCTGGAAGCCCTGCAGATGCGCGGACGCCTGGACGTGCTGGCCTCGACCGACATGACCTACATGCTGCTGGACTCGCCGCTGTCGACCGACAACCGCCTGGAGGAACTGGTGAAGTTCTCGGACTTCAGCGACTCCCTGCAGACGATAGCCCCACACCGTCCCACGCCGTCGGGCCTCGACATGGACCTGACCCTCAACGTGTCGCAGGGCGCCCATATCGTCTGTAACCTCAATATGGAGCAGACGAACTACGTCGACCTGATGGGCGGCGGCGAGCTGCGCATGCGATACGGCGGCACCGACGGACTGACGCTGACGGGCCGCTACACGCTGTCGAACGGCGAGATGAAATACTCGCTGCCCATCATTCCGCTGAAGACCTTCACCATTCAGAACGGCAGCTACGTGGAGTTCACGGGCGACCCGATGAACCCGCGACTGAACATTACGGCCACCGAGCGCACGAAGGCCGCCGTAGGCCAGGAAGGTACGCAGAGCCGCAGCGTGCTCTTCGACTGCGGCGTGGTCATCACCAAGACGCTGAACGACATGGGCCTGCAGTTCATCATCAGCGCTCCCGAGGATATGGGCATCAACTCCGAGCTGCAGTCGATGTCGGAGGAAGAGCGCGGCAAGCTGGCCGTAACGATGCTGACCACCGGCATGTACCTGGCCGACGGCAACACCAGCGGCTTCTCCATGAACTCGGTGCTGAGCGCCTACCTGCAGAACGAGATCAACAACATCACCGGCTCAGCCTTGAAGACGCTCGACCTGAGCGTAGGTATGGACAAGACCACCGACGCCTCGGGACAGTCGCACACCGACTATTCGTTCAAGTTCTCGAAGCGACTCTTCGACAACCGCCTGAAGATACAGCTGGGCGGCAAGGTGTCGTCGGGCGCCACCGAAGTGCCCGGACAGAAGCAGTCGTTCTTCGACAACGTCACGATGGAATACCGCCTCGACCAGAACGCTACGAAGAACGTCAAGCTGTTCTACCAGCAGAACGTCTACGACTGGCTCGACGGCTACACGGGGCTCTATGGCGCGGGCTACGTCTGGCGCAAGAAGATGGACTCGCTTCTGGACATTTTCAAGATGTTCAGCAAGGACAGCCAGCCACAGCCCATGATGATGCGCCCGCAACCGACGGCGCCCCGCGATTCTCTCACTAACGACTCCCTACGACATGAAATACGCTAAACTCTGCCTGTTCATCCTGCTGGCGGGACTTGCCTCCTGCATATCGACGAAGGACGTCACCGAGGACGACCCGCTGTTTGTGGGACTCTCCAAGATTACCTACGACGACGATACCGTCCGCCATATCGTGCCTCAGCACCCCACCCTGCTTTCGGAGGCGGTGAAGAAGCTGAGCCACATCAACCTGCAGCACCTCAACGAGACGAAGGAAGAGGTGGAGGTAGCGCTGGCCACTACGCCCAACGGCGCCCTCTTTGGCAGCAGCTACTACCACGTGCCGTTCTCCTGGCGCCTGTGGGTATATAATAAGTATAGCGGCAAGGACTCGAAGTTTGCCCGCTGGATGACCAAATCGTTCGGCAAGCCTCCCGTGCTGATGAGCCAGGTGAACCCGGCCCTGCGCGCCTCGGTGGCCCAGTCGGTGCTCAGAAACAACGGCTACTTCCGCGCTAATGTCACCTACGAGGCCGTTCCCCTGAAGAACCCCAAGAAGAGCAAGATAGCCTACCACGTACACCTCGACTCGCTCTTTACGTTCGACAGCATCGCCTACGTCGGCTTCCCCGATATTCCCCGCCACCTCATCGACTCCACCGCCAGCGAAGCCCTTGTCCGCAAGTACGAGCCGTTCAGCGTGAGTGCCCTTGAGAGCGAGCGCAGCCGAATAGGCACCCTGCTGCGCAACAACGGCTACTACTACTTCAATCCCGGCTACACCACCTATCTGGCCGACACGGTAAACGTCGAGAATCGTGCCCAGATGCGCATTCAGCTGGCCGACGCGCTGCCCGAGGAGTCGATGAAGCAATGGTACATCGGCAACACCACCCTGCAGCTGCGCCGCTCCATGCGCGAACAGATTACCGACAGCCTGAACCGCCGCAGCCTCCACATCTTCTGGGGCGGCAACAAGAAGAATCCGCCCATCCGCCCCCGCGTGCTGCTGAAGAACATGCGACTGCGCCCGCGCCAGCTGTACAGCTACCAGAAGTATCAGGAAACGGCAGCCAAGATCAACGCCTCGGGGGTCTTCTCGTCCGTCGACTTCCAGTTTACGCCACGTGACAACGACACGCTGGACCTGCGGCTCAACTGCGTCTTCGACAAGCCCTACGACTTCTATATCGAGACCACCTTCAACGGCAGGACCATCGGCCGCTACGGCCCCGAGGTGAAGATAGGTTTCACCAGGCGTAACGCCTTCAAGGGCGCCGAGAAGCTCGACGTCAACCTGCACGGCAGCTACGAGTGGCAGGAGAACGCCTCGGGCAACATGAATACCTACCAGTATGGTGCCGACGCGTCGATAGAGTTTCCCCGCATCATCGCTCCCTTCATCAACAGCGACCGCGTGAAGCGCGACAAGGACGGACGCCCCAAGCCCCGCAAGTTCATCTCCACGCCCACCACGCTGGCCAAGATGTCGTTCGACATTGTCAACCGCCCCGACTACTACCGCATGCACATTGCCGGCGGCGAGTGGACCTACGCCTGGCAGACGTCGGAGCAGAGCCGCCACGAGTTCTCGCCGCTGACCGTGAAGTATCAGTTCATCAACACCAGCACCGAGAAGTTCCAGGAACTGCTGGACAGCAACATGTACCTGGCCAGCACGATGGCAGACCAGTTTATCACGAAGATGCGCTACACCTATACCTACACCAGTCCCACCACACGGCGCAACCCCATCCGATGGGAAACCACCATCGCCGAGGCGGGCAACGCCATCGCCCTGTGGGACGTAATCTGCGGACACGACTGGAACGAGAAGAAGAAGACGCTGTTCAAGAACCCATACGCCCAGTTCGTGCGCTTGGAGACCGACTTCACCAAGACCTGGCGCCTCACCAGCAGCTCGTCGCTCGTAGGCCACCTGAACGCCGGCTACATCTACTGCTTTGGCAACAGCGCTGAAGCGCCGTTCTCGGAAATGTTCTACGTAGGCGGCGCCAACAGCATCCGCGCCTTCACCGTTCACGGCATCGGTCCGGGCGGCCTCACGGTGATAGGCTCCAGCCGACAGGCCTCCTCGGCCGTTCAGAACGGCGACATGAAGCTGGTGGCCAACCTTGAGTACCGGCCCCGCCTGTTCGGCAACCTCGAAGCAGCCCTGTTCATTGACGCGGGCAACGTGTGGCTGAACAAAATTGAGAAGTTCACCGAGGAGGATATGACCGAGGCGGTCGACAAGGAAAGTGCAGCCGTCTTCGCGGAATACCTCGATGCTGTTTACGACGCAGCCAAATTCCATCCCTCGAGATTCTTCGACCAGCTGGCCGTAGGCACGGGCATCGGCCTGCGCTACAACCTCGGCTTCCTCGTCGTCCGCATAGACTGGGGATTTGCCCTGCATATTCCCTACAACACAGGCCGTTCGAGCTATTTCAACGTGGACAGTTTCAAGGATTCGCAGGCCCTCCATTTTGCCATCGGTTATCCTTTCTGACCTCCTTTAACTCCTTTTAACTACATTAACGGCATTAACTCCCAAAAAAGTTGTATCTTTGCAGACAGTTAACTCTATAAAACAAAATCAGAAGATTATGAAACCAACTCTTTTCTTACTTGCTGCCGGTATGGGCAGCCGCTATGGTGGTCTGAAACAGCTTGACGGACTGGGTCCCAACGGCGAAACCATCATGGACTACTCTATCTATGACGCTATTCAGGCCGGCTTCGGCAAGATTGTGTGGGTGATCCGCAAGGACTTCGAGGAGCAGTTCCGCACACAGATTCTTTCCAAATACGAGGGACAGGTGCCCTGCGAGCTCTGCTTCCAGGCCCTCGACGCGCTGCCCGCAGGCTTCAGCGTTCCCGAAGGCCGCGTAAAGCCCTGGGGTACCAATCACGCCGTGCTGATGGGTAAGGATGTCATCAAGGAGCCGTTCTGCGTCATCAACTGCGACGACTTCTACGGCCGCGATGCCTTCATGCAGATTGGCAAGTTCCTCAGCGGACTGAAGGAAGGTTCGAAGAATGAGTATGCAATGGTGGGCTTCCGCTGCTGCAACACGCTGAGCGAGAACGGTTCCGTGGCCCGCGGCGTCTGCGCCTACAACGACAAGCGCCACCTGACCGACGTCGTGGAGCGTACCGAGATCATGCGCATTGCCGACAAGGGCAACGCCATCTGCTACAAGGACGGCGACGAGTGGTTCCCGCTGGAGGAGAACGTGCCCGTATCGATGAACATGTGGGGCTTCACGCCCGACTACTTCGAGTACAGCGAGGCCTACTTCAAGGAGTTCCTCAGCGACCCGAAGAACATGGAGAACCTGAAGGCAGAGTTCTTTATCCCGCTGATGGTCAACAAGCTCATCACCGAGGGCACCGCTACCTGCGAAGTGCTCGACACCACATCGAAGTGGTTCGGTGTGACCTATGCCGCCGACCGTCAGGCCACCGTTGACCGTATCCAGAGCCTCGTCGACGAGGGCGTTTATCCCAACAAGCTTTTCTAAATGAACATTAACATCCTGACTGATAATCAGCTGGCCCAATTGAGCCAGCTGATTTCTGATGCACAGAACATCATCATCACCTGCCATCAGAGTGCTGACGGCGACGCCATCGGCTCGTCACTGGGCTGGGCCGAGTATCTGAAGTTGCAAGGCAAGGAACCAACGGTCATCGTGCCCGACATGTATCCCGACTACCTGCAGTGGATGCCCAACTCCGAGAAGATCCTGCGCTACGACAAGCACAAGGAGCAGGCCGACCTGTTGTTCCACCTGGCCGACCTCGTTTTCTGCCTGGACTACAACTCGCCGTCGCGTGTCGACGAGATGCAGGAAGCCCTGATATCCACCAACGCCCAGCGCGTGCTGATTGACCACCACCTGGACCCCGACGTTCCGGCGGTGCTTACCATCAGCCACCCCGAGATGTCGTCGACCAGCGAACTGGTGTTCCGCATCGTGTGGCAAATGGGCGGTTTCGAGCAGCTCACGAAGCATTTTGCCGTTCCCATCTATTGCGGCATGATGACCGATACCGGCGGCTTCACCTTCAACTCGAATGATCCCGCCATCTTCTACATCATCTCGCAACTGCTGACCAAGGGCATCAACAAGGATCGCATCTACCGCAACGTCTACCACAACTTCTCCGAGAACCGCCTGCGCCTGACGGGCTTCGTCATGTTCGAACGGCTGGTGGTCGACGCCCAGCGCCACGCCTCCTACTATGCCCTGCGCCGCAGCGACCTGAAGCGTTTCCACTTCGTCAAGGGCGACGCCGAGGGACTGGTGAATATGCCGCTGCAGATCAAGGGCCACAAGCTGAGTATCTCCCTGCGTGAAGATACCGAGCGCAACAACCTGGTTTGGGTCAGCCTGCGCAGCGTCGACCAGTTTCCCTGCAACAAGATGGCTGCCGAGTTCTTCAACGGCGGAGGCCACCTGAATGCC
>Ga0310696_10010847_pt1 | contig 10425 bp, 1 predicted proteins | sample AusTroGonzalo_MG_4_FD_203885 | JGI IMG/M metagenome (GOLD analysis project Ga0310696, IMG submission 203885) | Bovine rumen microbial communities from tropical cattle in Woodstock, Queensland, Australia - Gonzalo_02 (v2) (version 2) | ecosystem: Host-associated > Mammals > Digestive system >... | reverse complement strand
GACAGCACGAATACTCCGACTTCGACGGTAAATGGCGGTGCTTTGTCGAGCGGCGGAGCGCCGAAGAATGTTTTGCTCTCCGGTTCGAGCGTAACCTCTTATATCGTCAAAGCGGTGTTGTCCGGAAACAGAAACTATCAGGATAAGACTTGGACGACAGGTCGTCTGACGATCAATAAGGCAAATATAGAAGGAATCGTCTTCAATGATAATCAGGCCGTGTATAACGGTGAGGCACAGACGATCACCGATACTGACTATACTACGCTTGATACGCAGTACGGTGACGATATCACGAGCTATTCGATCGCGTACTACAGCGACAGCGAACGTACCTCTTCCGTCACTGCCTTGAATGTGAAGAATGTCAACGTCTACTATGCGAGATTGACCGTCAATGCAGGCGATAACTATAATACTTTCACGCTCGATGCGACGTTTACGATTACGCCGAGAACGGTATCCGTTACGTGGACGATCGCCGATGACCTTATCTACAATGCTGCGGCGAGAACGGCGACCGTAGCGCTTGGCAATTTGGTCAGTGGTGAAACGGGACTCTTCACACGCTCGGTGACGGGCGACTCCGCTACGTCGTCTATATCCTATAGCGGTACGACCGCAACCATCACTTACAGTGCTACGGATGCGGGTGAATACGATATGGCATTCGTTCTCACCGGAGCGAACTATGTCCTTGCGGCGGGCGCCGAGACAGGAAACGTTCTTACGATAGGCAGGAAATCTCTTACCGTGACTGCGGCTACGATCAGAGCTTACGACGGCACGACCGATGTGGAGATCTCGGATGTGAGTGGTCTTATCGGCATCGAAACGCTTTCTCTTGTCGCAAGCTTTGACAGCAAAGTGGTAGGATCGAAGACCGTCACCTTGATCGTTTCCAATGGCATAAATGGCGGCAAAGCCTTGAATTATGTGATCTCGCAGATCAATAGCGTCACTCCGACCGAGACTTCGGTAAATACGTATACCACGAGCGGACAGGTGAGCAAGAAGACTTTGGCGATCGTGGTTCGTACGATCAAAGATTATGACGCTACGACAAGCGCATCCGTCGGACTCAAGGTCTACGGCACAGATGACGATACGTACACCGATTTGGTGGCGGGTGACGATGTATCGCTTAGCGCTGATTATGCTTCTGCCAATGCAAATGCTTCTATCAACATCGTAGTCACGCTCTCGGGTGAAGACGCCGGCAACTATACGCTGGATATCTATAATATGGATACAGGCGCGCAGATCACGGTCGGTTTTGATAATGATTCCGCTCCTTATGTGAAGACCCTTGCCGGTAATGGTAGAATCAATCCCAAAGAGATAACCCTTACGGTTACGAAAGGAAACGACTTCACCTATGATTCGACGAATCACAATTCCTTTACCTTGACGCCTTCCGGCATCATCTCCGGACAGACGTTGAGATTCTCCTATGCCTTTGGCGAGGAGACTCCGACGGTAGTCGCGATCGCGTATAACGGATACGCCACCGTTGCCGTCAAGTTCGCGGGCAGTCACACCCTGACTGTTTCGAGTACGCTTTCCGATTACTCTACCTATCTTGCGAGCAACTACAGTTTGACAGTCCTTGGCAACTCGCAGACAGTCGTGGTCTCCAAGAAGTCGGTGACGATCTCTTGGACGGCTGCGGATTCCGGCTCGGTAGCGGCAGAGGGCAGTGATCCCGTATTCAATGCGACGTATAATGGTAAACAGTGGTCTTTGATCGGTAGCTATACCGCTTCGGATATCTGTACGAGTGATAGAAGCTATGTGTCGGTGACCGGTTTGACCGGGAATACGATCATAGACGTCGGAACGGTGAATGCAAGTGCTGCTTTGGCCGATGTGGTAGGCTATGAATTGAGCAATAACTATGAGCTCAGCAACGATACCGCATCTCTCACGATCACGCAGCGTGAAGTGACCTTGAGCTGGACTCTGGATGGCGCGGCACAGACGCACGTGACTTATAATAAGGCAACCCATTCTGTTGCGGCAACGGCAGGCAACCTGGTTGTCAATGCAGGTACTAGCACGACCGACGAGATCGCGGTTAGCGTCGGCGGTATTTCGAGTGCGCTTAACGCGGGCAATTATACCGCTTCGGCTTCCGGTCTGACGGGCGCGAAAGCAGGAAACTATAAGTTGCCCGCTGACAGTACCTTCGATTGGAGTATCTATGCGAAGGGCGTGACGGTTACAGTTACACTCACCAAGGAGTATGATAAGACGACGAATGCCGGGTTTACGGCGATCGGTGCGGAGTCCAATGATGATCTCGGTATCACTGCGAATTATGCGGACGATCAAGTCGGCGTAAATAAGACGATCACGTATACAATGGCAAATACCAACTACACCTTCGGTTCTGCCGTAAATAGCGATTACAGAAGCGCTAGCGGTAATGTGTCGGGCGGTGAGATCACTCGTTGTGCTTTGACCGTCACTTGGAGCAATGCGTCTCCGTTTACGTATGACAAAACGCAGCAGGGCGTGATGGTAACGATCGGTGGAATCAAATCGGGTGATAGCGTCAGCTTTGCTTATAGCAATACGGGTACGTACGGTAACGCGACGTTTACTCATGGCGATGCGACGGAATGGTACACGGCGGCTAACGTCAATACGTATCGTGTTGAGTTTACGGGCGTTAATAATACCAATTACAAGTTTGCCGATAACGCAGTTCTTGTGCAGCAATGGACGATCGATCCGATCACGCTCGGCGTAACTTGGAGTGCGACGAATCCGACCTTTACGTATGATGCTACAGAACATTCGATCTCGGCGTCTATTAACGGTAGTGTCATCGAAGGGGATACGGTAAATCTCGTGATCTCTTCCGACTCTGCTACGATCGCGGGTACAAGTGCGAAAGGAACGGATGTCTTGCTCAGCGGCAGCAGCGTCATAGCCTATACCGTGACTTCAAGCCTCTCGGGCGCGGATGCCGGCAACTACACACTGAATTCCACGAAAGACAATCAGTTCACCATCAATAAGGCGAATATCTATGGCGGCGATGTGACATTGGCAGTCACGAACGGAACGGCTACCTACGACGGCAATGGACATGAAGTAACGATTGAAGCAACGCAGAGCGGCAATGACTATATCACACGCTACTATGCGCTTGACGGTGCTACGGTTTCTCTCTCGTGCTTGTATTATACGGATTCCGCGCGCACGACGCTCACCACGGCGGCGAACAGTGGTGCGAGTGCGGAAGGCGGTGCCCCGAAGTGGCATGGTACCTATTATGCGGTAGTGACGGCGACTGCATCTACGAACAATTACAACGTGACAACGGATAATACGCATACGGTTACGATCAGCCAGGCAGAGCTTTCGATCGCTTGGTCGAATTACGGCTCCGTTGCTCCTGCTGCATACAGCGGCAGCGCACAAGGTAAGATCGCAACGATCAGCGGTATCGCAGATGGCGAATATAATATCGTGAGCTTCACGACTACGGCAGATGAGGGCGTTACGGTCTCGTACAGCGAGGGCGTATATTCCTTCACGGCGATCGATGCTACCGATACATCCTACGCCTTCGAGATCACGGGATTCGATGAGAACCCGCATGGTAACTACAAGTGGGCAACTTCGCAGACGTATAGCGGCTCCTTCGCTATCTCCCGCAAAGCCTTGACGATCTCCTTCGAAGGAGATGACGAGTATACGTATAATAAGACCGCATACGGTAAGACGGTCTCGGTGGAAGGTCTGGTCAGCGGCGAATCGATCAACGTTGCGATTACTTTCTACACGGACGGTATCCTCTTGGATGGCGCTGCCGTTACGAATCCCTTCTTGCTCTCGTCCGAGATGCGTATGAGATCGTTTACCGCGGTCAATGCAAATCCCGCTTATTCTGTCGTTCTCGGCGAGGTAACGCAGGGATTGAATACGAAGCTCAGCAACTACACGATCACCAAGGCAGCTTCTACCGCTTGGGCGATTAACCGTAAAACGCTTACCGCGACATGGAGTGTGACTTCCGGCGGAAGCGCATTGACTATCGATGATACAAATGCGACGGCGACTCATACATATGACGCGAAGACCTGGACGCCCGCACTCGAGATCACGGGTGTTTGCAGCGGCGATACCGTGACGCCTTCCGTGTCTTATACCGGTGTGATCAAGTATGCCGGTGAGTATGAGATCACGGGCGTGCTCGGAGGCATTAGTTCGAATAACTATTCCCTTGACGTTGTGGGCATTACGGTGGCAATTACGCAGTTGAAACTTACTTTCAATTGGGTAACGGATGACGCGGAAGGTTGGACGAATTTCGTTCGTGATTACGATGCGAACAGCCACCGTGTGTTTGTTGAATTCTCTAACGTGCAGCCCGGCGATAGCATCGAGGGTACTTATACAAACAACGCTAAGAGAGATGCGGGTATCTATGAAGCGCAACTCGTCGGTATTACCGGCGGTGATTGTGCCGGCAGCTATACGTTGGACGGTGTATCCGCTTCGTCCCTTGTGAAGGAATTTAGGATCCTTACCGTAGACTTTAATAACGGAGGCGACGGCGACCTCGCGATCGCGGTTCCCGAATCCTTGGTCTATAATGCGGAGAGCAAGACCATATCGATGAATCATAACCAGACGCGCCTCGGCGACGCCTATACGTACACGATCTCTTACAGCACGGATAATACCAATTGGACTCCGCTTGCGGCGAATACCGAGTATGTTGTAACAGATGCCGGTACGTACTATGTGAGAGCAACGGTCAGCAATGCGAACTATAACACGCCGGCATCTCCCTTCACCGCATCCTTCACGATTGCGAAGGCGAACCTCACCGGATTTGCGATGCAGAATGATACGGTGACGTATCATAAGAATGCCAAGACCCTCTCCGTCACGAATGCGAACGGGCAGACGGCAGGTTTGCTTGAGAAGACACAATACTATAGCATTGATGGCTCGACTGTAACGGTTTCTTATAAGTACTATACCAATTCGTCCAGAACGATCGAGACCGGTTCTGCGCAAGGTGCTGCGTCTTCCGGCGCGGCTCCGATGAATGTCGGGACCTATTACGTGCGTGCGACGATTACGCCGAGTGATGAGGATAACTACAACTCGTTGACGATCGACAATATCTTGATCATCGATCCGATGGATGTCACGATCAGTTGGCTCCTGAATGGTGTGACGGTTGCCGATAAGATATACGACGGCGTAACGTATACGATGACCTATAGCTACACCATTTGCGAAGGCGATAGCCTTGCCTTAACAGAGACGGGTAGCGCAGGCGGCAGCGATGCGGGCGAATATAGCTTGACCTTGACTTCGGGGAACGGAAACTACAGAATCGTTTCCGGTGGTAGCCAATCCTTCACGATCTCCCGTAAAGAGCTCATCGTGACCGCAATGGCCTACAATGAAAGCAATTATACGAATGAACTGGTCTTTACGAATGGTTCGGGCACTGTGGAATACGATAAGAAAGCGCACGGTGTTACGATCACGATTGCGGGTATTGTTTCCGGTGATAGCGTGACCGTTGCTGTGATCGGCAGTGGACTGGACGGCGCGAACGTCGTGATCGAGAATGCAACCAGCGGTAACGGCGGCGTTTACAGTGTGACGAATGTCGGCAATGCGTATTCGATCAGTGTGGCTACGGGCGATGTGGATAGAAACTACGTCATCAATACCGCATTGCTCCGTGAATGGGCAATCACCAAGACGAACTTAACGAATATCACGGCGACGAGTAAGGTCGATACCTACACGGCTACGCCCAAGGCGGTCGATGTGGATTGGGACGGCTTCGAGAGTTACACCAGTCAGCTCGGTGATGCCGTTGCGGTCAGCTTCCTCTACTATACGGATGCCGATTACCAGACTTCCATTGCGGCAGAAAATGTGAAGACTGTCCGCAGATACTTCGTCGAGGCGATCTTTACGTCTGCCAACTACAACGATCTGACGATCGGTAGCGTTAGTGAGCCGTTGACCATTGATATCACGCCGGCAACGATTACGGGCGTAAGCTTGCAAGATGGTATCTCCAAGACGTACGACGGTGTAAACATCGCTGCGATGACGATCAATGAGAACGAAGGAAACGGAACGCAATATGTTGCTTTGGACGGTGCGACGATCTATGTGACCTATTCTTACTACGCTTCTGCTGCAGACAGAGCGGCGGGAACGAATGAGCTTGCGTCGCATAAGGATGCGGGTACCTATTACGTCAAGGCAGTCGTTTCTTCTACGAACAACTATCGTAACGACTTGACGCTTGAGACCACTTGCACCGTGACCCCGAGAGAACTGAATGTTGCTGTAACCTATACCTCCGGCACTACCGGCGTTTACATCTACGATGGCGAAGCGCACGGATTGGCTTCGATCACGATCTCGAACTACGTGACAGGCGAGATTTTGACTGAGACGATTGTGACCCCGACAGGCGTTACGGTTTCCGATGGAGCCTATACGGCGAATAATGCGGATACCTATACGATCCAGATCTCCATCCAGAATAAGACGGTTGATGCAACTACCTATCTGGCGAGTAACTATACGCTGAGCAGTAACGAAGCGACCTTTATGATCACGCCTGTTTATGTGGCAGGTTCGTGGGTCAATTTGAGCGGAGGCGCTCTGGTCTTCAGCGATTTGGAGAATTTGACGGTAGCGCAGTTTACTTATAATACGTATGAGCAGGGCGTCATGTTTGTCCCGACGGCGTACTACGATTATCAGAATAACCTGCTGAGCGGTCATTCTGTTTCGCTTACCTTCAATTACAAGTCTGATGAAGGATACGACAATGCCGCGATCGATGCGACGCTCGGTGTTCTGATCGCTGAGATCGATACGATCTCCATCGGCGGAAATGCAACGATGAACTACGTACTGAAGAGTGGCGTATCCGGAACGCAGAGCTGGATCATCAACAAAGCGAATATCAGCGGATTCTCCTTCTCCGGCAGAACGATCACTTATTCCGGTGCGACGCAGACGTTGGCAGTGACCGGAACGACGGCGTTGGGCCACGGTGTTGAGTCCTTCGATATCACATATACATACTATACTTCTTATACCGATTCGACGACCTATACGCTGACTTCTGTAGCGAATGGCGCGACGGTCGCCGGCGGCGCTCCGAAGAACGTCTTGAAAGACGGTAGCGGCGACGCGATCGCATACCAGGTCATTGCAGTGGTGGAAGAGAGCCGGAACTATAATGAATATCAATTCACGGTACAAGAATTGTTGATCACGAAGGCAACGATCGCCGGAATTACAATGTCCGATGTCGTTGTGGTATACGACGGTGCCTTCCATGCAGTAAGCGTTTCCAGCGAAACGACCTCGCTCGGCGATCCGGTGGATGTTGCTTACACGATCACCTTGGACGGTATCGCTGCGGCAGGTAATGCGGCAAAAGACGTCTTGTGGGATAACGACACCGTTGCGGCTCGTATCGTTACGGCAACCGTGACTTCGTATAACTATGAGGACCTCGTGTTGCAAAGAACGCTCAAGATCACGCCGTTGTATGTGGTCGGTGTGTGGAAACAGAATTTGAATGGTGACGCTCTGAATATTTCCGGTGGCGTTGCACAATGCACCTATAACGGATCCGATCAAGGAGTCTTCTTCATCCCGCAATCCTATTATGAGGATAGCGATTGCATCATCCCGGTCAGCATTGCTCCGGATGTGATCGTTGCGCAGTATTACGATAATGGTGCGAATGTAAGAGCCAGCTCTGCGAATGTCTACGTTGTCGCAGGCACGGTCACGTCTATGACGGCAAGCGTTTCCGGATTCATTACGGATGAAATACCGACGATGAACTATGTTTTGGCAAGCGATCGGTATGCCGATCAGACTTGGATCCTAAATCGTCGTGACGTAAAAGTTACCTTCAACAATATGGTGCAAAGTTGGAGACAGATGGATTGGGTAACGCCTACGTTGGCATCGGATAACTTCGTCGTGATCAATAACGGAGTTTCCTATAACACCTTGATTGCGACTGCAGCGCAGATCACGGCAATGGAAACGGAGATCGAGACGTTGTTGAGCGCAGGTAATAACGATACGATCACGATGTCTTCCTTCGAAACGGAAAAGAGCACGTACGGAACGGCGTATAAGATTTATCAAGTAAATGTGAATGGCGTGATGACGGCCAACCTCGGTGACAAATACTATCTGACGACCGATCAGAGATTGTTTGTGTCGACGCTCGGCAAAGATGCCAATACGAATAGCGCATATACCTTCAATGTCGCGAGCCTTGCGGATCTTGCAGTGCTTGCTTCCGAGAGCGCGGCACTCGAGGGCATCGGCATCGAGGCAGCGGATATCACCTACACGCAGACGGCGAACATCAGCGGTACGGTAGCAGGTGATTACACGATCTATACGAATGCAGTCGTTACGCGCCTGTTCGGTAACTACGTCGGCACGGGCTACACGCTCAGCGACTTCATGATCATGGGCAACGGTGCGAATGTCGGCTTCTTCGGTGAAGCGATCGGCATGATCACCGGTGTGGATCTCCGTTACGTGACGGTCATCTCCACGGGTGAAGACGCTACGGTCGGCGCCATCGCGGCGGTTGCGAATGGCATCGCGTCGTCCTCGGCGCAAGGCCACATCTACGTCAGCGACGACAGCACGGTCGGCTTCCTCGCAGGTACGACGTCCGGCGCAGTCACGGGTAGCACGGCGGTCGGTTACGTCAAGGTGCTCGGTGGCACGGTGACGGTCGGCGGCGCGGTCGGCACTGCGAATGCGAACGTCACGGCGAATACCTTCGTCGAGATCAATAAGCTCGCTACGGCGAACATCACCGCCGGCGGCATCGCAGGTAGCGTGGGCGAGGGCGAGATCACGATCGCAGGCGCATATCTTGCAGGATCGCTTAACGGTGTGAATACCACGGTTGCGAATGGCACGGCGATGACGTACGCGGAGATCCTTGCGGAGACCGAAGACGAAGCGATCATTGACTTGCGCGACAACATCTTGACCGGCTACGTGATGAAAGACTTCTACGTCGGCACGCTGCAAGGTTCTTACTCGATCTACAATTACAGGCAGCTCGCCATCGCAGAGATGTACAGCTGGGCTACCTACATCATCGAAGCGGACATCTATCTGCCGTACTCCTACGGCAATGGTGTCCACGCGGGTGAATTCGCTTACGGCGCTATCCAAGGCGTCACGGGCGAGAATGCGAAGAAGATCTATTCTTCCGCTGCGGGCACCTTTATGGGTGTAACTGAGGAGGTGAGATAGTATGAAGGGAATCACGAAGATAGCGCTTGCGGTAGCGCTTGTCGCCATTACCGTGCTATCCATCGTCGTAGCGACGGTTGCTTGGTTCACAAGCAATCCGGAAGTGGATGCGAATAACATCACTTTGAACTCGGCACGTACGTTGACAGTCACCTTTGATGCGGAGATCGATGATGCGAACGGGAATAAAGGATATAGGTATAACGGACAGACCGGAAAAGGAGCCCCCGGTAGCCCTGACGCACCGTACGTCTATGAAGCGGGAAGCTTTACCGCAACGATCCATCCCTCTGCCGAGGATAAATGCGGGAAAGTGAAAGTGGAGTTCGGTGACGTGGAGATTCGTTACGGAAGGAGAGATTCTTCTTATACGACGGGTACGATTTCCAATGTTTCGATATCCACCTTGTTCACGATTCAGGCGAACTGTTACGAGAAGTCCGACACTCCGAATACGTCGGATCCCGCAGATAACTATGTGCGTATAAACGGATTGTATGTGAAAGATGATGGTACGCATAGTAGTGAACAGCACTACAAGAAAACGAGTTACGTTATAGATACGGACGGCTACGTGAAAAATGCACCGGGTGGAGCGTACAGTGCCTTCACCGAAGGGGAATACGGATTCTCCTTTACGTTTATTTTCCTGTCCCCGACGGATTATGTGAAGTGGACTGCCGGACAATACAGTCTGATCTCGGGCTTCCTGTACAGCGACGAAAGGCATATGGATGCCACGTATACTTTCGATGTGACCTGTTCGGTGGAAGAAGCGGAGGTAGCGTGATATGTCAGCAAAGAAAAAGCATCTGTTGTTTTTGATTATAGCGGTGATGGCGGTGGTCATCGTCGGAACGAGCACGGTAACGTACGCGTGGTTTCTCTCCTTGTATACTGCCGAATATGAGTTCCAATTGGACAGCAATGACCAAAATAGAGTTGTTTTGATGTATGAGAGTGATCTCGCCTTTGCAAGTGGGACAGTAAATACCGCATCAAACGTCATCATTCCCGCTACAGCGAAGCAGACGATAGGCGTGAATCAGAGAGCGCTCTCTCCCTTGGATATGTTTGACGTAGATACGACAACTCCGGTGCATA
>Ga0310696_10010846_pt1 | contig 10427 bp, 10 predicted proteins | sample AusTroGonzalo_MG_4_FD_203885 | JGI IMG/M metagenome (GOLD analysis project Ga0310696, IMG submission 203885) | Bovine rumen microbial communities from tropical cattle in Woodstock, Queensland, Australia - Gonzalo_02 (v2) (version 2) | ecosystem: Host-associated > Mammals > Digestive system >... | reverse complement strand
CGAAGTTGTTACCATCAGCAGCACGCTGGCAAACAGCGTTAGCGATGTATGTAACGATATCGTCGAGGCTCATACCCTTCTGCTCGATCTCCTCAGATACGAGGCAGATGTTTGGCTGAGTCTGCAGAGCGCACTCCAGGGCGATGTGAGATGCTGAGCGACCCATTACCTTAATGAAGTGCCAGTACTTACGTGCTGAGTTACAGTCGCGCTCAATGTTACCAATCAGCTCAGAATATGTCTTACAAGCTGTATCGAAACCGAACGAAGTCTCAATCTGATCATTCTTCAGGTCACCGTCGATAGTCTTAGGACAACCGATTACCTGCACGCCGTAGTTCTTGGCAGCATAGTACTCAGCCAGTACACAAGCGTTAGTGTTAGAGTCGTCACCACCGATGATAACGATAGCCTTGATGTTCAGCTCGCGGATAATCTCGAGACCCTTCTCGAACTGGTCAACCTTCTCAAGCTTTGTACGACCAGAACCGATCATATCGAAACCACCAGTGTTACGATACTCGTCGATGATATCAGCTGTGAGCTCCATGTAGTTGTGATCTACCAGACCGCCAGGTCCCAGGATGAAACCGAACAGACGGTTCTCAGGGTTCAGCTTCTTAATCTGATCGAAAAGACCAGTAATCACATTGTGACCGCCAGGAGCCTGACCGCCAGAGAGGATGATACCTACGTTCATCTTAGTGTTGTTAGCCTCGGTAGCGGGCTCAAACTCAACGATAGGCATACCGTAAGTGTTAGGGAAGAGCTTCTTGATCTCCTCCTGGTCGCCTACACTCTGTGTAGCGGCACCCTCCTTAACTTTAACTGCACCCTGAAGTGCCTTAGGCAACTTAGGCTGATAAGCGGCTCTCGCCATCTGCAATGCACTTTTTTCCATATTATTATTCCTTATAAATTAATGAGTAATTGTTTTCTGAGCCGCAAAATTAGTGAATTTTTGTAAGAAATACGAAAGAAATCGATGTATTTTTGGCATTTTAATATTTTTTTGGTGTAAAACACTTGTAATCTCAGATTTTTTTTCTAACTTTGCTTTATGAATATAACAAAACACCCCAAAAGGAGGGGATTTAAACGAAATAATTATGATGAACAAAAGAACACTTAAGAAAAGCATCAATGCAATCTGTGATGAGATTTTTGCTGAGGCTGTAGCGCTCTCATTGTATGGTAACGATAGAAACATGGAAAACGACGACGCCTTGATTCGTTCTGTAATCATGCTCCGTGCTAACTACATCAGTCGTATTTCACACCCAGAGCCAGGAATGGATGTACAGGCATATTATAAAGACCTGCGCGATAAATTTACCGCTGAAGCACAGCAGATTGTTGATCAGCTTAACGCGTAATCCCTTACTGCAATGCTAAAATCACTTTGCAGATGGATTCTGTACAAACGCATGGGGTGGCAGAAGGAGATTTCCGAAAACCACCCCGAAAAGTTCATTATCTGTTTAGCGCCCCACACCAGTAACTGGGACTTTTTGCTTGGGCAGCTTTACAGTAGAGCCGAGGGTATGAAGATTAACTTCCTGATGAAGAAGGAATGGTTCTTCTGGCCGCTTGGCCCTATCTTCCGTAGTATGGGCGGCATACCCGTATTCCGACAGAAAAAGATGAGCATGACCGACGCGATGGCCGATACAGCCAAGTCGGTTTCTCAGTTCAAACTTTGTATCACCCCCGAGGGCACCCGCAGCCGCGTTGACGAGTGGAAAAAAGGTTTCTACTTCATCGCACTCAAGGCCGGCATACCTATTTTATTATATGGGGTGGATTATGAACGCAAACTGATTCAGTGTACAAAAACCATCATTCCCACAGGCGACCTGGAGGCCGACATGCGGGAAATAAAATTATATTTTAAGGATTTCAAGGGCAAGAAGCCCGAAAACTTCTCGATAGGAGAGATAGGAGATATTACCAAACAATGAAACGTACAAGTATCATACTCGCGGCTGTGTTTGCCTTGCTTACTGCCATGCCCGCCGATGCGGCTCGGAAAGCTAAGGTTAAAACACCGCCCGACCCCTATAAATCGCTTAAGGATAAAATAGACCGATACTTTGTGAACTTTAAGAGCGATGAGCAACGCATACGCTCTACTTTCCACCTGAAGACTCTGGTGGTTAACGACTCGTTGCGCACTGTCGATATCAGCGCCAACAATAATCTTGGTGAACAGCTGTTTACCGACGACCTGGCCGAAACCATCTATCAGGAAGTGCAGCAGCTGCTGCCCGATTCGGTTCAGGATTACAATCTCACTATCACTACCGGCGGCTGGGATCTGCGCCAGCTGGTGCCAAACCGTTTGCGCCAGCACAAGGACAAAAGCCGCACCTGGGGCGACATCGATTATCACGGTCGTCCATGGGTTCGCAACGCCTCACTCCCCTACACCATCACCGAGGGTTTGCAAAACCGTCATATCTCGCTCTGGGCCAGTCATGGTCGCTATTTCAACGTCAAGGATAGCACATGGAAATGGCAGCGCCCCGCACTGTTTGGTACACGCGAGGACCTGTTTACACAAACCATCGTTACCCCCTACCTCATACCCATGCTGCAGAATGCAGGCGCCATTGTGTTCTCACCACGCGAACGCGACTGGCAGCGCAATGAGTTTATAGTGGATAACGACACCCCCGAGACAGGCTACACCGAGCACAACGGCATCCATCAGTGGAGCAAGAGCAATACCAATGGTTTCGCCTGGCATTCAGGTAGTTATGAAGACTTCGAAAATCCGTTCACCGCAGGTACTTGTCGCCAGTCGGCCACTACCGATAACGTCAAGCGCCAGAGCGAAATCATCTGGAAACCCGCCATCACCGAGAGCGGTAATTACGCCGTTTATGTGAGCTATCACACCACCGATAAGAGCATCGACGATGCCCACTATACCGTATGGCACCAAGGCATCCCCACCGAGTTCCGTGTGAACCAGACGATGGGCGAGAAAACATGGGTTTACCTGGGCACTTTTTATTTCGACCAAGGTCAGAGCACACGCAACTGCGTAACGCTCAGCAACCTGAGTCGCCACCACCACGGTGTGGTAACAGCCGATGCCGTACGTTTTGGCGGCGGTATGGGTAACATCGATCGTGGTCGCGGTGTGAGCGGACTGCCCCGCTGCCTCGAAGCCGCACGCTACTACGCCCAGTGGGCAGGCATGCCTTACGAGGTGTATAGCACCAAGGATGGCGAGGACGATTACGGCGACGACATCAACGTGCGCAGCTATATGACCAACCACCTGGCTGGCGGTTCTGTATTTGTACCCGACACCACCGGTTTGAATGTGCCCATCGAACTCTCGTTGGCCATTCACAGCGATGCCGGTTACACCCGCGATGGCAAGAGCCACACAGGCACCCTGAGCGTGTGCACCACCTATCTTAACGACAGCATTCTCAACTCAGGTCTTACCCGCCTGGTATCACGCGACTTGGCCGACGAACTGCTCTACTCAATCCCCGCAGATATCAAAAAGAAATACGGCAACTGGCCCACACGCGAACTCTACGATCGCAACTACAGCGAAACCCGTTGCCCCATGGTGCCCAGCGCCATTCTCGAAACCATGTCGCACCAGAACTTTGCCGACATGCGCATGGGTCAGGATCCTAACTTCCGTTTCGACCTGGCACGCAGCATCTATAAAACCCTGCTGCGCTACATCAGCGCCATGCACCACAAGAAATACGTGGTTCAACCCTTGGCACCTAACCGCCTCTCGGCCGAACTTACCGGTCGTGGCGAGGCCAAAATCAGCTGGCACCCCGTTTACGACGAATACGAACCCACCGCCAAACCCACCGGCTATGTGGTTTACACAGCCACAGGTCGCAGCGGATTCGATAACGGTACCTATATCAAAGGTGGCACCGAAACATCTGTTACCATCCCCGTAGATCCCGAAAAGCTGTACTCGTTCCGCGTCACAGCCGTTAACGATGGCGGCGAGAGTTTCCCCAGCGAGGTGGTTTCGGTATTCGATGTGCCCGAGGCTCAGAAGTCGGTACTCATCGTCAACGGCTTTACCCGTTTGGCAGCCCCACAGGTGGTAGATAACACCGCCTCGCAAGGCTTCGACCTTGACACCGATGCCGGCGTTACCTATGGTCGCACAGCAGGATGGCTGGGCTATCAGATAGGTTGGGACAAGAGTAAGATAGGTAGCGAGCGCCGCGATGGCCTTGGCTACACCAACGACTCGCTGCAAGGCCAGTTTATCGCCGGCAACGATTTTGATTATATCCGCACCCACGCTGCAGCCATCGCCACCGCCCGCAAATACCGCGTGGCCAGCTGCTCGGTGGCTGCACTCGACAATAACGAGGTACACCCTCAGAATTATGAAATGATGGATGTGATCCTCGGTTTGCAACGCAAGGATGGCTACTCGCTGGTACCTTATCAGCTCATGTCGCCCATGCTGCGCGAACATATCCGCCTTTTTGCCAAGCGCGGCGGTTCGCTACTGGTTAGCGGCGCCTACCTGGGCAGCGACATGCAGGATCCCGTGGATCGCACATATCTGGCCGACATACTCAAGCTAACCTATCAGGGCCAGAATGCCGACTCGCTGCAGCGCGACTCTATCAACGGTCTCGGTCTGCAGTTCACCTTCCATCGCCAGCTGAACGAGCAGCACTATGCCGATCAGCATCCCGAAATCATCGAGCCTGTTTATCCCGCATTCTCGGCCATGAAGTATGCCGACGATTACAGCGCTTCGGTAGCCTATAACGGCACCGATTACAAGTCGTTCGCCATGGGATTCCCCTTCGAGTGCATCAAGGACGAACCCAAGCGTAACAGCATTATGCGGGGCATTTTGCAATTCCTATTACAATCAAATAACCCATAAAAAATTATCTAAAAGTATGAAAATTCAATCTAATTCATCTGGAACCCGTAGTATCGAAGTAAGTGACGAACACCTGCAGACCATCGAGAAGTATCAGCTCTTCCGCGATCTGATCGACTCTAATGGCTACGTCGACGAACAGGTACTTGACAAATTGAAACTGAACATTCGCGCACTGCTCGAGGGCGATGCCGGCAAGGATAAAACCCTGCTCGACCTCTGTCTCGATGTCATCTATCATCCCAACATGAAGGCATTCGGCCTGCAGCAGCTTGTGCTATTATACATTAACTGGAAGCATCAAGACAACGATGGTCTGGGCATGACCACACGCGTTTTGCAGGGCACACCGTTTAATTGATGGCCGAAAAATTTGGAAAATAAGATTTGAAAGAGTACAGATTAACTGATTTTTTACCCACAACAAAAAAGGAGCTCGAACTCCGGGGATGGGATTACGTTGATGTAATCCTGTTCTCGGCCGATGCTTATGTTGATCACCCATCGTTTGGTGCCGCCGTGATTGGCCGCACACTCGAGGCCGCGGGGTTCCGTGTGGCCATCGTGCCACAGCCCGACTGGCATGGCGACTATCGCGACTTTAAGAAGTTAGGTCGCCCTCGCCTGTTCTTCGGTATCGCCCCAGGTTGTATGGACTCGATGGTAAACAAGTACACCGCCGCACGCCGCCTGCGCTCAGAGGATGCCTACAGCCCCGATGGTCGCCACGACATGCGCCCCGAGTACCCCACCATCGTATATGCCAAAATCCTCAAGGAGCTTTATCCCGATGTACCCGTAGTGCTGGGTGGTATCGAGGCCTCGCTGCGCCGCGTAAGTCATTACGACTACTGGAGCGACAGCCTCAAGAAATGCCTGCTGTGCTACTCGCCTGCCGATATGATTACCTACGGCATGGGCGAAAAGGTTACTATCGAACTGGCACGCCGCCTGGCTGCCGGCGAGAGCATACGTGATATTCGCGACCTGCCGCAAACCGTTTATCTCTCACGTAAGGAGGATATCATCGGTGGCATTACCGATCGCGACATCGTGCTGCACTCACACGAGGAATGTATGAAAAACAAAAAGGCCCAGGCCGAGAACTTCAAGAACGTCGAGGAACAGTCGAACATGATGCACGCCCAGCGCCTGCTGCAGGGTGTGGATGGACGTTATGTGGTTATCAATCCACCTTACCCACCCATGACAACCGAGGAGCTCGACGCATCGTTCGATTTGCCTTACACTCGTCAGCCACATCCCAAGTACAAGGGTAAGCGCATTCCCGCTTACGAGATGATCAAGTTCTCCGTAAACATCCATCGCGGTTGTTTTGGCGGCTGTGCATTCTGTACTATTTCGGCCCACCAGGGCAAATTCATTACCTGCCGCTCAAAAGAGAGTATCCTGCGCGAGGTAAAACAAGTCATCGAGATGCCCGACTTTAAGGGTAACCTGAGCGACTTAGGTGGCCCGTCGGCCAACATGTACGGCATGTGCGGGCGCAACAAGAACGCCTGCGAAAAGTGCCGTCGCCCATCGTGTGTGCACCCGCAGATATGCCCCAACCTCAATACCGATCACTCTAAGTTGATTGATATCTACCGCTCTGTCGATGCCCTTCCAGGCATCAAACACAGCTATATCGGCAGCGGCGTTCGCTACGATCTATTATTACATCGCAGTAAGGACGAGGCCAGCAACAAAGCCGCTATGGAGTACACCCGCGAGCTCATTACCCGTCATGTTTCGGGTCGACTCAAAGTAGCCCCCGAGCATACCAGCGATCGTGTACTCTACCTGATGCGCAAACCCTCGTTCCAGCAGTTCTACGAGTTTAAGCGCATTTTCGATAAGATTAATCGCGAGGAGGGACTTCGCCAGCAAATCATCCCCTACTTCATCTCCAGCCACCCAGGCTGTCAGGAAGAGGATATGGCCGAATTGGCGGTGATCACCAAGAACCTCGATTTCCATCTGGAGCAGGTACAGGACTTTACCCCCACGCCGCTCACCAATGCCACCGAAACATGGTACACAGGCTACGATCCCTATACGCTACAGCCCGTTTTCAGTGCCAAAACACCTAAGGAAAAGTTGGCCCAACGCCAGTTCTTCTTCTGGTACAAACCCGAAGAGCGCCGGGGCATCGAGCAGTCGTTGCGCCGCATTGGTCGCCCCGACTTGATTGCAAAACTGTATAGCGGCATGCCCCAACAAGGCGGTTATCGCCCTGCAGGCAGTGGTCAAAAGCCCACTGGTGGTGGTAAACCTTCAGGTTACGGTAGCGGCAAACCATCAGGTTATGGCAAGCCATCTGGCGGTAACAAGCCTAAATCTTATAATCCAAACTTTAAAAATGAAAATTCTCGAGCAAAGCATCATAGCGAAAAGCCCCAACAAGAAAAGCGAGGACGGAATCGTCGTAACTTCTGATTTTATTGCCGTTATCGACGGTAGCACCTCAAAAACCAAGCGTCGCCATTGCCCCCTTATAAGCAATGGCCGCTATGCTATGCTGCTCATCAGTCGTTATATCCGCAAAATGCCAGCCAACACCAGCAGCCATCAGTTCTGTGTAGGTGTTACCCGTGCGTTGCGCCGCCATTACTGGCTCCGTTTCCCCGTTGAGCGCATGCAGCAACATCCCGAAGAGCGACTCTGTGCTTCGGCCATCATCTTCAGCCGTATGAGAAGAGAAATCTGGCTGGTAGGCGATTGCCACTGTCTTATAAACGGAATATATCACGACAACCCTAAGCCTTACGAGCAGAATCTGGCCGAGATAAGAGCCAGGAAGGTTAGGGAACTGCTGATGCAGGGCATGACACAGGATGAATTGAGAAAGCCCCTCGACCCTGCCCGCGAAGTGATTATACCCACCATGCTCGAGGTAATGAAGAATCAGAACAAAACATATGCCGTTATCGATGGTTTCCCTATCCCAGAAACAAAGGTGTCCATCATCCTGCTCGATTTCCAACCATGGGAGATTGTGCTAGCCAGTGATGGCTATCCAAAGCTTGGCAAGACCTTAGAGGAGACTGAGGCGATGCTTGACAAACAAAGAAAAAATGACCCGCTGAATATTGGAGAGTTTAAAGCTACAAAGGCATTCATTGAAGGCAACAATTCTTTCGATGACCGCTCATATATAAGATTTACGGTCTGAAAAAATGTAATAAAAGCCCGAAAATTTGGAAGTTTGCAAAAATATATGTACCTTTGCAGCCGATTTCAGCAGAAATCACCTTTTTAAGGTCGGTTCCGTAGCTCAGCTGGATAGAGCAACTGCCTTCTAAGCAGTAGGTCTTGGGTTCGAGTCCCAACGGGATCACCATCACGATTTCCCCGCTTAATGATACGAGCGGGGATTTTTTATGCCCTGCTCTAACCAAAGGAATGTCATCTGTGGGTCGTCGGGATATCGTCTGTAGGTCGTTCAGATAGTCTCCACGCCTCATGGAGACGTCACCTATACCCCTATGGAGATTATCTCCGTCACCCGTGGATCCTATCTGCGTGACTCGTGGAGACTGTCTCCGTCAACCATGGGAGGCATTCCTTTCAGGCTCGCTAGCCTTTCCGTTTGCAAAGGTACGACTATCCCGAAAACAATTGGCGGGTTATGGCGGGTTAGCGGGAAAAAAAGTTCTCCCCATAGAGCACCCCTCATACTATAGCCCTCCCTCTTATAGAGGGGAGGGCATGTATAGAGGGGGGTAGCTCTTATCAGGGGGATATGTTCTGTCGGCAAACCTTCGGCCTAGTCAACCGAAGAAGGCCCGTCGTCGTAATGGCGCCGGGGCTTTTCTATTTGAATATCACTTTGCTGCGGCAACACTCAGAACCATCATCCTTACAGATGCGAACGCAATATTCAAGTTCGCCAGTCTGCTCACGATAGAAACTAAGATGATCACCCTGATGAGCCTCGGCCACATAAGCAATTTCGAAACGCTTGATCTGGTGCTCACGATACCATTCGAGATTCCAAAGGTCGAGAACATGCTCAATATACTTAACCGAGTTGATATGTCCATTGATATCAACATCGTTATACTGGGTCTCAATGGTACGGACAAAGACAGCATCATCGGTCATCTTGACGCGTCCGCCTTTATCTATAGGGCATTCTTTCTCGCTCTCGATCCAGTTGTTGATAGCACCATTATCGATGGTAAAGATATCGGTAGGCTGGCGACTCTCTGTATCAATCATGGCCCAGATAGAACGACCATAGCCGTACACCTTACCATCGTCACCAATCACACGGAAATTACGCGAGGTAAAGAAACGCATGGCATTCTCAACCCACGTCTCTACATTGAATTTTGTGTACATCCAGGGCATCTCATCCATCTCTATCGCCAAACGCGAAAGCACCCATGAACGCTGAATAGTCATCAGATAATTCATGCCAAAACCACGAGCCGAAGAATGGAAATCGGCAGCATTAAGCATGTGATTTCCCAGATGGCCCATAAAGAGCCGCTGCGAGAAATCACAGTGAAACGGCTCAGCCATGAACTCGTATCTTCCAACTTTATCCATTGCCTTCCCTTTCTTCTAAGAACTCACTAACCTGCTCTTGCATGCCACGAGTAACGGCAATACGACCGGAACGGGTATACTGAAGCACGCATCCAAATGTGTCAAGGGCGCGGTATAGTGAGATAATATCCTCCGTAACGCCATGCATCTGAACAATGACGTATGTGGGGTTTACCTCAATGATGTTGGCCTGAAAACGACGGATGGTGCGCGAGATTTCCGGGTTCTCCATCACCATAGGCGTAGAGAGCTTATAGAGACCTGACTCACGGATAAAAAGTTGTTCATCGGTGAAATAGTTGGCCTTCACCACATCAATCTTCTTTTCTATCTGGCGTACGATTTTCTGAATCTGGTCTTCATCGCTCCATGCAGTAATTGTATATTTATGGACACCAGGGATACTGGAGGCTGATACATTCAGACTCTCAATATTTACCTGACGACGAGTAAACACTGCCGTTACCTGGTTCAGAATACCAGCAATATTCTCTGAATATACTAACAGGGTATATAGTTTTTTCTCTTCCATGATCTTATACATTAATTTCGAGCATCATATCGTCGACATTCATACCTGGGGGAGTCATTGGCAACACATCGTCGTCCTCAAGGATAGCGCACTCCAGAAGATATGGCCCTTCGGTCTTGAGCATCCTCATAAGGAATGCCATAGCCACGAGCGATTAGTTCGTAGTTAGGGTTAAGCATTTTGGTAAACGACTTACGGCGCTTCCAAAACATATCCTGCCACTGGCGCACATTGCCCAGATAATGGTTGTTCATCATCACCATCTTGACAGGACACTGCTGCTCCATAATAGTACCTAACTCCTCAATACACATTTGGAAGCCTCCGTCACCCGAGAAACTGACCACCGTGCGACCAGGTGCGCCGAAGGTAGCGCCGATGGCAGCCGGCATACCATAGCCCATCGTTCCCAGACCACCGCTAGTACAGATG
>Ga0310696_10010845_pt1 | contig 10428 bp, 5 predicted proteins | sample AusTroGonzalo_MG_4_FD_203885 | JGI IMG/M metagenome (GOLD analysis project Ga0310696, IMG submission 203885) | Bovine rumen microbial communities from tropical cattle in Woodstock, Queensland, Australia - Gonzalo_02 (v2) (version 2) | ecosystem: Host-associated > Mammals > Digestive system >... | reverse complement strand
AGTTCAGCACGGAACTCGAAACAGAAATACCACGCTGCTGTTCAATCTTCATCCAGTCACTAACAGTGTAGCTCTTGTTGGCCTTCGCGCGCACGTGACCAGCCTCGCGAATCACGTTCCCGTACCACAGGAATTTTTCGGTGATGGTGGTTTTACCGGCGTCAGGGTGGCTGACGATGGCGAAAGTGCGGCGTTTTTCAATTTCTGGATTCATGGCGCCAAATATAGTAACTTTAGGGGTTTAGTTCAATGATGGGAGCATCCTGAGCGAGAGCAACGTTTTTATTTTTGAATTATGGCAATTAAGAAGACGCAATCCAAAACCGCAAAGAATACGAGGACTCGGGTAACGCATGAGTTTCCCGCACTTTTCGATGATAATTCAGAAGTTCTTTTGCTCGGTTCCATCCCCTCGCCCAAATCGCGCGAACAGGGATTCTATTATGGGCATCCGCAAAACCGGTTCTGGAAAGTTCTCGCAAGCGTCTTGAACGAGCCAATCCCCGAAACCATTGACGAGAAAAAAGCGATGCTTTTAGAACACCATATCGCGTTGTGGGACGTTCTCGACAGTTGCACCATCATCGGGGCTAGCGACACGAGCATCGAAGACGTCGTACCCAACGACATCGCCACACTCCTCGCCAAAACGAAAATCAAGCGCATCTTTTGCACAGGCACCACCGCCCACAAGCTCTACGAAAAATACTGCGAAGCTGCAACCGGAATCAAGGCGGTAAAACTCCCCTCTACCTCCCCCGCCAACTGCGCCGTCAAATTCGAGAAACTCGTAGAAGCTTACCGAGAAATTAGACGAAAGGACGCTACTACGTAGCTACAGACGAGAGACGAAAGAGGCGAATGCTGCGGGGCTGCTTGCAGACCCATAGTTGAGCCGACAAGTCTAAGCTTGAAGAGCAAAGACGAAAGTTTTTTTATAGGCGGCGATGCCGCGATTATTCTTCTTTCGTCTACCAGCGAAGCGGTCTCTCGTCTTTCCACTAACAACAAAAAACGCCCCGCGGCTTTAACCACGAGGCGCTCTTTATTTTACAAGGAAATCCTTATTTCTTTTTCTTGTTAGCGTTATTTCCGCGGACATCCTTCGGCTTGAACTGAACGCTAATTTCCACATTCGTCACCTTGGAACCGAGTCCAGACGGGTCAAACACCTTGTACGTAAATTCATCGATTCCAGAGAAGCCCTTGTTCGGGGTGTATTCGAAGGAACCATTCTTTTCGTTCAAGACGATTCGACCATTGCGCGGCTTCATCACAGTCTTCACAGATTCGAGCTTATCGCCATCCGGGTCCTTAGCGGCAGACATAAGGCCTGTAGATGCCGGGACCTTGAGCGTTTCGCCTTCGCGAGTCTGGTAAGAGAGCGGCTTCGTTTCCGGAGCATTATTCACAGCGATCACCGTAAACGTTGCTGTCTTGTGAGCCGTAGCGCCTTCCGGGTCGGTGACCGTGAACGTGATGCGTTCCGGCTTGCCCTTCCAGTGAGAATACGGCTGAGCCACGATTACAGTCTTCTTGGCCTTGTCATAAGTCACCTGCAGCTGCTTATTGCCAGTGAACTTCCACTTGAGATCGTCGAAGTTGTGGTCCTTATCGCGAGCGTACTGGTCCAGCTTAATCGTAGCAATAACGCCTTCGTTCTGATTTTCCCTAATAGTATAGTCAGGAATGTCGCGCATCACCGGAGCGGCATTCACATGCTTCACGATGAACTTCACGACAGACTTGTCAGAGGCGCCAGCCGGGTCTGTAGCCGTAAAGACGATAGTTTCGTCACCGAACCAGTTGTCTCTTCTCGGCTTGATTTCGGCAACGCGGTTAGCATTGATTCTCACGTCGAGGTTCTTGGCTCCAGAGACCTTCCAGCGGATTTCGCTCTTTTTGTGGTCCGGATCCGTAACAAAGTCATCAAGATTGATGGACTTGAACGTCTTGCCTTCAAGCGTCGTCTGTCCCGGAATTTCCTTCACCACCGGAGCATCGTTCACGGACTTCACCGTAAAGCGGACTTCGACGGAGGCCTTTTCCTTGCTCGGATCAAAGACGTTGATCGTTACCGATTCGCTACCATTCCAGTACTTGTCCGGAATTTCGACAGTAAGGATACCCTTATCGCTAATGTTGTACTTGAGTTCATGCTTACCAAAAGTCGGAGCAGGCTCTTCTTCAACATGCTTCTTTTTCTTCTTGTCCTTTTTCTTGTCCTTCTTCTTGGACTTTGCAGGAGCAGCCGATGCGAACGGATTTTCGCCATCGATAGACCACTTGAGTTCGCTAACGCTATTATCCGGATCGGTTACGAACTTCGTCAAGTCAATAGCCGGGAAGGTCTTCTTTTCTTCAATGACCTGCGGCGGAATCGGCTTAAACTTCGGAGGATCGTTCACCGGAGTCACCTCGAACGTTGCCTTGGTAGACTGCTTGTCGCCAGCCGGATCCATCACCGTAAACGTAAGCGTTTCCTTGCCAAACCAGTTCGGGTTCGGAGTTGTGACACTTGCACGACCGTTCTTGATATCGACAACGAGATCCTTGTTGCCAGAAACAGACCACTTGAGTTCATTCGGCTTGTTATCCGGGTCATTTACGATCTTAGCAAGGTCAATCGGATTAAACCTTTCCTTTTCCTTGATCTTCTGGTCGCTAAGATGCTTGATAATCGTCGGCGGGTCGTTCACTGGAGTCACTACGAATTCGATCTGCTGTGAAGCTCTTGCGCCTTCCGGGTCGGTCACATCGAGACGGATCTTTTCAGAGCCGTTCCAGTACTTGTCCGGAGTCGTGACCACAAGCTGCTTCTTGGCATTGATCGTAGCCTTGAGAGCGCGGGTCGGAGCGACTTCAATCTTGAGAGCGCTCGTCGGATGGTCCGGGTCGGAAATGAACTTGGTCAGGTCAATCGGTTCAAAATGTTCTTTTTCCTTGATCGTCTGGGCAAGAATCGGTCTAATCACCGGAGCATCGTTCACAGATTCCACGACGAAGTTGACCGTCTTGGAATCACTTGCGCCATCCGGGTCCTTCACCGTAAACACGACATTACGTTCGCCATGCCAATGCGGATCTGCAATATTGATATGAGCGAGGCCACCCTTGTAAATCACGACACTGAAAGCGTCCTTTACAACTTCTTCCTCATCGTCATCATCTTTCTTTTTCTTCTTGTCCTTTTTGCTCTTCTTGGCCTGTTCGGATTCCGGCTTCAACACCTTGACACCCCAGGAAAGCTGATCCATAGAGTTATCCGGGTCACGGACGAACTTGCTCAAGTCAATGTCCTTGAACGAACCCTTTTCACGAATCTTCTGCGGCGGAATGTCCCTCAAGACCGGAGGATCGTTCACAGATACGATTTCAAACGAGATGGTCTGAGAAGTCTTGGCACCATCCGGGTCGCTCACTTCAAGCATCATCAATTCAGGAGCGCACCAGAAATCCTTATTCGGTGCAGTCACCGTAAGCACACGGCTTGCAGAGATTTCAGCCTTGAGCTGCTTTGCACCCGTAATTCTCCAGCGGAGTTCATTCGGCTTATTATCCGGGTCCTTCACAAATTCGTCAAGCTTGATCTGCTTGAAGGTTTCCTTTTCCTTGATTTTCTGGTCAGGAATGCGCTTCACGAATGCAGGAGGATCGTTCACGCGGGTCACTTCGAAGAGCATCTTGTGGCGAGCGTAAGCACCTTCCGGGTCAGTCACAGAGAACGTGAGGTTTTCCTTACCGCTCCACTGCTTGTCCGGAACAGAAACAATCACAGTGTTGTCCTTGCGGATATCCACCTTGAGGTCACGATTGCCAGTGACTTCCCACTTCAAGGAAGACTGCGGATGATCCGGGTCTTCGGCGAGAGTCGAAAGGTCAATCGTCTTAAAGCGGCCACCCTCGAGAATCGTTTCGCCTGTCGGAGCGTCCTTGGAAATCACCGGAGCATCGTTCACAGAACGCACTTCGAAACGAGCGGTCTTGCTTGCAGAAGCGCCTTCCGGGTCGGTCGCCGTAAACGTGATGTTTGCAGCACCATGCCAGTACTTGTTCGGAATAACAATGTTTGCCACCTGGTTTGCATCAACGTTCACGCTGAGCTTTTCACCAGCAGGTTCTTCTTCGCCCTTGCCCTTCTTCTTCGAAGATCCCTGACCAATCGGGCTTACCTTGAACGTCCACTTGAGATCGCTAATCTTGTGGTCCGGATCCTTGACAAAGTCAGCAAGCTTGATCGGCTGGAACTGTTTCTTTTCGTCAATGGACTGGTCGCGGAGTTCACGGACAAATTCCGGAGCGTCGTTCACAGATTCAACCGTAAAGGTTACTTCCTTGCTATCCGAGGCGCCATCCGGGTCCGTCACCGTGAAGCGGATCTTTTCAGAACCGTTCCAGCTCGGATTCGGCGGAGTCACCGTCACCTTATGCGTAGCATCCATCGTCACGCGGAGATCCTTCTGGCCTTCGATCTTCCACTTGAGGCGATTCTTGGCATGGTCCTGGTCTTCCACGTAATTGTCAAGTTCAATCGGCTTGAACGAACCCTTTTCCTTGATGGTCTGACTTGCAATATCCTTCATGACCGGCGGGTCGTTCACAGAAACAACCGTGAACGTTGCGGTCGTACGGGCCTTGGCACCAGACGGGTCCGTCACCGTGAACGTCACCTTTTCTGTACCATTCCACATTTTGTTCGGAGTCTTAACAGTCACGATGCCCGTCTTGGACATATCGACCTTGAGATCCTTATTGCCCGTAAAGTCGATCTTCAAGCTTTCAAAGCGGTCGTCCGGGTCGGACACGAGTTCAGACACATTGAACGGAGTGAATTCGCCCTTTTCCTGAATCGTCTGGTCGGCCACCTGCTTGATTTCCGGGAGGTCGTTCACAGATTCAACCGTGAAGAGAGCCGTAGAAGTAGCCTTGGCTCCTTCCGGGTCCGTCACCGTAAACGTAATTTCTTCGGCACCGTTCCAGAACTTGTTCGGGATGATAACCTTGGCAACCTTCTGGTCGTCAATTTCGACCTTGAGTTCAGAATCTTTCTTCTTGGAACCTGCAGCCGGCTTGCTAGAGACAGAGAACGTGAGTTCAAAAAGCTTGTTATCCAAATCCTTCACCATGTCTGCAAGCTTGATCGGCTGGAACTGTCCCTTTTCACGAATTGTCTGCGGCATAATCTGCTTCACGAACATAGGAACGTCGTTTACAGATTCCACCGTGAAGTTCACCGTACGTTCGTCGCAAGCGTTATCCGGGTCGCAAACCTTGAACGTTATCGCTTCGGCACCATGCCACTGCGGAGACGGCGGAGTAATGCGCACGTTACGACCGGCATCCATGGCAACCTTGAGTTCCTTGTTGCCCATAAACGTCCACTTGAGACGGTTCTTGGCATGGTCGAGGTCTTCGACAAAGTTGTCAAGTTCAATCGGCTGGAATTCGCCCTTTTCCTTGATGGTCTGTTCACGGATATCCTTCATGACCGGCGGGTCGTTGATAGCCTTCACAGTAAACTTTGCAGAAGTCGTTGCACGAGCGCCTTCCGGGTCTGTTGCGGTAAACATCAACGTTTCAGAACCATTCCACTGTTCATGCGGAATCTTCACGGAAACTTCATGGGATCTGTTATCGATATTGACCTTGAGATCCTTATTGCCAGTCACTTCCACCTTGAGCTTCGAGAAGTCGTGGTCGGCATCGCTCAAATAGTCATCCAGGATAAACGAAGAAAATTCATTCTTTTCTTCAACAGTCTGGTCGGCAATTTTCTTGAATACAGGAGGATCGTTCACGGAACGTACGTTAAGAGCGACATCCTGCTTTGCAGAACCGCCTTCCGGGTCCATTACGGTAAACGTTGCAACCGTATTGCCGTTCCAGCTCGGGTCCGGGATTTCAACTGTAGCCACATGCTGGTCATCGATCGTCACGTTGAGCGTACCGAGTTCCGGCATCGGCCCCTGGTGCTTGACTTCGACATCCCAGGAGAGTTCGGAATTCTTGTGGTCTTCATCCTTGACAAATTCATCAAGCTTGATCTTGGTGAATTGCTGCTTTTCGTTGATGTTCTGGTTCGGAATCGGGCGAATGAACTTCGGCAAGTCGTTCACGGAGTTGACCGTAAACACAGCTTCGCATTCAGCGGAAGCGCCTTCCGGGTCGGTCGCCTTGAACTTGATGGATTCGGAGCCATTCCAGAGCTTATTCGGAATGCGAATCGTAGCCACACCGCCAGAAACAGAAACCTTCAGATCCTTGGCGCCCGAAACAGCCCACTTGAGCATTTCAATGCGGTGGTCCGGATCCTTCACATACTGGCCAAGCTGAATCGGAGCGAATTCCTGCTTTTCATCAATGGTCTGGTCCGGGATGTTCTGAACAAATTCAGGAGGATCGTTAATGGAGCTCACCTTGAAGAGCACATCCTGCTTTGCAGAGGCTCCGGCAGCATCGGTCACGGTAAACGTCACGCGTTCCTGACCATTCCAGTTTTCGTTCGGGATCGTAACGATGGCAGAACCATAATTATCGACTTCGATCTTCAAGTCCTTATTGCCCGTCACCGTCCACTTGAGCTTCATGACATCGTCATCAGGGTCTGTGACATAGTCCGCAAGCGAAATCATGTCGAACTGGTTCTTTTCTTCGATGACCTGGTCCGGAATCTTTTTCGTGAACGTAGGAGGATCGTTCACCGGCGTGACCGTAAAGGCGGCCGTCTTGTTATCGCTACCGTAATCCGGGTCGTTGGCGATGAACTTGATTCGGGCTGCGCCATACCAGTGGGCATCCGGAACGACGATTGTCGCCACGCGGTTACCGTCAATCGTTACGGACAAGTCGCCATCGGCCTGCGGGCCGCCTGCGGGGACAATTTCCGTATCCCATGTAATCTGGTCTTTCTTGTGATCCGGATCGTTAACAAAGTCGTCCAGGCGGATCTTTGCAAACTGTTTGCCTTCCGTAATCACCTGGCTCGGGATTTGAGACACAACCGGCGGGTTGTTCACGGATTCGACGGAGAAGTTCACCGTTTCAGAGGCAGAAGCCCCCTTGGAGTCCGTAGCCGTAAAGGTCAAGTCCTCCGAGCCGTTCCAAAGCGGATTCGGGGTTGCAATTTCAACCGTATGGTCTGGAGAGATCGTCACCTTTAAGTTCTTGTTTCCGCTCACTTTCCAACGGATCTGCGAAGGCTGGTCCACATCATCGGTGACAAAGTTATCAAGTTTGATTTTCGAAAAAGTGCCGCCTTCCTGAATGGATTCGCCTGGAATTCCGCCTACCTGGGGAGGTTCATTTGCAACCGCCGGTGCGGGTTCGGGAACAGGTTCACTTACAGCAGCAGGTGCTGGGGCCGCCTCAGGGGCAGGAGCCGCAGGTGCTGGATTCTGACCAAACGACGATGTCGCTAACACACTAGCAGAAGCAAGCAAGGTCGCCATGGACCTTTTCAGTTTATTCATTTTTCGATCTCCGATACCATACACGCAATCAAAATTTCACAGTGAAATTTATCACACGTCCTTAAAAACGTCTCTAAATATAATGCATTTCCACAAAATCATTCCTTATATCATGAATGTTTTTCAATAACACAAAAAAACTTTTTTGTCCATTGAAACCGTAAAAAACACCTAACTTTTTGAGTATCAACGAGTTACATTAAAAATGGGTTGCAAATCGCTTTTTTTGACAACCAGCTATAGGCTTAGCCTATTGTAAATTTTTTGTAAAACTCAATTAATTTTGACTTTCGGGCACCGCGAAAGCGCTCCAAATTATGACAAATCGCTCCAAAAAAGCTAATTTGAAGATAAACCATTAAATCTAACCAGGAAAATCAATGAAATTCGTATTTCTCTGCGACGCCAACTATCTCAAAGGCGACATGGTAAACTTCCAGAATAACTTTCCCACCAATCACGAACTCGTGACGATGACCTCTGAAGACCTTCTCCAGAGCAAGTCCATCATTGAAGGGACTTTCGCTATCTTGGCAGAACGCACCACCTGGCAGAAGAACTTCAGCCTTTTCCGCTACTTCGGCCTTTTGCCACTCCTTGAAGTGCTCCCGCTCGGCATCGTCTCCCGTGGACGCCGCAACGAACCCATCAAGGGCCGTAGCCAGAACAGAAATCAGGAAATCTTCTTCAATCCGGCAGCCTCTGCAGAAGAACTCTACCTCCAGGTCGACAAGTTCGTCGCAGCTCCTCCTTCCGGCTACTCCTATCCGCGCGGTGCCGCCAAGTAAGGCATGCAAAGAAAGGTCCTAGAAAGCCTTTACAACCAAGGCGGGCTTACACTTTACGCCATCTCCGACGAAGACGTAATGCCCACGGAAGCCTTGCAGAAATTCGCACTGGCCCTTAACGCCGGTGCGCGTTTTGTTGTAATTGACTTTTCCGGAAACCGCCCCTTTACGGGAAATGCCCCTTTCCAAACGGGCGACTTGTCCCAAAAGCTCCTCTCCCATGACGAAATCGAACAGATTTCCGCCATTGACGGAAACGTCACCTTTACAGGAGTAAAAGCCCTCCCCACTACGGATGTAGAAGTCCGGACGCTCTACCACAACCTGCATAGCCTCGAAAAGATCGCTCCGCAAATTGTCGGAATCATTTCGACCGAGCAGATCGAAAATGTCGGGCATCTGGTCTCCATGGCACGCCTTTTGATCGTGCACGTGACAGAAAAATCCCTGAATTCGGCAGCAGCGTTTATTGAAGACGTCAAAGAAGCCCAGGAAACTGAGCTTTTGTGGCTATCCAGGGAATGCCCCGTCCGTCGCAAATACCCCAGGGCCCGCAAAGCCATCCGCCGAAGCGCCTGCGCAACTAAGGAAGCGCTCGCCCTTGACATCCAGAAAAATCCGGAAGAACTGGCGAAAGTCATCAAGAAGCTCCATAAAATATCTATTCTCAAGAAAAATCCGCTTGACGGTTTCCCAAGAATTATCCGCAACCTGTTCCCGTTCTTGCTCCTTTTGGCAATAACTGCACCGTTCTTCTTTGTCACTGACATCGACCGTAGCGATTCGAACATCCGCGACCGCATCCAGGAGAGAAACCAGCTTTCTGTGGCGCCATCGTTCGAATACACCTTCGACGGCAATGAAACCATGCAACGCATTGCGCGATACGCCATCGGACGTTTTGACGCCATCATCACAAATGACAAGATGATCAAGAATTACGTTGCCAAGACTCTTGAAGACAACGGATTCGGAGTAACCGCCTGGGAAAAAGGCAGCCTGAACATCCCTCCCAAGGGAACGACACTACGCTTCTCGCGTCCAGACGAAATTAAGCGCCCCGCCTCGGCAGACACCATCGGCGCCGCCTGGAAATACTGGACATCCGTCATTTCAGATAGCATTGCCTACATCACGGAATTTTATCATGAAGTCGCGACAGCCACGCAACGAAAGCACAACGGCATCGACGTCGCAAGTCGCCAAGGAGCACGCATTTTAGCACCGTTTGGAGCCAAGGCCTGGACGAGCCGCGATGAACGTGGCGGCGTCATCATAGCCCTTGTCCGCAAAGAAGACGTTATCTTGTTTATGCACTGCGACAAGCTCCTTTATCTGAACGGACAGGAAGTCATGCCAGGCGACCCGATCGCAACTGTCGGCACCACAGGACACACCACTGGACCTCACGCCCACATCGTTACAGGACTCGTGAGCAAGAAAGGCCAAAAGCGCATTGGCAACGTGCGTTACAACGTCATCGACCCTATCAAGTGGTTTTACAAGTTCAAACCGACCTCCAAATAACGTTTTTTGGTGTTTTACGTCACACGTAACGTAAAAATATGCGAAAAAAGGCCTTTTGTAACAGCAAATTTACACCCATACTATCGCAAATCAATCCACAATTAAGTAACTTTGGAGCACGGGATTGATGTAGTTAAAAAAAATGTCAAAACAAAAGGATTAGGACATGAAACATTCCATCATTGGGGCATCCCTCGTCATCGCAGTAGCACTCTTCACCGGTTGCTCTAGCGTTGTTACCCCCAAAGCCGAACTCGCCACCCATAACGACTCGGTCCACAACATTCCCGCCATTGACAGCCTCATCGTTAGCATGAAGCAAGACTACATCAAGCAGTGCTATATGCCTGTTGCAAGCCACATGCCGCCTGAAAATTCTTGCCAGTCCGACTTGTTCCAGATGGTCGAACGCCGTTATCACATGGACTTCAACCAGAATCACGTTGCCATGGCTAGCAACGAACTCTTCTTCAAGGATGTGGTTCCAGAAATCAATAAGAAGGTCAAGAGAGAACCGGCCCTCCGCGATCCGCTGCGCCGCGCATTCTCCAACAGCAACGAAATGCTAGCCTATTACAAGGACAAGTATAAGTTCAACACCCAGATTGAACAGTTCTAATTCATAGAAGATTTTGACGAGAGCG
>Ga0310696_10010843_pt1 | contig 10429 bp, 9 predicted proteins | sample AusTroGonzalo_MG_4_FD_203885 | JGI IMG/M metagenome (GOLD analysis project Ga0310696, IMG submission 203885) | Bovine rumen microbial communities from tropical cattle in Woodstock, Queensland, Australia - Gonzalo_02 (v2) (version 2) | ecosystem: Host-associated > Mammals > Digestive system >... | reverse complement strand
GGTGCGCCTGGCCCTTGTACAGAATGAGGTGTTTATTACTTCGGCCTTCTTCACGGTGTGGTCGGAGAAGCAATATCCCGGACCTCTGGTAAAGACGGGTCTTCCCGTGGTATGCTTAGTAACGGAGAACGGCCGGGAGGTGGTCAGCAAAGAGGAATATGTCCCGGCCAGCCTGTATATCCGGGGAGAAGGCGGGTATGAATCCCTGCAGCCGGTTTCCTGCCAGGTTCGCGGCCGGGGGAACACCACCTGGACCTGGCCCAAAAAGCCGTATCTGATCAAACTGGACCAGAAGGAATCCCTGCTGGGGATGCCCCGGGACAAACGTTGGGTACTGCTGGCCAATTTCATGGACCGTACCCTCATGCGAAACCTGGTTTCCATGCATGTGGCTTCCCTCACTTCCCTGGCGTGGACCCCGCGCTGTGTTCCGGTAGAGCTGATCTGGAACGGGGAGCACAGGGGAAGTTATCTGCTCATCGAACAAGTCCGCGTAGACGGCGACCGCGTGGATATTTCGGAAGAGGACGGGTATTTGCTGGAACTGGATTTTCACTACGACAATACCGTCCAGTGGATAGACCATCACGGTTCCTGCTGGCAGCGGGGAGATGGCATTCCCTTTGGCGTGAAGCATCCGGACCCCGACGAAATGACCCCCGAGCAGAAGCTGTATATCAAGTCCTATATCTCCGAAGTGGCCGGAGTCCTTTACGGGGACCGCTTTGCCGATCCCACGGAGGGGTATGCCAAGTATCTGGACGTGGAGTCGTTCATCGATTACTGGATTGTGTTCGAGGTGATGTGTAACCACGAACTGAGCAATCCCGGCAGCGTGTTTTTCCACAAGGACAAGGACGGAATACTCACCGCCGGCCCCTGTTGGGACTTCGACTGGGGCGTGCTCTCCTTCTACACAAGTAATGGTGAATGGGACCTGGTGAACGGCCATGCCATCTGGTACGACCGCCTGTTCCAGGATCCTGCTTTCAAGAATCGCCTGAAGGCCCGTTTCCAGCAGCTGCTTCCCGCTTTGTCCGCCATCCCGGACTACATGGACCGCTGTGAAGAACTATTGAAGGAAAGTGCCAGCCTGAACTTTGCCCTGTGGAACCCCGCCGAAGATGCCAGCCAGAACGGCGGACACATCATCAACGGCGACGAAAACCTTACCTTCCACGCGGCTGTAGCGCGCCTGAAAAGCAATTATCGCAAGCATTTGCAGGTGATGGAGAAGGCGTTGCTCTAGAAACTCACCGTACGTGAACCATCCGGGTTCACGGAAATGTGAACGCGAAGGGTTTCTTCGGGCAGAAGCGCCTCAATATTCTCGGGCCACTCCATCAGGCAGAGATTGCCGGAATCCAGATAATCATACAGGCCGATGTCCAGCGCTTCCTCCGGCCGCTCGATGCGGTAGAAGTCAAAGTGATATACGGGCTCTCCGTTGCCGCTTCGGTATTCGTTGACAATGGCAAAGGTGGGAGAACTGATGGCGTCCTCCTTCACTCCCAGCACCTTGCAGATGGCCGTGGTGAACGTAGTCTTTCCCGCCCCCATCGGCGCGTAGAAAGCAATGAGCGTATGATTCCCGATTGACTCCAGGAATTCCCTTGCGGCCCGTTCCAGGTCCTCCAGACCTGCGATTTGAATCTTGTGCATCATAAGGCAGCAGCAACAGCACGGTTAATGAATTCGTTCAGGCTAATTCCCAAAGAGTTGGCCTTGTCTGCCGCGTCGCTGTGCAGATCTGATTTCATCCGAAGGACCAATTTCCCGCTATAGGCTTTTTCCGGCTCTATTCCTTTCTCTCGGCAATAGGCAAGATAATCATCCACTCCTTCTTCAAAATCCTTCCTCAGGCTGTCAATGGAGTCTCCCTCGAAAAGAATGCCGGTTCGCTTTAGCCCAAGCACCCTGCCGAAAAAGCAGTTATCCTCTTCTGAGAACTCAACACTCCCGGTATAACCCTTATAATGTAATCTTCCCATATTTTTATATCAAGTTGCGTTGTTTCAGTTCCATGCTGATACATTTCATTGCGCCTATTTTCAGTGTGTTGCCCGGATGGGGTTTGTGCAGGGTAATACAATCATTTCCCTTTTGAAAAACGACGCGTGACCCAGAGGTCGCACCTTTATTACCAAGCACATAGCCAAACCCTTTGAATAACCTTACCAGTTCGTCAAATGTAAAATCACTAGGCAGTTGTTTAAAGCGCTCTATCAACTTTTCTTTCGTTGACATGGCAAAGATACTAAAAGTGATACTATTTTACAAATCCAGGATATTGCGTCGGTCCAGGAAGCGATAGAGGGCGGCTTCGGTGAGGTGCTGGGGCTGGATGTAAGGACTTTCGGCCAGGTCTGCGATGGTGCGGGCGATTTTGATGATGCGGGTGTAGGCGCGGGCGCTCAGGCCCAGTTTGTCGATAATGGATTCCAGGAGGTCCTTGCAGGCATCGTCCAGGGGGCAGAACTTCTCCATCTGCTTGGAGTTCATCTCCGCGTTGCAGAAGATGCCGCTGCCGGCAAAGCGTTCCCGCTGGATGGCCCGTGCCCGCAGCACCCGCTGGGCAATCACCTCCGAAGGTTCCGCCTTGCCGCCGCGCACCAGGGCCGATGTCTCCACGGGATGCATCCACAGCTGGATATCGATCCTGTCCATGATGGGGCCGCTGAGCTTGGAGATGTACGTCATCCGCTGGGCCGGGCTGCAGGTGCAGCGGTCTCCTTCCCCGTAGTAGCCGCAGGGACAGGGGTTGGAGGCCGCCACCAGCATGAAGGACGCCGGGTACTCCACCTTGGCCTTGAGGCGGGAGATACACACCTTACGGTCTTCCAGCGGGCCGCGGAGCGCCTCCAGCGTAGACTTGGGCGCCTCGCAGAACTCGTCCAGGAAGAGCACGCCGTTGGTGGCCAGGGACACCTCTCCGGGCAGGATGTTGTCGCCGCTGCCCCCGCCCAGCATGGCCGCTTTGGAGGCCGATATGTGCGGCGCACGGAAGGGACGCTGGCGGATAAGGCCCAGCCCGCCGGAAGCACGCCCCGCAACGGAGTACACCTTTGACGTAATGGCGCTTTCCTCCAGGCTCATGGGTGGCAGGATGCCTGCCAGCGCCTTGGCGATGGAGCTTTTCCCGCTTCCGGGCGCACCCACCAGGAGCACGTTGTGCTGGCCGGCGCTGGCAATCTCCACCCCGCGCTTGGCTCCTTCCTGGCCGATGATATCGGCAAAGTCCATGTAATTGCGCTGCGGCCGGGCGGCCGCTTCCACCGCCTGTCTGTACAGGGGCGTGTTCCAGATGAGCAGGTCTGAAGGGTCCTCCTGCTCTTCCAGGATGCGGAGCACATCGTCCAGCGTACGCACCCCGAAGATATGGATGCCGCTGTAATCCACGGCCTCCAGGGCCGACTCCTCCGGCAGGATGCAGCCCCGGAAGCCCTGCCGGATGGCCAGCTCCACCATGGGCAGCGTACCGCTCACCGGCCGGATGCTGCCATCCAGGCTGAGCTCGCCCATAAGCAGGTACTTGTCCAGGGACGGGAACGTGCGCTGCCCCGACGCTGCGATAATGCCCAGCGCAATGGGGAGGTCGTAGCCGCTGCCCTGTTTGTGCAGATCGGCCGGGGCCAGGTTAATCACAATCTTCTTTCCGGGAATGTGGAAGCCCTTGGACTGCAGGGCCGTAACCGTTCGCAGAAGGCTTTCCTTGACGGCTGCATCGGCCAGTCCAACCAGATGGATCCCTACTCCCAGGGTAATATTGACCTCCACCGTCACGGGGACGGCGTCGATGCCCAGACACTTGGCACCGTAAACGTAAACCAGCATAGTCCTATTCGATATAAACGCCTGTAAAATAACCGTTAAAACGAAGCGGATACTCTTTTCCGTTCACCCAGAGAAGGTTTTCGTCCGCGTCGTCATGGGTGAAGGCCAGCGCCAGGATTCCTTTCCGTAAGGCGATACTGCGTTGGGTGTGCAGGCGGTAGGTCTCCAGGGGGAAACGGGCGATAAACTCCTCTCCCCGGTAAATCATGAACACACAGCCTTCATGTTCCATTACGATAGCGTACTGCCTGTCACCTTCGATGAGCAGGTCGCCTACCGGAAGGCGGGGGTAGCCATACTCGTAGCGGAGCGTGTCGGCCCCCTGCAGCCAGCAGACAGGCTCCCTGTTCTGTATTTCAAAGCCCTTGACCATGATATTTCCGTTCACCGTCAGCAGCTTCAGGCCCTGCTGCGCACCCTCTGCGGGAAGCGGCGTCAGGACCTCGTCCACGATGAGGCAGTAGCGCCCGTAGCGCCATTCCAGCCGGTACAGCTTGCCGTCGTGCACCCGCACGTCGAAGAGTTTCCCTCCGGCGGGCATGGTGAGTTCCTTTCGGATATCGGTCCCGTTCATGACGCGGTATTCCCAGACTTCGGCGTCGGCCGACTGGTGGGAAATGCCGTAGGTAAAATGCACGCCGGAGGTATCCCGCATCAGGGCGCCGCCCGGCCAGTCGGGATCGTCGGCCACTCCCAGTACGATGCCCTCGCGGGAGGTAAAGGCCTCCATACCGTCTATCCGGTAGCAGAAACCGCCGCCGGGCATCTGCCCCAGCGTATGCACCTGGCCGTTATCTATGAGGAACCCCGGCATCTGCTCCTCTCCCGGGTAGGCGAAGAGGGTGCTTCCGTCGCAGGAGACGGTGGTCTGGAAGCCGTCGGTGTCATTCACCCAGAGGTGACCGTCCTGGTAACAGTGGTTGTCAGCGCGGGGACGCGGGCCTGCGGGAAGGGACATGACAACTTGAGCGTTTTTCAGGAGCACGAGGGTGGCGCCTTCCGTGCCGCCCTTGCGCCAGTTCACGCTGTCCGGAAACATGATGGCGGTTACATAAACATCGGGTTCCTTCTGTGTGGTATCCCGGAGAGAGGGAGGAGGGGTGCGTCCGTCGTCCGGCTGTTCCCGGGAAGACTGGTCGAACAAGGGAGGATTGCAGGCCAGCAGGGCCGGCAGCAAGGTGGTGATCATGAAAATCCTTCGCATAGCTTTTCGTGTTTTCCGGAAAGGTGGCGAAAGCCTTTCAATAAACAAAAAAAGCCGTTCAAATTGTGTGGTTTTATATGATTTTTTTTATGTTTTGACTGATTTGTGCATTATCTTTGTGTTCATGATCAGCTATCCGAACGTAAAAATCAACCTGGGGCTGCACGTCCTCCGCAAGAGAGAGGACGGTTTTCACGACCTCGAAACCCTCTTCGTTCCCTACACCGGCATCTCCGACTGCCTGGAGATTGTAACGGGGGAAGACTGGTCCCGTACCCTGGCCGGCCTCAAGGAAAAATACGGGGAACTGGCCCAGGCCGTATCCCCCGACGGAAAGCTGCTCATCACCATCGCCAAAGCCGGCGGCGTGGACTGGGATCCGCTCAAGGACCTCACCGCCCGGGCCTATGCCCTCCTGGCCGCCGACTACGACCTCCCTCCCATGAAGATCTTCCTGGAAAAGCACTCTCCTGTGGGCGCAGGCCTGGGAGGAGGAAGCGCCGATGCCGCCTTCGCCCTCAAGATGATCGCCCAGCTGGGAGGCCTGGTGCTCCCGGACAAGGAACTGGCCGCCTACGCCGCCCGTCTGGGCAGCGACTGCGCCTTCTTCATCTACAACCGCCCCATGCTGGGCAGCGGCCGGGGAGAGATCCTGGAACCGTATGACCTGGATTTAAGCGGCTACCGCCTGGAAGTCTTCGTCCCCGAAGGCATTGCGGTCTCTACGGCCGACGCCTACCGGGGCATCGTTCCCTCCATCCCCGAAAAAGCGCTCAGAGATGTGCTCAAACAGGATATCTCTACTTGGAAAGAAGAGCTGAAGAACGATTTCGAGGCCACCGTCTTTGCCAAATACCCCGCCCTCTCAGCCGTGAAAGACCGGCTGTATGCACAGGGCGCCGTCTACGCCGCCATGAGCGGCAGCGGCAGTGCGTTCTTTGGCATCTACAAAGATTAGTTCCTTAACCAGCCCTCAGGATTCTGGGGAGTGGATCCCTTCCAGAGCTCGAAGTGGAAGAGATCTTCGCCGCCGATGCTGTCTACCACACCCACCACCTGGCCGGTCTGGACGTTGTCGCCCACCTTCACGGCCACGCTCTTGAGTTTGCAGTATAGGGTGAAGTAGGCTCCGTGGTTCACCAGCACGCACTGGTTGTAACCCGGCAGCACCACAATCTGCGTCACTTTCCCGTTAAAGACGGCCTTGGCCTGGGCGCCCGGGCGGACGGCCAGCGTGACGCCGTTGTTCTGCGGCAGTTCCACATTGGTATAGACCGGATGGTGATGCTTGCCGAAGCGTTCCACCACGGCGCCTTCCACCGGCCAGGGCAGACGCCCCTTGTTGGCGGCAAACTCGTTGGACAGTTGGGTATCTATTGCGGTGGAAGTGGTTTTGCCGGTTTTCTTGCCGGAGGTCTGTCCGCCGGCCGACTTCTGGCTCTCCTTGCGGATGAGGTCGGCGATCTTGCGGTTCAGGGCCTCCTTCTGGCGGTTCTTCTCCTGCAATTCCTTCTGGAACTTCTTGCGGTCCTTGCCCAACTGGTTCACCAGCTTGTTGGCATCGGCCTCTTCTCCCTTCAGGCGCGAGCGTTCGCCCACCACCTTGTTGCGCATGGCGGCCTCTTCCTTCCGCAGGCCGCTCAGCCGTTCCTTCTCCACCGCCAGCTTGGCCGATGTTTCCCGGATGTGCAGCGCCTGGCTGCTCATCTGGGCGCTCATCCCGCGCAGGTATTCGGTGCGCCTGAGCCCCTGGCCGATGGATTCGCTGGAAAGGATGTACATGTACCACAGGCGGCTGTCACGGTTCTTGTAGGCCCCGCGGATGAGCCGGCCGTAATAGAGGGAAAGGGTGTCGTGGCGGGCCTGCAGGCGCTTCATCTCCCGCTGCACTACGCGGATGGAGTCGTCCAGGACGGAGAGCGTCTGGTCACAGCCGGCGATGAGTTTCTCGCGGGCCTTGATCTTGCTTTTCAAAAGGGAAAGGTTGGACAGCGCCGCATTCTTGTTCTTGGAATTCTGCTCCAGTTTGCGGTTGAGCAGGGCGATATCCTTTTCCAGCTGGGCACGCTGGCTCTCCAGGGTTTTCATGCTGGTCTTCTGGGCTGCGGCGGGAAGCGTGCAGACCAGAAGCATCAGGGCCAGTATGCAGCGGAATCGTCTCATTGCGATACGCGTTTGGCCATGTTCCTGTACAGCTGGGCCGTATCATTCTCTCCCAGTGCCTCCAGTACCACGGCATAGTGTTCCAGGATGACGGCACTTTCTTTTCCGCCGTACAGCATGGCGTGCTTGAAGAACGGTTTGGCCTCCAGGTCCCGGCCCATCAGGTGCAGGATCCAGGCGAAGGTGTCCAGGTAGGTGGCGTTGTCGGGCTCGGCCTCGATGGTCTTCTTGGACATGTTGTAGGCCTTCTTGAGCTTCCTGCCTTCCAGGCTCAGGTAATAGGCGTAGTTGTTCAGGACCGGCGCGTAGTTCGGATTCAGTTTCAATGCCTTGTCATAGGCCTTGAAGGCGCCCTTCGCGTCTCCCTTGGCGTGCATGGCGTCGCCCATCATGGACCAGGCCGCCAGGCACAGCTCCTTGTCCTTGGGGTAGTGCGAAATGAGGTACTGGCTGTTGCCGATGACGGCGTCATAGTCTTCCAGCTGATAGTTGGCCATGTTGGCGTAGTCCAGGAAACCCAGCTCCCGGAAGCGGTCGAACGCCGCCACCGAGCGGTCCCTCAGCTCCTCCCACTTCTTCTGCAGGGAAAGGTACTGCACATAGGCCACCGTCTGTCCCAGGCTTTCCGGGAAAGCGTCGGCCGATGCTTTCAGCCACTTGCCCGCCTCCTCGGGGCGTCCCGTCGCGTAATAGTAGGTGCCGGCCGATGTGAGGATGGTGCTGTCGCCGGGGTGCGTAGCGCCCGCCAGGTTCACCAGCGAGTCGAATCCCGCCCGGTGCAGCTGCAGGATCTTGGGGTCGATGCTGCGCGTGAGGCTGCCGATATAGGCGCTCTTGCTGGCGACGGGCACGTCCGGCGAAGTGAAGAAAGGCTGCACCGTCTTGAAGTAGTCGGCATAGCGGCGCTGGTGCCGGTGCACCTCGCCCAGGCCCAGCAGGGCGGGGAAGTAGCCGCTGTCCAGCGACAGGGCCTCTTCGTAGCGGGCGCGGGCCAGCGAGTCCGAGAATTCAGCCAGGTAGTAGTCTCCGGTCATGGAGAGCACAGAGGCCGATGCATACTCCCGGTTGAATTTCTCCAGGACCTCCACCGCTTCGTCCTGCCGTCCCATGGCGCCCAGGACGTCGAACTTGGTGCGCACCACTTCCTCCGAAGTGCCGCGCTGCTTTTCAATATCGTCCAGGGCTTCCAGGGCCTTTTCGTAGTCTTTCTGGTTCAGGTACACGTCCAGCAGTTCGTATACGGAATTGGTCTTGTCCGGGAAATCCTTTACCAGGGCTTCGTACAGGGCTTTGCCCTCGGCCGGCTTTCCGTGCATCAGATACATGCGGGCCAGCATGCGGCGGTACCAGTAGTTGCCGCTGTCCAGGGCGACGGCCTTCTCCAGGGATTGCCCGGCCTGGTCCAGCTGGTTGGAAACCGTTTGTGTGAGTGCCAGGTAATACCAGACGGCATCATTGTCCGGGGCGGCTGCCGACAGGGTCTGCAGCAGTTCCCGGGCCTGTTTGATCTTTCCGTCGCTATATAGCTGTACGGCTTCCACCAGGTTGGCCTCCACCGATTGGGCGGCGGCCGGAAACAGCATGGAAAAAGCCAGGGACAGTGTCAGAAGGAGTTTTTTCACAGTTGCAAAAATACGGGAATTTTTCGAAATTTGTAGTTCGTAGAAAACAAATTCCGGACCTTTTGAAACGTTTTTGGCCCAAACTGCATCTTACTACTCGGACAAGGGAAGAAAATTCCCCTGAAGCCGCGTCGTCTCCGGAGGAGATTTACCAGGCGCTGGCTCCCCGGATGATGGCAGTCTGTCTCCGCTACATGGGAAACCGCGAAGATGCCGAAGACGTCCTTCAGGAAGGCTTCATCACCTTGTTCAACAAACTGGACAGCTATCAGGGAATCGGTTCCTTCGAAGGCTGGGCGAGAAAGATCTTTGTCAATACTGCACTGATGCATCTCAGAAAGACCGACGCCCTGGGCCTCAGCGACGATATCGACCAGGCTCGCACCCTTTTCACCGAAGAGGCTACCCCGCTTCAGAAGATGGGTTACAAGGAACTGATGCGCATGATTGAATCCCTCCCGGCCGACGCCAGGACGGTATTCAACATGTACGTGGTAGAAGGCTATTCCCACAAGGAGATAGCCCAGGAACTGGGATGCACGGAAGCAACGTCACGCTCCAAACTGCAGCGTGCGCGCTTACGGTTGCAGGAAATGATAAACGAGAGCAAATGAGAGAATCAGAGTTCGACAAGTATGTAAGGGACCTTCTGCGCAGCGCAGAAGAGGAAGTCTCCCCACGGGTTTGGGAAGGCGTGGCGGCGGGGCTTGGTAACAGGCGCCGTATCGTCCCTGTCTTCTGGGGCTGGGTTGCTGCCGCCGCTGCGGTGGCAGCCGCCTTCGTGGTATTCTATTCCCATCCCCTCACCGTACTTTCAGAAGAAACAATGCCTGTGCAGGATGCCGTGGCCGTCGTGTCCGCCGTGCCCGCCCCTTCTGCCCCCGTCAATATTTATGTCTCCGGGGAAGAGATTCCCCAGCCGCTTCCTTCCAAGGTAAAGGTAGCAGTCAAATCGGCTTTTCTGGGTGATGCCCGCGTGGAAAGCGCTACCCCGCAGCCCGTGCTGCGTTCGCTCAAGGCCATCGAGGCCGATGCCTCCCGCCTGGCCAGGGTAGACGCCAACGCCTACTTCAACCAGCTGGCTTTTGCCCAGCGCAAGCAGGATCAGGAGCAGGGCTTCTCCCTCATCGCCGCCGGCCATTTCCAGGGCAATGAACGTGGGCAGGTGAACGGCGCCTCGGCGTTCCCCAGGTCATTCAGCGCCCGTCCGGCAGAAGCCGCCGAGGGTATCTACAACGAAACGCCCGAAACCAGCTTCCGCCTGCCGTTCTCCATCGGCCTGGGTTTGCGCTACAATTTCACCAACCGATGGGCCGTGGGTACGGGCATCCGTTACACCAATCTGGGCCGTACCTTCGTGGGGGACTTTGTCTCCGCCGACGGTATCGTCGTCCCGCTCACCGATATTGACAACCAGCAGCACTGGCTGGGCGTTCCGCTCAACCTGTACTACGACATCGTAAACCGGGGCCGCTGGCGCGTGCACAGCTTCCTGGGCGGCGCCGTAGAGTACCTGGTTGTCAACGATTTCCTCATCCATTATTCTCCCAAGGACCTGCACTACTACCAGCGCGGCACCACGCCCCAGTGGTCAGCGGCGGCCGGC
>Ga0310696_10010841_pt1 | contig 10429 bp, 9 predicted proteins | sample AusTroGonzalo_MG_4_FD_203885 | JGI IMG/M metagenome (GOLD analysis project Ga0310696, IMG submission 203885) | Bovine rumen microbial communities from tropical cattle in Woodstock, Queensland, Australia - Gonzalo_02 (v2) (version 2) | ecosystem: Host-associated > Mammals > Digestive system >... | reverse complement strand
TTTGCGTGTCGTGCCAGGTGGGATGCAAGATGAACTGCCTCTTCTGCCAGACAGGAAAACAAGGATTTCAAGGTAATCTGTCGGCTGGCGACATCATAAACCAGATTTTGAATCTCCCGGAATACGAGACCCTGACGAACTTCGTCTTCATGGGCATGGGCGAGCCGATGGATAACTACGATAACATCATGCGGGTGCTCGAAATCATGACCTCCGACTGGGGTCTGGCGATGAGCCCGACGCGTATCACGGTCTCCACCGCAGGCGTCATCCCGAACATGAAACGTTTCATCAACGAGTCGAAATGCAACCTCGCCATCAGTCTGCACAGCCCGTTCCATGATGAGCGCGCGAAGATCATGCCAGTGGAGAAGTCGTATCCTATCAACGAGGTCATCCACGCCATCCGTCAGCATGACTGGAGCGGACAGCGTCGCGTGTCGTTCGAATACATCGTCTTCAAAGGTTTGAACGACACCACGAAGCATATCACCGAGCTCGCAAGACAGCTCGGCAGCCTCCGTTGCCGCGTAAATTTGATAAGATTTCACGCAATCCCTAACATCGACTTGCAAAGCCCGTCACTGGAAGACATGGTCCGCTTCCGCGATAAACTCAACGATAAAGGAATCATCGCAACGATAAGGGCTTCGAGAGGTCAGGATATCGATGCCGCCTGCGGGTTACTATCGACAAAGAGGTAAACAGTTTTATCTCTTCACAATCTTCTTAGTCACAGTTTCGTTGTTATCCATACGAATTAGTATCAGATAGATGCCATCTGGTAAGTCTGATATGGAAATCTCTGTGTTTAAATTATTGTCAACAGTCTGTGAAATCAACGTCTGTCCTATAGTGTTGATTATCTCAACTTGCTTCATGTTTTCGCCTTTGACAAACACCTTATCGGTGGCTGGATTCGGATAAATCGTGAAGCTTTCATACTGTGTGTCATCAACACCATCGTTGAAAAAGTGAACATGAAATGTCAGCTGTTCTCCGTTTTCTTGGATGTCGGTAATCTCAAAACTGGTCTCAGGCGTACCGTCGGTGAGATAAGGATGCGGGTTGGTGTTCGGTCCAAATGAAGTGCGGCCTTCGGCTTGGCAGAAATGCGCAATGGAAAGCTGACCGTTATGTATGTCGTCGTTTGCACCCGGACGGAAAATCCAGTATTGGTGTGCTATCGTCTGGTTGTCGAAGAAGGCGTTGGCAAACAATCCGTCGTAATTGAGCGGGACGGTGTCGTTCCAACGTGCTGCTATAAGTCCGCAGCCAGGAACACCATCTTCAAAAAGATCCAAATATCTACGATATTCAAAAACGAACCATTGTGTGGAGTCGATGGCAGATTTTATGTAATAACAGTTCTGCGACTGACTTGAGCCGACGCTGTTTAGAGTGTAATCGCCGTCTTCCGTGATTTGTATAGGGTCGTCGCATACATGCAAAATCTTGCTTTTCAAAATTGCTGCAGTGTGATTCGGGTAAGTGCTGCCTTCCATCATATCCCAGCTTCCTGCCGGTCTTACATTTTGATAATTAATGTAATGGTAAAGATCCGGCAAGTTTAGTGAATGTCCCATCTCATGACGGAAGACATTAGCTGTGAAATACTGTGGAGATCCTTCAAACTCAAGGTTAAATGTGTTTGGACGAATGCCGTTTATCTGAACCGGATGGTCGATTGAGTCGTGTGGAAAATACTCCATGTGGGGCCATAGAATTGAAGCCCATTCACCGGTGCCGCCTTTCACCACGAAACTTACATTGTCGATGTAACCATCGCCATCGCCGTCGAGTACCACATCGTCATCAACAAGGTTGTTGGCATCAATATAATCGATAGCTCGTGCGAGCAATTCAGCTTCGCGCCTGCAGATACCCATAAATGGAAGCTCACCGGTGTACCCGATAGGATTCGACGGGCTGTACGGCTCGAAATATCCACGCGGCATCTCATCCTGATATGAAATAATCTGGTTGTTCTGAATGTTGTTCGGGTAGACCGTATTATAATGAATATGGCCGTACGTTAACGCATCGTAGAAATTAGATATGCTCAAATAACCGGGAGTCTTTCCATTGAACATGGAGTCAATTGAAGGAAAATCATGAGTAATCTCAGAGTCATTTGAAAAACGCACAAAAATCACCAAGTTTGTGAGGTCTCTGTCTACAATTTGAGCTTTCATAACAAAGCATGATAAACTCAAAACAATTGAAAAAGCGATTTTAAGTAATGATTTTTTCATAGTGTTAATTTTTTTGCAAAAATAAAAATAAAATTTTAAACATTAGTTCAATAATTTTAGTTTTACATTCACCGGCCTGTGATCTGAAGCCGCAGGCTCGTCTATTACCACCGATTCCAGCGCTTTTACATTGCAATTGTTGAATGTTGCAATAAAATCGATGCGCTCGTTTGGCTCGTCGGCTGGGAAAGTGGGTTCTGGACCGGAATTTATTGTGAAATGCTTTGTAATTTCTTGTAAAAGCGGAGAGTCGACGCTGTCGTTGAAATCGCCAGCGAGAATGAAAGGCTTCTCCCAAAGCTTAGCTTCGTCGATGATAAGCGGCACCGATTCCAAGCGAGGCTCTTCTTCAAGGTCCAAATGCGTGCAAGCCAGTACATAATTTTTCATCTCGACAACTAAAAGAATGCGAGGCTCGTCACCTGGCAGCGGGATGCTTTTCGTGCTCAGAGGAAGCTCGCGTGAGAGCACTCCGACACCGTAAGTGCCTTCGTTGAAATCGATGGCTTTTCCAAAGATGTCATGATATGAAGTGCGACTTGCCAATTCGCCAAGCTGATAATGGAATTTGCTTCTTTTTGTCATGCTGTCGAGTTCCTGAAGGGCCACAATATCTGGCATTTCTTTAATGATCACCGCGGCCGTCCGGTCGAAATCCATAATCGTATCCATCCCCACGCAATGCTGTACATTGAAGCACATAATCTTCACCTGCATCGGTTTTAATGCCAAAATCAGCCCAAAGACTGCAACAGTCAAAATTATCAGCAAAAAAGCGTCGAAAAATAATCTTTTCATTATGTTATATAGATTTTCTCGGGTCAAAAATACAAATTAATTTCAAATACTTGATAGTTTTGTCAGTAGAATATCGAAAAGCCAATGATCGTTAATTAGATTTACACCAAAGCATTTCTTTCCGGCATCTTTTATTGAAGCACCGATATGGTATGCCGTTGAATGGTCAATAATAAAGAATCTATCATGAAATTTGTCAGTAAAATTTAATGTAAGTGTTGGATATTGTGCATTGAATTTATCAATGTCAAATTGTGTTAGTTTAGTGTTTTTAGATGTGATTATTTGAACATTGACCATTTCTTTCTTTTTTGCAAGAATGTCTAAAGTTTCAACATTTACATAGTTATCAATCAAAATGATATCCTTGTTAGCTTTTTTAACTATAGAAACCATAAAACTAAAAGCATCGAAAATTTGCCCGTCAAAAAACAGTCGCTGTTTGTCTTCGTCCTTGTTTTTATCTAATAAGGTAAGAATTTGCTCAATTTTCTTATCATTTTCTAATAAATGAGCATCCGTTTCAATTTGATGTTGTTTCAAGTTGTCAATTTCGGTAAAAAGTTTAGCATTGTTAAGCATAAAATGTCGCATCGCGACGAACGCGTCTATGATTTTGATACTCGTTTGAACAGCGGTGTCGCTTTTAAGAACTGAGGCAAGCATTGAAACGCCTTGTTCGGTGAATGCGTAGGGATTTGATGAAGAATGTTTTAATATCTGCAACCGGTCACATTTTGTGACCAGTTCATCTAATTCATTATCAGATAGTTGAAATCGATATCGTTCAGGAAAACGTTCAACATTCCTTTTCACCGCTTGGTTTAATGCTTTGGTTTTTACTCCATAAACATCAGCCAAATCCTTGTCAATCATAACTTGAATACCGCGAAAAGTGAAAATTTTCTCTTTAATTTCTTTAATTGAATTGTTGTAAACTGCAATGTTGCCATTGTTCGTATCTGCCAAAGGTTCCATATTTTAAGATATTAAAATTACATTGCAAAGATAATAAAAATCATTGTAAAACAATGGATATATTGAAAATAAGCTTTATATTTGCACTGTGAAATTAAAAACAACATGATATAAAACGAAGAAATAAATAAAAAGACATATTGAGCTGACGCTCTTGTTTCCTCTATGGTGAAGTCTGGTAAACATTACTAAATGCGGAAATAAGTTTGCGGATAGTTTGCGCTTGGGCGTGAATCTTTTCTCACTTATTTGCATTTAAGGTATTACCAGACACCTCCGTGGAAAGTAAGTGGCAACCAAAGAAAAGTTTTTACGCCTTTTTTCATGCCCCTTATTTCCCAAACAATGACTGCCAACTCGAAACAGGTAAGCCGAAAACTGCATTTTAGAGTAGGCATAATTAAAAGTTGCATCCGGCACGAATCAGGATGTTATAAATATGAAAAGATACACAATCTTCCTTTCCTTACTTTTTGCTTTTTTAGCTATAACACCAGTGTGTGCTCAAGATCTGAATAAATACAAATATGTTGTTGTATTAAGAAATTTCCCAAGCCCAGAATTGGATAGGGTTACACAAATTGCTGTTAACGATTTTTATGTGGCAACAGAGCATGAAATAGAACGAAGATTTTCTAATATGGGTTTTACTGTATTAACTAACACTAAAGACATCGGAGACGATTATAGGTATGTATTATATATTCCATGGGGATGGGGAATTCCTAGTACTGGAGACATTTGGATTGGTTTGAACAATGTTTTTGGACAAAGTAGCATACTTACTTTGTATGGCAGTAAATACGATTCGTATTCTGATGAAAAACGAATCAGTAAAACGGTTGGTAATGCTTTTAAAGAATTAGAAAACTATGATTATCATTTTCAACCTTGGACAATTATAAAAGATCAACCCATTCTCTCCATATCGTCATGGAGCGAAGATAGCATTTGCTCATATTTTAGCTCAACTAAGATTTCTCCAATTGAAGGTATTTATAAAAATTATGACAAAACCCCTGTTATATCTAAAATAGCTGTCATTAAAGAAAAGGGAATGTATTACGGAGTAGCCTTATTTAATGATTGGTATACAAAAATGGGTGATGTGTTATTTGAATTTACACATATTGAAAAAGGCATATATGATGCGACAATCTATTACAGATATAAGACAGATGTAATTGATGGATACACTTATATTGACAACGAACGTGATAATGTATTGGCATCATATGAAGGTAGAATATTATCAATTCCAAGAAACACAGGAGAAATTGATTCGTATGTAAAAGTATTTCCTGCATCTGGAGATGAAACAACAGTTGCTATCGACAATAATGGCATAACTGCTACTGGAAGTGGCATTATGATTGCAGATGGTATTATTGTTACTAATAATCATGTAATAGATGGCGCAAAAAGATTAGAGATAATATTGACAAATAAAGGAGAACAGATGGCTTATAACGCACGTGTTTTATGTGTTGATAAAACCAACGATCTTGCCTTGCTTTCAATTAAAGACGACAAATACAAAGGTGTCACACCTCCTTCTTTTAAAATAACACCTAATGTAGTGGATGTCGGCACATCTGTTTTTACAATGGGTTATCCAATGGCATATGTATTAGGAGAGGAAATAAAAGTAACAGATGGCATTATAAGTTCAAAATCAGGATATGAGGGCGATATTGTAACATATCAAATTTCAGCTCCTATTCAACCGGGTAATAGTGGCGGCGCGTTATTTGATAAAAATGGTAATCTTATTGGTATAACAAATGCTGGAGTACAAAGTGCTGAGAATGTCGGCTATGCCATAAAAAGTTCCTATTTGCTGAATCTAATTGATTCTGCTCCAATAACAATAAAGGTGCAAATTGGTAAAGATAATACAGCGCAAGAATTGTCGGAACTTATAAAAACTCTCGCTCCTTATGTTGCTTATATAAAAGTTTATTGATGAATAATAAAATAGACATAACAGCAGAGGAACTTGGTTTTCTGCAAGAACACATTGTTCGTTCTATTGGTGAGCACAATGTTTATCTCAAAAATCATTTTATTCCATTTAAGAATGACTTGAAGTTATTCCGTTATATCAGTCTTTCAACTTTGATTAACATGTTGTATAATGGCACTTTGTATGTTTCGAATATGCAAGGTTTTTCAGACATTCGAGAAAAAGAGGGCATGAAGAAAGATGTAGAACCGTTGCCAAATATTTCTCCAGTTTCTGCGTACCATGATAGAATCAGAATACGACGTGAAGAAAAAGATCGACGAAGAGTTCTGTCGCTATGTGTTTCATGCTGGACAATGGATAATCGTAGTAATGGGGAAAATGATGAAAGTTTTTTGATGTGGAAGGCCTATACTGGAAACGATATGACATGTCGTATCACAACCAATTTGGAGTGTTTAATTAAAAGTTTGAAAAAGAGTATTGGCGATATTATCATTTCTGACGTGGTTTACAATGATAATAACAACATGACTGAATATGAGAAACTGATATTCAGGAAGTCTATCCATTATGAACAAGAACAAGAAGTAAGATTGGCTGTACTGAATAATAATTTTGATGGAGTGACAGTTTCAATAGACATTGGAACATTGTTAAGCGAGATTAGACTATCTCCTTTTATTCAGCCCAACGTGGCAAGTTTTATTCTTGATGGATTACGAACGAGGTGTGCTAAGTATCCAAACATAAAGCTATCTTATTCTGATATTTTAGAGTATAGATGCTATAAGTGAGAGCACAAATATAGTTAATACTTGTTTTTAAACTTTCTCATTGGAATGGAATATGCTTGGGTATTCCATTCCGATTTTTCTGTAAATTAAAAACTGCACTTCGGAAAGTGCAAAAATATTGTTTCGGTACATTTTTTTCAACGAATAATTGCTATTTTGTTACACTTTTTTAAACGAATATTTTATTTGTTGGATAAAAACTTCAAACTCCACACTCCAAACTTCTAATTTTTTTGTATCTTTGCCAAAAATTATATCAAAGTGCAAACACTAAAATCTCAAATATCCCCTGCTAGCGCCGAGTTTCAGGAAAATCGCAAGGCTTTCATGGAGCTGATGGAGAAATATCGCGCCGCCATGCATGCAAGCATGCACGGCGGCGGCGAGTCGGCTATCGCCAAACATAAGAAACGTAACAAACTCCTTGCCCGCGAGCGCATCGACCTGCTCATCGACAAGAACACTCCGTTTTTGGAGCTCTCGCCGATGGCGGCTTACGACACGTATAACAACGACTTCCCATCGGCGGGCATCATCACCGGTATCGGCATGATTCAAGGCCGCGAGGCTGTCATCGTCGCCAACGACGCCACGGTGAAAGGCGGCACTTATATGCAGTACACCGTCAAGAAACACCTGCGCGCACAGGAGATAGCGATGGAGAACCATCTGCCGTGCGTGTATATGGTCGACAGTGGCGGCGCCTTCCTGCCAGAGCAGGACACCGTGTTCCCGGATAAGGAGCATTTCGGTCGTTTCTTCTATAACCAGGCTCGAATGTCGGCAATGGGCATCCCTCAGATCGCCATCGTGATGGGAATGTGTACAGCTGGCGGCGCTTACGTGCCTGCGATGAGCGACGAGACCATCATCGTGAAGAAACAAGGTACCATCTACCTCGGCGGACCTCCGTTAGTGAAGGCGGCTACAGGCGAGATCGTCACCGCTGAAGAGCTTGGCGGAGCCGAGATGCATACCTCTGTCTCAGGCGTCGCCGACCACCTTGCGGAGAACGACAGCCACGCCATGCAGATATGCCGTAACATCTTTAAAACACTGGAGAAGCCGAAGAAACAGCTCCTGGATTTGCTTCCTGTCGAAGAGCCTCTCTACGACCCGACGGAGCTTTATGGCATCGCACCGGTGGATTTAAGGAAAGTCGTCGACCCACGTGAGGTCATCATGCGTATCGTTGACGGCAGCCGTTTCCAGGAGTTTAAGGAGAGATATGCAACGACTATCGTCTGCGGTTTCGCTCATCTGATGGGCTTCCCTGTGGGTATCATCGCCAACTACGGAGTGCTTTTCAGCGAGTCGGCATTGAAGGCGACGCACTTCATCGAGCTTTGCTGCCAACGTAACATCCCGTTGGTATTCTTGCAGAACGTCACCGGCTTCATGGTCGGAAAACAATACGAATGCGGCGGCATCGCCAAGGACGGCGCCAAGATGGTGCATGCTGTGAGCAACGCCAACGTGCCGAAGTTCACAGTCATCTTCGGTGGCTCGTTCGGTGCTGGCAACTACGGCATGGCGGGTCGCGCCTACAGCCCGCGACTGCTTTTCATGTGGCCTAACGCCAAGATTTCGGTCATGGGAGGCACACAGGCTGCCAACGTGCTCGCGACAGTGAAGGAAGACCAGTATCACTACAAGGGAATGCCAGTGCCTGAAGAGGAAATCAAGAATCTGAAACGCGAGATTCTGGCGAAATACGACTACGAAGGCTCGGCGTTCTACAGCACCGCACGTCTGTGGGACGACGGTATCATCGACCCTGTCGACACGCGAAGAATCCTCGCCATGGGCATCGCGGCATCGCTTAACCAGAAGTTCCCGCCACAACAGTTCGGAGTATTTAGAATGTAATTATGGAATTCACCACACTTCAAATAGGAATCGAGAAAAACGTCGCTCGCATCGCGCTGAACCGTCCTGAGGTTCGTAACGCGTTGAATGTCACGATGATAAAAGAGCTCACCGAAGCCGTCGACTGGCTCGATGCTCGCGACGATATCCATGTCATCGAGATATGCGGCAACGGCAAGAGCTTCTGTGCCGGCGCTGACATCAACTACATGAAAGACATCGCAAACAACGGTTATGTCCAGAATCTCGAGGATGCGAGAAGGCTGTCGAAGCTGTTTAAGACCATATATTTCTGCAACACGCCGATTATCGCTTTGGTGCACGGTCACGTCATCGGCGGCGGCAACGGCATCATCGCAGCTTGCGACGTGGTGCTGGCTGAAAACGACACCCTCTTCGCCTTCAGCGAGGTGAAACTCGGCATCACGCCGGCGACGATATCGCCTTTCGTCATTGCAAAATGCGGTGAGGCGATGGCGCGCGACACCATGCTGAGCGGGCGTAAGTTCACGGCTCAGGAAGCTTTGAGATTCAACCTCGTGAACTACATCGGCACGATGGAAGAACTCAACAAACGTTTGGATTTCTATACAGAGAACTATCTCGCGGCGTCGCCATCGGCAATACGCGACTGCAAACAGCTCATCCGGTCAGTCTGCGGCCACGACGACCCATACAGCCCCGTCTTCGATATGACATCAGCGCTCATCGCAAATGAGAGAATGTCTCCTGACGGCCAAGAAAGAATGAAGAAATTTTTAGAAAAATAAGGCTCCCGTCATTTCGAGCGAAACGAAGTGGAGTCGAGACCTGAGCTTGCGAAAGCATTCACCATGTGAATAAATCCTCCATTAACGAAGACAAACGAATATATACCGATTACTATGCCTAAATTCGAAATTCGTCCCGCAAAAGAATCTGAATCCGCATTGGTTCTTGATTTTATCAAAAAGTTGGCAAAATACGAGAAAATGCTCGATGAGGTCGAAGCCACTGTCGACACCATTCATGAATCCTTGTTTGTGAAGCATGATGCTGAAGTCGTCTTTGGCTGTGAGGACGGCGTGCCTGTCGGTTTTGCCTTGTTTTTCCACAACTTCAGCACTTTTGTCGGTCGCAAAGGCTTGTATCTCGAAGACCTCTTCGTCATCCCTGAGAAACGTGGTTTAGGCTACGGTAAGGCATTGTTATTGTATCTTGCTCATCTCGCCAAAGAGCGCCACTGCGGCCGCATGGAGTGGGTCTGCCTCGACTGGAACCAGCCTTCAATAGACTTCTATAAATCATTGGGCGCGAAACCAATGGACGAGTGGACGATTTACAGATTGGATGAAAAGAGGTTAGGGGAGATGTAAGTGATTATTAAATCCTCCAAATTATGTCTGATCAGTTGGAATTTGACGCAGTAATTCTTCAAAACGAAGATATGGACGCCGCCTACGTCGAGGTGCCATTCGACATCAAAGCACTATTTGGCAAAGGCCGCCTCTCGGTTCATGCCACTTTTGATGGAATTCCTTACGACGGTCAAATCGTGAAGATGGGAACGCCATGCTACATCATAGGAGTCCGCAAAGACATCCGAAAACAGATTGGAAAGACCTTCGGCGATAAGGTAAAAGTGACGTTTCAAGAGAGTAAATAGCAGTATGGCGCGCTCCACCGCACCGCATAGCGAAGTGGGGGCGAAGCCCCGAAGTGTAAATTGTTGAAAACATCGACACTTCTGCCTATTTCAGACATAACTTGTGCTATATCGATGATGA
>Ga0310696_10010840_pt1 | contig 10429 bp, 6 predicted proteins | sample AusTroGonzalo_MG_4_FD_203885 | JGI IMG/M metagenome (GOLD analysis project Ga0310696, IMG submission 203885) | Bovine rumen microbial communities from tropical cattle in Woodstock, Queensland, Australia - Gonzalo_02 (v2) (version 2) | ecosystem: Host-associated > Mammals > Digestive system >... | reverse complement strand
TTTCACGAACCAGCAGGATGCCCAGACCACCTATCTGACGGTCCTCGGCAGACAGTGTCGTGTCGGCCTTCTCCTTCGCCGTTGGATCGAATGCTACACCTGAATCGGTAATGATTGTCTTCAGAGTCTTTCCATCAGACATCATCCGCACTTCTATTTCACCCTCTTGTCCAATGGGATAAGCATAGTCAATCACATTCACCACAGCCTCCTCCACTGCCAGACGAAGTTGGCGAGAAAGCGACTTCTCAACATTCAGTCTCTCCATCACCTTCTTCATGAATTCACTGAACTTTGACACTTCATGGACGTCGTTTTTTATCACAAGCGTTTCCATCAGTTTGGTCTCGAAGCGTTTCGGAGTATAGCGGATAGCCAGCATCGTGAGATCGTCGCTCTGTTCAGCATCGCCAACAAACTCATGCACGCTCATTCTCACAGATTCAAGAAGTTGCTCAGGATGAAGCCCGCTATTGGCAGCAAGCACCTCTTCAACGCGTTTAATACCAAATTGCTTGCGTTCGATATTCTTCGCTTCTGTCAGTCCGTCTGTATAAAGAAATAAAGTGATATTTGGCTCCAGCTTCGTTTCTTGTATACCATACTTCACATCATCGAATACACCAACAGGCAGGTGAGGATTAACATCGATCATCGAACATTGGCCATCAGCCAACATCATTGGAGCATCATGGCCTGCATCACAATAGCGCAGAAGACCTGTTGGCAGGTCAAGCACACCGAGAAACAAAGTGACGAAGATATTCGAATCGTTGCCTTGACATGATACCTCATTGATGGCTTGCATGATATGTGCAGGATTGTTCTCGTGAGCCGAGAAGGCACGGAACAAAGAATGAATCACGCCCATCACCATAGCCGATGGTGCGCCCTTGCCGCTGACATCGCCGATACAGAAGAATAGTTTCTCGTCACGGATAAAGTAGTCATAGAGGTCACCTCCGACCTCACGGGCAGGTACCAGCGAGCCGAATATGCTCACATCATCATGCAGAATATGGCTGTGGGGCAACATGCTCTGTTGTATCTGGTTGGCCACGCGCAACTCACCGCCGATACGCTCTTTCTCTAAATTGGCCTGATGCAACTTACGGTCGTTTTTGGCAAAGCGACTAATCATCAAACCAAGTACCAACAGGCCCACTATCATGAGAATGCCTGTGGTCCATCGCATCGTATTCAGCTTGGCATATACCTCCTTGTCGTAGCACACCAAGGCAATTTGCCATTTGGGGTTCCCCTTGAAATTGGCATAGAACACAAGACCTTTGTCGCCATCCGAGTCTTCTATTGGGAGCACGGTGCTCCTGCCGCTGTTACTGAGTGACTTCTGCACCGTACTGTCGTTAATCAGTCTGATGATGTGCTCCATCTCCTCTCTTTTTTGGTCGCTCTCGTGTTGTGGACCGGCTATCAATTGACCGGTTTCCGTCAGTAGGAAATTGTAGGATGATGGATAAATATGACGGTAGTTCAGTGTGTCGCCCAACCATTTCACGTCAATGTCAAGGCCAAAGACAGCAACAATGTCCTTCTTTTCATTATGGATAGGGCGGCAAAAGGTGACTATCTGACTGTTGGTGATGTTGTCATAGTAAGGATAGCTCCAGAAGGTCGTGTTACGCTTCATGGTTACTTTGTAGAACCCCGACAGCGTATAGTCATGGTCAGGTCCTCCGACCTGCTTCTTCACAAACACTTCCTGGCCCTGCCCCCCATGCTGTCGATAGACGTAAGGTTCATAGAGCCTGCCCTTTTCAGGATAGAAGTCCGGCACGAAGGCAATGCCACAACCCAGCAGGTTCGGATGAGATCTGAGCACCCATTCCTCCACATTGTACATCGAGTCAGGATAGGCTATGTTACGTTTCATGTCCCAGATATGACCATTCAGCGAGTTCTCAGCCAGGTTCAATGCGTTTTTCACTATCACGGCCTTCGTTGTCATTTCCGACTCCGCGCGTTTTTCCAGTTCATCAGCCAAAAGGTTGTGCGTATAGTAATACTGCACAGCAGATATCGTCTGCAGCAGAACGGCTGCAGCAATAATTATAATTAGACTGGTATGGGTGCTCTTATTAAGCATATAGTTATCAATATGGCTACAAAGTTAGTCAATTTTTTCCAAAACAGAAAACAATTTTATCATTTTTTTATTCTACTAATGTTACTTCAGCCTCGGCAGTAGAGACCACCGTGGTGGCACTTGCCTGCGTTTTTCCCTGCTTCACCAATGTGGGGAAATATTCAGTCAACAGTCATTTTTTCAACCGTACAGGTCGAAAATCTTCTTGCAAAGTCTGCAAAGTCATTTTTCGCTTGAAAAAACGTTTCCCGAAGAGTGGGAAGTCATTTTTCGCTTGAAAAATCATTTCCCGAAGAGTGGGAAGTCATTTTTCGTTTGAAAAATCATTTCCCGATGTGTGGGAAGTCATTTTTCGTTTGAAAAATCATTTCCCGAAGTGTGGGAAGTCATTTTTCGCTAGAAAAACCGTTTCGCCCGACCGTGAGAGAGTGTGAAATAGGAGGGCTGGCGGAAGCGCCGCCCTCCTGTTTTCGTGTCTAACGGATGAGAGAACCGTCCCTTAATCTATGAGCGGAAAACATCACAACATTACAAAAGGGTATTTATGTTGTCATTCAAATAAAAGTGGAGGCCACAACGGTCTCCACTTTAGTAATGGTTTGTTATTCTGCCTCTAAAAAGAGCACTCGGCTGCTCCAGTCGTTCTTCTTCGACCATTCGGGCTCGTTGCGGTAGGGCATTTCGAGGCCGTGGTTCATGAGGTAGGCTCCGCTGAAGGTCTTGCCCTCGACGTCGAGGGGCTGGAGGTCGATGCGGTTCAGCTCGTGTACCTTATATTTCTTATTGGCATCGAGCCCGGCCATGTGGACGCGGGGCAGGTGCTCGTTCTGGAACGACTCGGTCTTCCACCAGAAGAAGACACTCTTCGTCTTCTGTTCGTTGACGTACATCAGCGAGGCGAGGCCGAGCTTGTCGTAAGGCGAGACAAGGCGGTAGAGGTCGCCGAACTGCACGATGGGCCGGATGCCCTTGTACTCGGCGATAGCCTTGCGGCAGAGGGACTTCTCGTCGTCGGTCATGTTCTTAGGCTGGATCTCCATGCCGAGGCGTCCGCTCATGGCCACGTCGATGCGGTACTTCATGGCGGTGGTGCGGAAAACGGTGTGGTTAGGTGTGGCGGAGATGTGGGAAGCCATGGCGATGGCGGGGAAGAAATACGAGGTGCCCCACTGCATATAGATGCGCTGGAGGGCATCGGTGTTGTCGGAGACCCAGAACTCATCGAACCAGGGCAGCACACCCCAGTTGGCTCGTCCGCCGCCCGAGGCACAGGCCTGGATGGTGAGGTCAGGGTATTTGGCACGGATGCGCTCACAGGTCTTCTGCAGGCCGCGGTGGTACTCGATGTTGAGGTGGCTCTGGTCGTTCATCGTCAGGTATTGCGAACCGTGGTTGAGGATGGGCATGTTGGCGTCCCACTTGATATAGTCGATCTCAGGATAGTTCGTCATGAGGTCATCGACGATGGAGAACACGAAGTCCTGCACCTTGGGGTTCGACATGTCGAGCACGAGCTGCGTACCGCCACGGCCGAGGACGGGGGCGCGCTTTGGTGCCTTGACGATCCAGTCGGGGTGGGCATCGTAGAGCTCGCTGACGCTGTTGGTCATCTCGGGCTCGATCCAGATGCCGAACTTGATGCCATGCTTCTTGGCGTCGCGCAATAAACCCTCGATGCCCTCAGGCAGCTTGTTCTTGTCGACCACCCAGTCGCCCAGGGCGCAGTTGTCGGTCTTACGGGGATACTTGTCGCCAAACCAGCCGTCGTCCATCACGAAGAGCTCACCGCCCATCGAGGCGATGTCGCCCATCATCTGGTCCATGCCCTGCTGGTTAATGTCGAAGTAGACACCCTCCCAGGAGTTGAGCAGGATCTTGCGCTCCTTGTTGCCGTGGGCAAGCATGTATTTGCGGCCCCACTTATGGAAGTTGCGGGAAACGCCGGAGAGTCCGCACTGGGAGAAGCTGAGGGCGACCTTCGGGGTGGTGAAGGTCTCGCCTTTCTTCAGGTGATACTCGGAGTTGTCGGGGTTGATGCCGGCGAAGAAATAGTGGTACTCCGTATCATCGGTGTCGATCTTCAGCTGGAAGTTGCCGGAATAGCAGAGGGCAGCGCCGATGACGTCACCGGCATTCTCACGGCCTTTACCGTCTAAGGAGAACATCACCTCGGCGTGGTCGGTGTGCGAGTTACGGGTGCCGTCCTTGTTCTTGATGACCTTCTCGCCAGGCAGGATGGGTTCTTCGACCAGACGGGCCTCGTTGGCCCAGGAGCCGTAGAAGTGGGAGAGCCACACGTTGCCGCGACGGATGGGCAGGCAGATGGAGGCGAACTGCGTCAGAGTGACGGGCTTCGCCTCGCCGTTGGTGATCTCCGTCCAGGTCTCAATCATGTCTTCGTCTTCGTAGGCCTTGTAGCAGAGGGCGACGGTCGTGGGATAGACAGGATCTTTCAGGATAATCCGAACTATGCCATCCTGTTTCTCCATGCCCGTGACAAAGAGTTCGGTGGACATGTTGCCGTCGGCGTGCGTCACGGCGATGGCGGCCTCAGCGGGGCAGTCCATGCCGTAGGCGGGATAGGCATTCATCCTGCCATTGCGGGGGGGCTGAAGGTTCTTGAGGTCGAAATCGCTCAGCTTCTGGCCGAAATACACATACTGTGGCTGTTTGCCGTTTTCTACTTCGAGCACCATCGTGGAGTGTTTTGTCCCGATGGTGACCTGTTCTGCCTGAGCAGCCAGGGAAAATGAAAAAATTAAAAGATTTAATAATGAAAACTTCATCTCGTCAGTATTTTAGAGTTTTGTCGTTGCAAAGGTACGAAAAAAAGGGAAAAGGGAAAAGGGAAAAGCGGAAAAATTGCTGCCGCCAAAAGGCAAAGTGTCAGAAATGGTCAAAAGAGTACTATCTCTTCCGAGCGATGACGTAGATGATGACGGGTGCGCCGATGAGTGGCGTGACGGCGTTGAGGGGGATGACACCACTCTCGCCGGGGAGGAAACAGATGAGGTTGCAGATGAGGGCCACGACGGCACCGCAGAGGATGGTGGCGGGCAGCAGCACCCGGTGGTTGTCGGTGGTGAGCAACAGCCGGGCGATATGGGGTACGGCGAGGCCGATGAACGCTACAGGACCGCAGAAGGCGGTGGTGACAGCCGTGAGCAGGCCGGTGACGATGAGCAGCCAGTTGCGCACCCTCAGGATATTTACGCCCAAGTTCTCGGCATAGCGGTCGCCTAAAAGCAGGGCGTTGAGGGGTTTGATGAGCAGCAGGGCACCGAAGAGTCCGATGAGGGTGACACCGGCAAAGATAGGCATATTCGCCATCGACACGCCGCCGAAGGAGCCCATGCCCCAGACCATATACGACTTCACGCCCTCGTCGGTGGCGAAGAAGTTGAGCAGCGAGATGGCGGAGTTGGAGATGTAGCCGATCATGATGCCGACGATGAGCAGCATGACGTTGTTACGCACCAGCGTGGAGAAAAAGAAGATGAGTGCCATGACAGCCATCGCACCGATGAAGGCGGCGATCAGGATGGCGGCAAAGCCACCGATCTGTAGGGAGCCTACGGAGAGCCCACCGCCTAACAGGAGCATCACCAAGGCCACACCCAAGCCGGCACCGCTGTTGATACCGAAGATGGAAGGGCCTGCGAGGGGATTGCGGAAGGCGGTCTGAAGCATCAGTCCGCTGACGGCGAGGGCTCCGCCGCAGAGCATCGCCGTGATAGCCTGCGGCAGACGGGACTCGAGGACGATGAACTGCCACGAGGGTTTCAGCGTCTTGTCGCCTGCGAGGATGCTGAACACGTCGGCAACGGGGATGCTGACGGAGCCCATCACCAGGTTTAGGGCAAAGAGCACCACAATGAGCACCCCCAGACAGATGCAATAGACAAAACCCCTCTGCTTCATAGTTTCTTGTAGTATCTCAGTGGGGGGAGGTTGGGAATGTCGGGATGGAGGATGTGGATGTAGTCACCCAACAGCCAGTCGGGACGGAAGGGCGACTCCTCATAGAAGAGGGAGCGTTCCACATCGCAGCCGTAGATCTCACCGCTGCGGAAGGCCTTGAACTGATCGTAGCCGTGATGCTCGCTGAGCAGTTCATCGGGGGTGATTTCGTGGTCGCTGCTATAACGGAAGAGCCATACGTCGGCCTCGCCAGCCTTCTCCAAGACGGCCTCGAAGGGGAGAGACACGCTGCCGCTGTGGTCATCGTCGGCCCAAGGATAGTTGCCGCCGGCATCCTGGATCATCTGACCGATGGTGCTGCGGCCGCCAGGGACATACCAGACGCTTCCAGTGACTTTGTCGAGGAGGACGGTTTTGTTGACAGTTGTAAACAAGCCTTTTAGGGCGTTATAGCTGTTGTCAACGACGGCGAAGAGACTGTCGGCACGAGCCTCGCAGCCGAAGAGCATGCCATAGAAGCGCAGCCACTCGGCACGGGCCAAGGGCGAAGGCTCCATATACTCGGCACACTCGATGATGGGGATGCCGATCTCCTCCAAACGGCCATAGCCTCCGCTGTTCTCAAAGGGCGAGAGGAACAGGGCGTCAGGACGCTGGTCGATGATCTTCTCCACCACAGGACTCATTCCCTCACCCACGTCGGTGATGCGGCCCGCCTTCACCTGTTCGTGAATCCAGGGAATCTTAATGTACTTCAGATCGGCCACACCGGTGATGCGCTGTTCACAGCCAAATGACATGAGCATGGCACAGTGGACGGTGGTGAACATGACGGAGCGACGCAACGGGGTTTGGACGATAGTGGATGTTGAGGAAGGAGAAATGCCTTGAGGGTCGATGCTGTCAGGTATGAGGAGATAGCTGTGGAGGATCTTGCCTTCCTTCCAAGGGTTCTTCACCACCACCTCGGTATAGTCCTTGTGGCGGACGATGCTGAGCTGGGTAGCGTATTTAAAGACGACAGTGTCGCCTGCCTCCTGTGAAGCCGTCGTCTGGCGACCTCCACAGGAGACAAGCAACGCTGTCAGCAATATGAATAAAACGCGTCTCAACGGATATTACTTCTCGTATTCGATATCGATATCGTCGATGCAGACATAGGTCGGCGTAGTCAGACCCCAGTCGTTCTTCTTGCTTCCTTCGAAGTTGAAGACGAGACTGGTGATGTTTTGGAACACCTCGATGCCTTCCAGGTCACAATACTGCCACGTCTTCACATAGTCACCGTCTTTGGCGAGGGGAACCTCCATACGGGCACCGCCGATTAAGCTGCCGTTCCTGTGAGGATAGATGATGAGGTTCAGGAAGTCCTCGGCCTCGAACTTACCGGGGCTCATGCCGTCGCCGTTGAGGATGGCATCGACTGTCCAGGCGTCGTTGGTGTACCAGAAGCCCTTCACCGTCACAGGCTTGTCGAAGGTGATCTCCTCGCCGAAGGTGTAAAGCACCATGAAGTTCTTGCCGCTGTGGGCTGTACCCGTGACGTTGTTGAACTGGTCGGTAAACATGGTCTCTGCATTGTAGGTGGTCTCTGTGCGGCTGGAAACACCATAGCCAGTCCAAGTAGACCAGGCGGGAGTCCAACTGACGGGGAAGGTTGCGATGTCCTCTTGGTAAGAGCAGGCATAGGCCGGAGATCCGTAGTTCTCGAACGGCACACCGTTCTCATCGCCGCACCAGATGCCATCGGCATTGAGGGGAGCGTCTTCAAAACCGATGGTGGCATTGACCACTTCAGGCTGAGGCTGTGGTTGGGGATCGGGAACCACCGGGGTGTCTTCAACACCCGTACAAGAACTCATTGCCAGGACTGTGCCACATGCGATGGCTGCAAGGCCGAAAAATCTGTTTGTTTTCATAACTGCTTTTGTTTTTAATAAGTTAATAATGTAAATGGTTATTTGGATAAATATTTCTTGCCGTTCTGGATATATAAAGATTTACGATTAACGATTTTATCAGCGGCAATCCTGCGGCCATGAAGGTCATAGGCAGGAGTATTCATCTGTAAACCGTTAACTGTAAACTGTAAACTTTCCATCCCAGCGGCTTCTATCGAAGCCTCGAGATGCAAATCCTCTGCTGCCTGGATCTCCGTGGATGTCTCGCCCCACCAGTCAGGGGCAGGACATTTCTGGTTAAGACCGCTATAGACCCGCACAAAGTCGATATGATCAAGACTGACGGGTTGTCTGTTCTCATCGACAGCCCATCCGATATCGAAGCCACAGCCTTCATAGTTCCACGAATCGGCATCAGCCTTGACCGTGAAGTTGGGGAGGTTGTCGGCATAGCCATAACGGAAACCGATGAGCACAAAATAGTACGGACTCCAGCTCTTATCTACCGTCTCAGAGAGGTTGAACATATTGTCTGGCAGACGGGTTCCCTTGAAAGTCAGTCCGTCGGGGAGCCACAAAGGATAGTATTCCTGCAGATGATTCTCGTAACTGTAGAGGCGGTCTATGGTGCCGGAGTTGCCTTGGTTGTCTGTCCAGGGGATATCGCCCATCGGATTCTGACGGTAGGTCACTTCGTAATTGTAGATCACCTTGCCGACGCTGTCCACATCGCAACTGCCGCTGAGTTCATACCAGGGGTCGTCGGGCAGACCGTTGCCGTTGACATCCTGCGACACCATCACGATGCCAGCCTCGTTCATTCCGCCGAACACCTGGTTCGTCATCTCCTGATAGGCATTGCCCCAGATGGCAAAATCGCGCTGTCCAGGGAGATTGACGACGGGATGGTCGAAGTGGAAAGTGACATATCCGCCCCATCCGCCAAGTGAGATAAGGTGGGTATTATAATAGTCACCGGCGATGCTCTCCGTACATTTGCGCACCATATCGGCCTCTGTGTCACCCTCCTCGTATTCTGGGATGACGTTCACCCATTGCCCCGGTGCCGGACGGTATTCATCTACCGCCTGGATGTACTTCGAATAGGACTGCGCCTCCGCGGGGCTTCCCCACGACAATAGCAGGGAAATTAACGACAACCATGACCGCTCGGCTTTGCCGCTTCGCTTTGCGAAGAACTTAGATAACATTCTTTTCATTTATTGTTGTTTTTATTAAGAAACGCCGCATGGCCTGGGATGTCACCCGTCTTAACCTTCCAGTCGAAGGTGCCGTCGGCATGGAAGTGCAGCAGGTCACCGCTCGACACGTAGTTCTTGGCATCCATCAGATAGAAGTCACGTTGCAAGGGATTCACGATGATACCGTAAGGCATACGGATCTTCTGGATCTCCGGCGCCGTAGAGAGGGTATTTGTCACCACCTGATGGCTGCGCACGTTGATGATGCCGTAGGTGATGGTGTTCGTCATCGTCACCTCACTCCACTGGCTGCCGTAGAAATAGAGCGAGTCGCCTACGATGCAGAGGTCGCTGACGGACTGGTCCAGATGGCCGCCTACTTTCATGTTGCCGTTGCCATCGGGCTCCAGCCACCAGATGCTGGACGCCTCATTCATGTAGTTGCCACGGGAGGTCACCCAGAGCTGTCCCAGATGGTCGGCTTTCAGGTGGTGCAGGTTCGGAGCCACCTCTATCTTGTCTGTCTCCTGCATCGTCGAGAGGTCAACGACGCTCACCGTACTCTCATAGCCCTGCCCCGCCATACCCTGATAACCACCACTATTGGCCACGTAGAGCCGGTTACCCAGAACGGCCATCTCCTCAGGCTGATAACCCACGCTGACGGAGTCCGTCTTCTGCAGCGTGAGGGTGTCCACCTTGTAGACGCTGCCTAAAGGACTTCTGCTGGCTCCAGACTCCTGACTCCCGACTCCATAGACAGACCCGACATACGACGAAACGTATGCAAAGCCATCCTTGAAGGTGATGTAGCGACAGTTAGGGATGTTAACCTTCCCGATTCTGACGGCATCAGCGGCACGGGCCACCTCCACCTTGTTCGAGCAGTTGATGACCAGCCAGAGCCGTGAACCGTAGATCTGACAGTCGTTGCCTACATCACCTAATGACATCACCGTCGAGGGATTGCGCTCGGAGTAGATATTCCGATAATAATGTACGGTGGAGTCCTTTCCTGATAGGTCGAGGTAGTCGAGGGTCGCCTTGTTGGAACCCATGTTCCCCTCGTTGAGCAGATACATGCCGATGATCTCATTCTTCACTGTCTTGCCGCCCGTATTGATATCCTCCATCGGCACCACCATCACGTCGTTCCTGCATGCAGACAGAAGAACGGATAAAGACATAATAACATACGAGCAGATAGACATACGAACTTTACTTATAGACATAATAACATACGAACATATTTTTATGCTCGGAATTGTTGTTATTATGTTAATCTGTCTTCTCATTTT
>Ga0310696_10010839_pt1 | contig 10429 bp, 6 predicted proteins | sample AusTroGonzalo_MG_4_FD_203885 | JGI IMG/M metagenome (GOLD analysis project Ga0310696, IMG submission 203885) | Bovine rumen microbial communities from tropical cattle in Woodstock, Queensland, Australia - Gonzalo_02 (v2) (version 2) | ecosystem: Host-associated > Mammals > Digestive system >... | reverse complement strand
ATTTGTCACATCGGGGCAGAGACGCTTTGCGACGTATTGCTGATGAGTGCCCTTAGGTCCGGGAGTAACTTTCTGGCGGCGGCTGTGCCAGCCAGAATCATGCGAGCAGCATTTTTGTTGCCGAAACTGGAAGCGTCGGCATCGGGAAGGTCGGGATGTATATAGATGTCGGCCTGTTTCCTATTCTCATAGTATTTGCTTATATCAGGACGGTTAGTGATCCATTCGAGGATACCACCGAGGCCGAACAGATCGGCGATGCCGGAGATGGCGTTGATGTCTGATTTCTTTCGGGGTTGCTGTTCGCTCTGTTGCAGGTCGACGGCAATCACGATGTCGGCTCCCATCTGCCTGCACACATCCACGGGCAGATTATTGAGCATGCCGCCATCAACCAGCAAGCGCCCATTATGCTCCACAGGCTTGAAAATGCCAGGTATGGCCATCGATGCCCGCAGCGCCTTGCAGAGCACCCCTTTCGACAGTATCACCTCGTTGGCGGTCCTGATATCGGTAGTTACACAGCGGAATGGAATCTTCAGGCTCTCAAACTCTGTGCAGCCTTTTACGGACACCATCGAGTCGATGACCTGTTCTATTCTGCCGCCCGACATCACGCCAAAGCCCCGACTGTTACGGTCAATCACGGGGAAGCCGAACACATAAGTCACACCATCGATAGTCTTGAAAGGCTCGTTATTCAGTGAAGCCTTACGGTCGGTGAGCAGCGAAAGCCATTCCTGTGTACGGAACATCGTCTCAAGTTCCGAGGCTGAATAGCCTGCCGCATAGAGTCCTCCCACGATGGAACCAATCGATGAACCTGCGATGTAGTCGACATGGATGCCAGCCTCCTCGAGCACCTTCAGCACACCTACTTCTGCGGCTCCCTTGGCACCGCCGCCACCAAGGGCCAGCCCTATTTTAGGTCGTCCTGCCATCGCTGGGAGTACCGACATGGCTATCGTCAGTATGATAAGCATCTTCTTCATTCGGGGGCAAAGATAGTGATTTTTTCTGATTTTCTTTAGAGTTTACAATTTTTTAAAAAGGAAATTCAGTAAAAACTTGAAAAAAATTTGGTTCTATGATTTTTTTTTGCTATTTTTGCACACATAATTTAATGTAACTAAAAAATATGCCAATCAAAATTCTTAGTGTAGACGACGAGATTGATCTCGAATTGCTGTTGACCCAATATTTCCGGAGACAGATCAGAAAGGGAGTATATGAGTTCAAGTTTGCCCACAACGGACTTGAGGCTCTTACCATGCTCCTAAAGGAAAAAGACTTCGATATTATCCTCAGTGATATCAATATGCCTGAAATGGATGGACTGACTTTGTTAACCAAAATCAACGAGATGCAGAACCCAGCCTTGAAGTGCATTATGGTTTCTGCCTATGGTGATATGGGTAATATCCGTCAAGCGATGAACAACGGTGCCTTTGACTTTGCCACAAAACCCATCGACCTCGACGACCTGAGTGTTACCATTGAGAAAGCTATCGAACAGATCACCTACATCAAGCAGATGCAACAAGAGCATAACGAGTTGGAGGGGATCAAAGGCGACCTGGCCGTAGCCCGCGAGATCCAACAGGCCATCCTGCCACGTATTTTCCCCCCATTCCCCGAGAATGCTGCCCAGCTCGACATTGCAGCCTCAATGAATGCCGCTAAGGATGTAGGCGGCGACTTTTATGATTTCTTCCGCATCGATGATGACCGCATCGGTTTCGTAATTGCTGATGTCAGCGGCAAAGGCGTGCCTGCCGCTATTTTCATGGCTGTGAGCCGGACACTCATCCGTGCAACGGGTATCAGGGGCGTCAGTTCATCGGAATGCATCACATACTCGAACGAACTATTGGAGAAAGAATCGGTCAACAATATGTTTGTAACTGTTTTCTATGGCATCTACAACATTAAGACCGGAGAGGTGAAATATACAAATGCTGGCCACAACCCACCATACATAGTGAAACAAAACGGCAGCCTGGAAAGACTTCCTGTGACCAGGAACATGGCAATTGGCATTTTTGGTGATTTCGAATATCAGGAAGAAACGCTCCAACTAGAACATGGTGATACGCTCCTACTCTACACCGACGGCGTGACGGAAGCCATCAACCCAAGTGAAGAAGAATTCAAGGAAGAACGACTTGAGGAAACGCTTAAGAAGTCGGCAAACCAAAGTTGTCAACAAATCATTGACACTATTAAGGCTGACGTGAAGACTTTCGCTGATGGTGCAGAACAAAGCGATGATATTACCCTGCTTGCACTGAAACGACTCTAATCCAAACAAGCGTGGACAGAAAAACGATTATAACAGGGTGTGCAGGACTCCTGCTTTTGGGTACGACGGCTACAGGAATTATAGGCTGGGAGTCGGAACACCAGAAAGTGAAAGAACTAGAGGAGCAGGTAACTGCTCTGCGACAGCAGGAGATGCGTTCTGCCATTGATAGAAGCGTGAGCGCACAGATGGAGGAGATTGCTAATGAGCAAAGAGAAATCTCTGATGAGAAGCGTGAAGAAGCCCTGCAACAAACCCGCATCGCCAACGAGATGCGACTCCGGTCGGAAGTAGAACGGCAGAACGCTATTACCGCTGAGAGGAATGCCGTAGCCTCAGAGAAGAAAGCACTCGAGGCTTCTGAAGTGGCCGAGGCGCAGCGACAGATAGCTGAACACCAACGTATTCAGGCAGAGTTCTCAAAACGGACCGCCGACACACTGAGTTATATCAACCTGGGACGTTCGCTCGGCTCCATTTCCACCATCCAGTATCAGGCAGGCAACTCCGAGATGGCTGATCTTCTGAGCTATGCCTCTTATCTCTATACCCAGCGCTACCATGGTGATATCTATTATCCTGCTGTATTGCAGTCGTTGATGCGATCGAGCCAAAGTGTCAACATATGGTCAGAACACGTCGGTGCCGTTACTAATCTGGAATATCTGCCAGGTGACGACAACAGGCTCATCAGTGTCAGTAACTACGGCGAGATCCTATTGAATGAGCGTGAAGGCAATCAGTTGAAGACGACTCCACTCTTTAACAATCCCGACTACGACTTCCGCGATGTGTATGTCACCAAAAATACCGGAAACATCTATGCTATCAGCCGGACGGGGCATCTGGTAGTGATTTCCAAGGATGACAAAAAACCGACTGTTGTTACATTAGAGAACATCGTTCACCCGATGCGGGTGCACGAAATCAACGATAATAACCTGCTGATTATTGGGGAAACAAGCATCGGACTGCTCGACATGAAGCGCAATGTCGTCACAAATGTCAAACAACTGTCTTTCAAGGTGACTATAGGCTCACGAAAAAGTGGTTTGCCGTTGTTGTTTGATGATCAGGGACAGATGCACCTGGTGTCAGGATTAGATGAAATGACCACGGAGCGGATTCCTGTGGAGGGTAAAGTGACAGCATACTGCGAATCGAAGAATACCGGCATGGAAGCCTACGGCATAGCTGACGGCACCATCTGGCTGAAAGATAAGAACGGAAAGATACAGAAACTGGTCGGTCACCAATCGCGCATTTCGAAATTGAAGATGAACGGTCGACGCCTCTACTCGTCGAGTTACGACGGCAGCGTAAACCTGTGGATCAGCGATAACGATAAGATTGAACCTATGCCCCTGTTGCAGACCAGCAACTGGATCATGAACTTCCAGCTCGATTCTACGAAGGAAACGTTCTGGATGTGTGACGCGAAAGGCAACCTGACGGCGGTAAACATCAGTATCGAAAAGATGGTGGAAGCCATGAAGAAAAAACTAAAACGTAACCTGACGACGGAAGAGTGGAACTACTACATTGGCCAGAATGTGCCTTACGAGAGATTCATAGATTAGTAAAATGGTAAAGGAAATGAAGCAGACAATCACGCATAGGATTATAAAAACGGTGAAAAGGCTTTTACTTTTTTCTCTTTTTACCCTTTTACCCTTTTCTACATTAGCGCAGGGCATACCCTTTATCCGTAACTACACTTCGGAAGAATATCATGGTAACAATTTGAACTTCGATATTGAGACTGACGGTCAAGGAAATATCTTTGTGGCCAACTTCGAGGGATTGATGTACTACGATCATGCTCAATGGCGCATGATCCGTACACCAGGCATTACGCGTGTGACCGTTGCCTATAGAGCTTCAACCAATGTTATTTGGGTGGGTGGCTATAACTATTTCGGCAAGGTGGTGACAAAAGAGAACGGAGAGTTGGACCTCAAGCAAATCGGCGATCCTGAGCTATTCAGAGGTGAAGTGAGGGAAATCTATGAATATGGTGGAAAACTGCAGTTTGTGGTCAGCAACGGTGTTATCTATGAGGTTAAAGACAATCAGGTGACAGTGGCAAAGTCCATTAATCAGCGCCGATTGAGAATGGGTATGGTAGATGTGGTTGACGTCGATGCCTTGGAGGAGGACAAGCAGGATTTGATAAAGAATGATACGATTGTAAAGGAGGATTTAGGATACGGCCTATCGTCAGTTGTTCGAAAAAACAATGGTCTGCAGATAACAGACGGAAACACTCGAACAAGCTATACCATCTCCGACAATAACGGACTCTGCTCGAATAATGTGGTCTATACAGCATATGATGAGCGCGGAACGCTATGGGGCGCTACAACAAAGGGAGTGTTTGCTATGCAGGTGCCATCTGTCTATTCAAGGTTCACTCAGAACGAAGGTCTCAATGGTGAAGTGCTGTCGATCCTAAAAGCTGATGGCACAATGTACGTCGGCACCGATGACGGTCTGTTCCGGCTCAAAGGACGGCAGTTTGAACGTATTGAGAGCGTAAAATATGCATGCTGGGATCTGAAGAAGAGCAGTCTAGGAATATTGGCTGCTACTGCAGAGGGTGTATTCAGATTATTGCCCAACGGTAGTACAAAACAACTGACGACACGTACGGCAACCGCCTTGATGGAAGATGGACAAGACATTTACAGCGGAGAGCAGAACGGTGTATATCTGATGGGGCCCAATGGTCAGAACCGACAGAAAGTTTCAGGTCTGGAGAATGTAAGGAAAATCATTAAGGACAGCAAGGGTACCATCTGGCTTCAGAACCTATACGGAATGATATGGTTCAAGAAATCCGGTGACAAGTTGTTCAGTCATTATCAGATGAAAGGAAAGTCAGAAACGGTATCGACCATCGTCGTAACAGGAAATGAGGTGACTGTGGTCAGTGCTGAAGACATGAAGCCTTTCCCCTACCCGCTCTACTCTTTCACCGACGACAAAGGCGTCACCTGGCTTACAAATAATGAAGGAAAGTCGCTCTACCGTTGGAAGGATGGCAAACGGCTGGATGATATGGAGCAAATGTTGTTTCCCATACACGAGACCATCGTCAGGACATTGTATGTTATGGACAATCAAATATGGGTGGGTAGCGACAATGGACTTACACTTATCAACACTCAAGCGAAAGACCCGATGCCCACCGTCAGACCCAAGTTGCTGATCCGAAGTATCATACTGGGCAGTGACAGCGTACTCTGGGGTGGCTTCGGCATCATGCCGGAAAAACTGGCAGAATTGGAGCATACGGAGAATGACTTACATTTCACTTTCTCACTTGATCTTACTCCCATCACGGGAAAAACTCTCTACCGCTACCGTCTGAACAACAGAAACTGGAGTGCTTGGTCGACACAGACACAGGCATCATTTGTGAATATGAGATATGGTGATTACACGTTCAGCGCAGAAGCCCTCGATGCCTTTGGTCGCAAAACCGACATCACAAGCATTTCATTTACGATAATGCCGCCATTCTACTACCGCTGGTACATGTATTTGGTCTATTTGCTGTTGTTGATGGGATTTATTTATCTTTTCTTCCAGATGCGTCTACGCAAACTGGAGAGAGACAAACAGCGATTGGAGTCAGTTGTGAAGGAGCGTACTGCCGAGGTGGTGAAGCAGAAAGACGAGATTGAAGAGAAGTCAAAGAGTCTTGAGAAAGCTCTCGATGACCTGAATACGGCCCAGAATGAGCTGATTCGTCAGGAGAAAATGGCTACCGTGGGTAAACTGACACAGGGACTCATCGACCGCATCCTGAACCCGCTGAACTATATCAACAACTTCGCCAAGTTGTCGGAAGGACTCGTGAAAGACATCGAGGCCAATATTGAGGACGACAAGGACAATATGGATGCAGACAATTACGAAGACACCGTCGATGTGCTGGGCATGCTTCAGGGCAATCTCCAGAAAGTGGGAGAACACGGACAGAACACCACTCGCACCCTCAAGGCTATGGAGGAGATGCTGAAGGACCGTAGCGGTGGTATCGTTAAGATGGATCTGGCAAGAGTGCTCAGACAAGACGAGGAGATGATACGTACTTATTTCGCAAAGGATATTGACGAACACCATATTAAGGTTACCTTCGATTTACCATCCGGCGAACTGCCTATCAATGGTAATGCCGAACAGTTGAGCAAAACACTGATGAGCATGTTGGGTAACTCCATCTATGCCCTTATTAAGAAAGTCAAGCGAGGAACATTCCAGCCGGAGGTCAGACTGACAGCAAAAGCTGTCGGCGACTATGTCCAGCTGAGTGTTTATGACAATGGTATCGGTATAGAAGAGACCATCATCAATAAGGTTTTCGACCCCTTCTTCACTACAAAGCCCACTGGCGAGGCCTCTGGCGTAGGCCTTTATCTCAGCCGTGAAATTATTCAGAACCACGGTGGTGATATCAGTGTAAAATCAGTGAAGGACGAATTTAGTGAGTTTACAATCACATTACCCGCACTAACAGTTTAAGCTTATGGAGAATCAAATAGAAAAACTCAAAGAGCAGCTGCAGAAACAAGAGAAACTGGCATCGTTAGGCATGCTCAGTGCCGGAATTGCCCACGAGATCCAGAATCCGCTGAATTTCGTCATCAACTTCAGCAAAATGTCTGACAAACTTCTGAAAGACCTGACAGAGATCGTGGAAGACAATGAGGACAAGTTGCCTGAGGATGATCGTGAGGATATTGAAGATATCGTGGCCGACTTGAAGGATAATATGGCTAAGATCGTAGAGCATGGTGAGCGGGCTATCAGCATCATTCGTGGCATCCTGCTTGTCTCAAGAGGAAAAGAGAATGAATTCCTGCCAACTGATCTCCCCAAACTCGTCAAGGAATATGTGTGGTTATCGTATCATGCCATGCGGGCTAACTGCAAGGACTTCAATATCAGCATCCGTGAGCAGTATCAGGAAGGGCTGCCACAGATCATGGTTATTCCACAGGACATGAGCCGCGCAATCCTAAACCTCATGAACAATGCTTGTTACGCTGTATGGAAGAAGTCTCAAACAGCCGATGAGAATTACAAACCGGAAGTCTGCATCAGCATTGAAGCACTGGACGGACATCTCATTGTCACATTGGCAGACAACGGTGAGGGAATGACTGATGATGTCAAACAGCGGTTGTTTGAGAACTTCTTCACAACTAAACCCATCGGACAAGGCACAGGATTAGGTATGGCCATCACCCGTGATATCATTGAGAATAAACATGGTGGGAAACTTACCTTCGACTCCAAGGAAGGAGAAGGGACCACATTTAAAATCACCATACCCATCAAGAAATGAAAAGAAGGCTACACCTTGTTATATATATAATGTTTGTCTTATTGGTTCCTCAGAACATTCAGGGCCAAGACAACAGTACGTTGCGTGAAATTTATACGCAGGCAGAAAACGACTATCAGTTGGGACGGCTTGAACAAGCTCTGGAGTCGTTGCACAACAATATCAATGCCTTTCAAGGTAACCTCAAGCAGAGCGTCTACCGCCTTATGGCACTCTGCTATTTGGGCCAGGACGACATCGAGCAGTCGAAGAACTATGTTTCTCTTCTCTTAAAAGAAAACCCCTATTATACTTCCGTACAGGATCCCATCCGTTTTGAGAACATGATCAAACAGATGAAATCGGGTCAGGTTGCAACGATTATCACGGCATCTAGCCAGGCAGAGAGTCTTGACGAAGTGCCTGTACCTGTAACGCTGATAACCGAAGACATGATCGAGAATTGTGGTGCGCGTACATTAAAGGAACTGCTTATTAACTACGTCCCTGGCATCACGAATGTGGAGTCCAATGAAGAAACGAATTTCTCCATGCGAGGCATTTATTCTGCTGGACAAGAGAATGTGCTGATATTGTTGGATGGTCATCGAATGAATAGTTTTTCAACCAATGTTGCAAATCCAGACTTCTCCATGAGTCTTGACAAGGTGAAGCAGATTGAAATCCTGCGAGGCCCTGCTTCTTCATTGTACGGCGGTGTTGCATATACAGGTGTGGTCAATATCATTACGAAGAAAGGAGTCGACATATCAGGCTTCTCCGGAAAAGCTGGCATTGGCAACTATGGTCAGATGAAAGGTGGTTTTATTTTTGGTAACCGTTATATGGATATGGATATCTTTGCATGGGGAGATATCTATAACTCGACAGGACAAAAAATACACTATAATGCCGACGAGCAACCGAATGCCCTATTCCCTATTGACGGTGACATTTATATCGGCGCCTTCAACAAAAGCCCATCGTATGATTTCGGAACAAAGATTTCCATGAGAGGTCTGCAACTGCTTTACAACTGCCGCTTCTCAAAGATGCAGTCGCCCTATACTATGAGTGTCATGTTCGCTCCCTATCGTTATGAAGATTACCGCACGTTTAATGGCTACGCTCCTGGCTATGCCTTAAACAGTCATCATGGCGAATTATCGTACACCCACACTTGGCATGACTTCGATTTCAAGGCAGCCTTGAAGATTGACCGTGAAATGCAACAACGTTACCAGATTGTAGGTGATACGGTGGATGATTTCGGATACAACGACATTGTACCTTATGGCACTACAGATACGATAAAGGCATACTACGGTTATTATCAGAACCATTTCTGGCAGTCGACCACCATCGGTTCAAACATTCAGGGAGATTACAGCTATAAAATCGGAGAGCTGAACGGACATATCCTTTTGGGAGCCGACTTCAACCGTTTTTATTTAATGGATTCCAATTATTCTGAAGGCGATGAGTATGGTCAGGTCAAAAAAACTTATGATGAAGTGCATAAAGTAATGATTTCAGAAGAGGGTGTCAACTCCAAAAATCTGGCTAAGGGACATGAGACGATGATTGACTGTTACCTGCAACTCAAACAGAGGGTAAGCCATCGGGCTATCTTGAACGCTGGTATCCGTTATGACTATAAGCAAAGGAATGACTCCCCCAGCGGTTCCCGAAACAAACACGTATTCTCACCTCGTGTTGCCTTCATCTACAATCTGAATTCGTGGAACCTCAAGGCAAGTTACTCCAAGTCATTTGTCGATGCACCCTATTTTTACAGAAATTCCAGCCTCGACATTGCCTCCCTGGATTTCTATGGTTTAGAGCTTGAACCAGAATATATGGATTCCTGGCAGTTTTCAGTGATGAACAGCCAATTGGCCAAGGGGCTGAACTTTGATGCCAATTTCTATTACAACCATGCCAAGGATATCATTCAATATTACCAGGCGTACGGACTCTACATGAATGCCGGCTATCTGAAAACACTAGGTGTGGAACTCACTTTGAATTACAATAATAAGCGTCTTATCGCCCATGGAAATTTCTCATGGCAAAAAGTGCTTGACTCTGAAAACTACACTGCTACAGATAACCGCGTCTACAATGTTCCCCCAATCCAATCCAACATTGTCTTGGCCTACAAGGTTTCCGATGCCTTCCGGCTCCATGCCAATACAACCATCACTTCAAAGCAGCTGAGTCAGTCGATATCTTTAGGTGGTTATATCGTCGAGGATGTAGATATTCCCACACGTGCCATTTTAAACGCAGGTGCAAGCTATAATCTTTCACCACTGACGTTTGAACTCAACGTATACAATCTTCTAAATCATAAGTATTATCAAGGAGGCAACAGTTCTGCCCCCATTCAGCAGCAGGGACTATGGTTCCTGTTCAATATCAGTGTAAAATTATAAGGTATAGATTATGAAAAGGTATCACGAACTACTTAATTCGAAAATTACAGAAAATATTGTCAGATATGCTGACAAAGTAGCTTACATCACAGGTGACAAAAAAGTAACCTATGCACAGATGAATAGCATGGCTGAAAGCATTGCCTCAGGTATTGTGAAGACCTTGAGTCCAGAAGCCATTAGAGCCGACAAACCCGTTAGAATAGGTATTTTTCTGCCCCGTCATGAGCATTTCGTGCCGTGTATTCTGGCTGCTGTCAAGTTAGGTTGTTCCTATGTACCTATCGATGTGGCGACACCTGAGAAACGCAAACAGTTTATCTGTGAAGATGCTCAGATAGACATCCTGATTAC
>Ga0310696_10010838_pt1 | contig 10430 bp, 9 predicted proteins | sample AusTroGonzalo_MG_4_FD_203885 | JGI IMG/M metagenome (GOLD analysis project Ga0310696, IMG submission 203885) | Bovine rumen microbial communities from tropical cattle in Woodstock, Queensland, Australia - Gonzalo_02 (v2) (version 2) | ecosystem: Host-associated > Mammals > Digestive system >... | reverse complement strand
GGCAATGGTGCCGCCGGAGACGCCCGGCACCACGTTTGCCGCGCCCATAAAGAATCCCTTGAGCGCGACAATCAGGTGCTTGAACACGGTCTACTTCTCGTCTTCGATGGCGGCCTGTGCAGCGGCGAGGCGTGCGATCGGGACGCGGAACGGCGAGCAGGACACGTAGTTGAGGCCGATCTTGTGGCAGAACTTCACGGATGCCGGGTCACCGCCGTGCTCACCGCAGATACCGCACTTGAGGTTCGGGCGGGTGGAGCGGCCGGACGTGACAGCCATCTCGACGAGTTTGCCGACGGCCTTGGTATCGAGGGTCTTGAACGGGTCTCCGTCCAGGATCTTGTTGCCCAGGTAGTCGCCCATGAAGGTGCTCACGTCGTCGCGGCTGAAGCCGAAGGTCATCTGCGTCAGGTCGTTGGTACCGAACGAGAAGAACTCGGCGGTGCGGGCCATGCGGTCGGCCGTCAGGGCAGCGCGCGGGATCTCGATCATCGTACCGAACTTGTAGTCGACGTGCTCGTTGAGACGGGCCTCGACCTCGGCGCGGACGCGCTCGCAGATGGCTTTCTGGAAGCGGAGCTCGCGTTCGGAGATGGTCACCGGAATCATGATCTCGGGCATCGGGTTGTGGCCTTCCTTCTTGAGTTCGATGGCGGCGGTGAAGATGGCGCGGAACTGGGTCTCGGAAATCATCGGGTAGGTGATGTGGAGACGGACGCCGCGGTGGCCCATCATCGGGTTGACCTCGTGGAGGCTCTCGCCGCGTTTCTCGATGTCACGCTTCGAGATATGGAGTTCTTCGGCCAGTTCGGCCTTCTTGTCTTCGGTCTGCGGCACGAATTCGTGCAACGGCGGGTCGAGGAGACGGAAGGTCACAGGCTTGCCGTCCATCACCTTCATCGTACCCTTGACCGAGGCCTTGATGTACGGCTCGAGCTCGTTGAGGGCAGCCCGGCGCTCATCGTCGGTCTTCGAAAGGATCATCTTGCGGAGCTTGCCCAGCGGGGTCTCGGAGTTCTTGCCATAGAACATGTGCTCGATACGGAACAGGCCGATGCCCTCTGCGCCAAAGCTCAGGGCGCGCTCGGTATCCTCCGGGTTGTCGGCGTTGGTCCGCACACCCATCTTCCGGAATTTGTCGGCGATGGCCATGAACTTCACGAAACGCGGGTTGTCGGAGGCGTCCATGGTCTCGATCTTCTCGGCATAGACGGCACCCTTGGCACCGTTGAGCGAGAAATATTCACCTTCGTGATAGACTTTGTCGGAGCCGGCGAACCAGACTTCCTTCTTGTCGAGGTTAATCTTCATGTCTTCGCAGCCCACGATGCAGCACTTGCCCCAGCCGCGCGCCACGAGGGCGGCGTGCGAGGTCATACCGCCTTTCTGGGTGAGGATACCCACGGCGGCACGCATGCCTTCTACATCCTCCGGCGAAGTCTCTTCGCGAACCAGGATCACCTTGCGCTTCTCGGCGGCGGCCTTCACGGCGTCGGCGTTGGAGAAGACGATGGTACCGACAGCGCCACCCGGGGATGCGGGCAGGCCGTGGGCCACGACCGTGGCTTTCTTTTCGGAGGCCGGGTCGAGGATCGGGTGCAGGATCTCGTCGAGCTGGGCGGGCGAGACGCGGGTGACGGCGGTCTTCTCGTCGATCATGCCCTCTTCGAGCATGTCCATGGCCATGTTGAGGGCGGCCAGGCCGGTGCGTTTGCCGATACGGCACTGCAGCATCCAGAGCTTGCCTTCCTGGATGGTGAACTCGATGTCCTGCATGTCGTTGAAGTGTTTCTCAAGCAGCATGCGGATGTCGTCGAGTTCCTTGTAGACGTCGGGCATGGCGTCTTCAAGCGACTTGAGGTGCGCGTTCTGCGGGCTCTTGGTGGCGTTGTTGAGCGGGTTCGGGGTGCGGATACCGGCCACGACATCCTCGCCCTGGGCGTTGATGAGCCACTCACCATAGAATTTATTGTCGCCGTTGGCCGGGTTGCGGGAGAAGGCCACACCCGTTGCGGAGGTGTCGCCCATGTTGCCGAAGACCATCGACTGGACATTCACGGCCGTGCCCCAGTCGTCGGGAATGCCCTCGATCTGGCGGTACTTGATGGCGCGCTTGCCGTTCCACGATTTGAACACGCCGCCGATGGAGCCCCAGAGCTGGGCTTCCGCGGTGTCGGGGAATTCGACGCCAAGGACTTCCTTGATGCGGACTTTGAAGCGTTCTGCGAGGTCTTTCAGCTCTTCGGCGGTGATTTCGGTGTCGGACTTGTAGCCTTTCGACTCCTTGAGGTCCTCCATCATCTTGTCGAGCTGCTGGCGGATGGCCTTGCCGTCTTCGGGCTCGATGCCTTCGGCCTTCTCCATCACGACGTCGGAATACATCATGATGAGGCGGCGGTAGGCGTCATACACGAAACGGGGGTTCTGGGTCTTTTCGATCATGCCGGGGATGGTGGCGGAGCACAGGCCGATATTCAGGATGGTATCCATCATACCGGGCATCGAGCTGCGGGCGCCGGAACGGCAGCTCACGAGCAGCGGGTTCTTCGGATCGCCGAATTTCTTGCCCATGATGGCTTCCGTGGCCTTGAGGGCCGCAGCCACGTCGCGTTTCAGCTCTTCGGTGTAGCCACCGCCCAGGGCATAGTATTCCGTGCAGCATTCGGTCGTGATGGTGAAGCCGGCCGGGACGGGAATGCCCAGCGTACACATTTCAGCGAGATTGGCACCTTTGCCACCGAGGAGATTGCGCATCTGGCCATTGCCTTCTGCTTCCTTACCTCCAAATCGATAAACTCTTTTCATACTTTGTTTAAGTGTTATTACTGTTAAAAAATTAATGATTTTTCGATTTATCATACAAATATAATAACATTTTGGCGAATTTCCTATTTTTGTAGTATGAAACTTCTGCTTATGACCCTCATCGTTTCCAAAGTGGCCTTCTCTTGCCCGGAGCCCGCGCTCACCGAAGTGCAGGCGAAATTCGACCAGGCCGGCATCGCCTGGCACGCCATCGACTGCGTCAACTGGGCCTCCTTCCCCTACAAGCCCCTGGCCGAATTCCGCATCATGCATTCCGACACCGAGATCTACCTTCAGTTCCACGTCCGTGAAAACGGCCTGCGCGCCACCTATGACCAGGACGCCGGCTCGCTCCCCTACACCGACGACTGCGTGGAATTCTTCCTGATTCCCTCGGACCGCGATCCCAGCTACTTCAACCTCGAAATGAACTGCATCGGCCACGGCACCTTCCACTACGGCCCCACCCGCGACGAACGGCACGTCTGCGGCGACGCCCTCGTCAGCCAGATCCGCCGCGCCTCGACCCTCGGCGACAAGGCCTTCGGCACCCGCACGGGCGAGCAGGAATGGACCCTGACCCTCGCCATCCCCAAGCGTCTCTACGCCCAGGCCGACCTCGACCTGACCCAGTTCAGCGGCCGCACCCTGCGGGGCAACTTCTACAAATGCGGCGACCATACGGCTGTCCCCCACTTCCTCAGCTGGAACCCCATCGATACGCCCACGCCCAACTTCCACGTGCCGGAATGCTTTGGCGAACTGTATTTTGAATAAAATTTTCAAAAAAAAGTTGCACGTACAAAAATAATTTGTACTTTTGCAGTCCCGAAAACGAAGCAACCTCTTGCGAAAGAGATCAGAAACAATCCAGCAACGTTGCACTGAAGACTTTTCGGCAATTAAAAAAGAAAGAAAATGGATTTGATGAAAGTTGCCTGCGAGGCAATGGCACAGGAACAGAAAGCGTTCCCCAACTTCAAGGCCGGTGACACCATCACCGTCGCCTACAAGATCAAAGAGGATTCCGCAAAGGGCGAAAGCAAGGAGCGTATCCAGAAATTCCGCGGCATCGTACTCCAGAAACGCGGTGCGGGTATCTCCAAGACCTTTACGGTCCGCAAAATGTCGAACGGCATCGGAGTCGAGCGTATTTTCCCGTTCAATTCCCCGTTCATCGACTCGATTGAACTCAACAAGGTCGGTAAGGTGCGTCGCGCACGTATCTTCTACCTCAGAGGCCTGACCGGCAAGAAAGCCCGGATCAAGGAGAAGAAGAGAGCTACGATCACTGCAGAAGCAGCAGCAGAGTAGTACTCCACCCTGGCTCCCTAGCTCAACTGAATAGAGCATCTGACTACGGATCAGAAGGTTATGGGTTTGAATCCCGTGGGAGTCACGATTTTTTAAAACGCAACTCACTGATTTTCAACGAGTTGCGTTTTTCTTTTGGTAAAATTTTACCACGAAAATACCACCGATTTTTTCAGGCGACCTTTCAAGAGGTTTCACACCGGCCCTTCAGCCGACGTTTTTCCTTCTTGTATGCCGCATCGACATTTTCTTTGACGAGGCCGGCATCCTGTACGACTACCGAGAGAACACCCAGGCCGGCCATAGCTGGATCACCTGGCCTTCCTCGCCCCCACCCTGTTCCGCAGCCAGCAGCAAAGGGAAAAGGAAGCGGATCATCATTTAACAGTGATAACAGTTCTGAGATAGTAAGTCAGCACAGGGTCGCCGTCGTCCTGCGCCTGGAGCACCAGGTGGATGGTGTCCCCGGGCTTGGCGTCAGCCGGTACGGTGAAGGTGGTCCTGGCCGTATTCGGACTGTCGACCGCAAGGGCGGCATTGTTGGTCAGCACATAGGTACCCACCGGGAAATACCACCACTGCAGCGTAAGGTTGTCGCCGTCCGGATCGGAGGCCTTGGCATTGATCGTCACGGTCTCCCCGGGCGCAGCCGTCAGATCGAAGGGACCCTTGAGCACCGGATAGTGGTTCGCATCCACATACTTGGGCGTCACCGACCATTTCATGCGCGCCGCCTCGGAGAGGTTGTGCTCCGGTTCCATGTTGGGGAAGGTATGGTCCTCGGGACCGCCGCCGCGCATCATCGCCATCATTGCCGCCATGCCGGCGCTATCGACGCCGGTCGAAGGGGCGGGACCCGGGCGGTTGCCGCGCTGGCGTCCCATCGTAGAGATGTTCGTGCCCATGTAGCGAGGGTGTCCGCTCTCAGCAGGACCCTTGGTGATGTCCCAGCGGCCCGTCCAACCGCCCCATGTCGGATCTTCCCACGCACGGAGGCCGTTGTCGATCAGCTGGTAGAAGCAGCCGCTGTCGCCGTCGCCGTAGAGGGTTCCCTTCGGCTGGATGTTCAACCAGACATAGTAGCCATCGGCGCGCATCTCGTCGGCCGTCTTGCCGGCGGAAGGACCGATGAAGTCGGTCATGTCGCCCGGAACCATCTGCTTGCCGTCGCCCCAGAGGCGCACGAGCGCACCGATCGGGCCGATGGCCATGTATTGGGCCGTCCATTCGGGATCGGTCAGGCTCGGATTGCCCCGCCAGTTGCCCATGCGGGCATTGGTGTTCTGGACCCAGATGCCGGGCCACTTGACCGCGATATAGCTGTTGTAGGCGTTGTCCTGGTCGCCCGACAGGTTCAGGATGACCTTCTTGTTGACCTTGGCCACAATGTCGTCCCACTTGTCGTTATCTTTGTATTCATCCTCGATGGAACGCAGCGCCGCCGCGATGGAGGAACTTCCGCCCCATGCCTGGAGGAAGAGCGGGCCCGGTTTCTCGTCGAGAATGTTCTTCTTGATAAGCTCGGAACCATCCGTATCGTAGGAATAGTCGCCTTCGAACACACAGTTGCCCCATTTGGTAACGCTGCGCAGGTATTCCGGCGTGGGATAGCGCTTGTCGTGGACCTTCAGGTTGGGATAGCACTGCTCATAGGCATCGATGATGTCATCGATGAAGCGCTCATCCTGGGCGAAACGCCAGGAAGTCTGCGGGCCGAAACCCATGTTGTCGTACTCGGCACCCGGGATGAACTGCGTAGTGCCCTTGCCGTCGCCCAGCCAGTGGAAGCGGCTGCTAGTATAGACCAGGCCGTCGATCTGGAAGTCTGTGGCGTGGAGCAGGAAGCGGATCATCGAGTTGTTGTCGTCGAGCTCAGGGTCACAGGTAACGATGGTGCGCGGCGCCACGAAGACACCGTCTTTGGTCGCTTTGCTGCAGGAAGCAAGCAGGAGGGCCGCCGCAGCGAGAACGAGAATGCCTTTTTTCATATCCAATGATAACAAGAATTATTTAAGCCGCGACGGCCCTTCAACCGGCGTTCTTCTTATATGCTGTACCTATTCTAGAAAGAAAACAGTTGTCCGTCCCACTTTAGTGTCTTCTGGCGCCGTGTGCCATCTTCATACCAGTACGTGACCATTATGTCCTTTCCGCTCTGCGGAAGCGTGTAGGAGACCAATGCCCCATCTTCCGAGAAAAACTCTTGCTCGAAGCCTGGATCCTCACACAGCCTCATCGACTTCGAGGCATTGTCATAACGGTAGAAGCTGATGCCATCGGACTGGCCCATCGACTTCTTGCCACTTCTGTACAATCCTACATTCCATGCAAACAGCTTGTGCTGGCCATCAGCCTCGTTCCAGTAGCACATCTCGACCCTCACCACATCGTCTTGATACTTGGACTCGTATACCACGAAACCATTTTTCTGGTCGATGGAGAGCGTCACGCCCTCGGGTTGCGGAATATCTTTTTGATACCGTTCCCATGCCACTTTAACGGCATTGGTCGCCTCATCAACCCATAGGTCCTCGCCTTCAACATTCTCGAGGGGAGCAAAAAGGTAGGCCCGGGCGAAGTCACTGATAGTGGGCTTCGCACCCGAATAGTTCACGCGGATCACTTCATCTTGAGCAGACATCGTCAGCGCGCAGCAGAAAAAGAGAGCAGCAAACAGTAGTCGTTTCATAAGTATTATAGTAGATTCATCCAACATCAAAGGTAGCTATTTTTCCACGAATATCCCTTGATTTCCGTCGCTTATGAATTCAAAAGATTTCATATTGTTTTCATAAAGTTTCACATGAGATGTTTTTTATAAATACTTGATATTTATTTTGTTAAATTAGATAATTATTATATATCTTTGCACCAGATCCCAATGCCGCTACTTGAAAGATTTTTAAAAAGTAGTGTCATGAAAACATACCAGTCCTTCCTCCTGATTTCAGCCGATTCCCTCAAGAGAATCGATGCAACGGAAGCACTAGCACATCTTCTCTTATCGTCATCCATCTCCCGGGATGCAAAGCGGGATTGGGATCTTAAAATCCGCACCCGGGAGATGATGACTTCTTTCAGCGGCCTTGGCGCCTTCGGCAAACTGCTCCGCAAGGGCGTTGCTGTTGGACCCGGGACGGAGACTGGTTGATATGACTACGACTTTCTTCATAAAGCAAATATACGGAATTTACTTCAGGTATTCCTTGAAGAAGGTCTCAATCTTGTCGAAAGGAATCTTCGTGACATCATCGTAGAGGTCGATGTGCATCACACCGCCTTCCGCAACGTAAAGTTCCTTCGGCTCATTCGCCTTGGCATAGGCTTCCTCGCTGAATCCCTTGGAGTGGGCGATGTCGCCGGTGACAAAAAGGTTCAATACCAATGTCGGGAAAATTGGGTTTGGTTTCCGGCCATCCTCATCTCGGCCATCCTATATTTTGACATATATGTTTGCATTTATTCCAAAATGTTGTTCGATTTCTCCATAGATTTATTCTATAGAAGAAAAATTGCTTAGTTTTGCCCTAAAAATTTCCAAGGCACTTCGCGTGAAAGAGGTCACACCCGTAACAATAATCCAGAGAAGGATATGAACATGTTTTACCATTTGAAAAAGAAGATAATGTGCAAGGCGTTGGAAAGGAGGAACAGTCAGGCCCCTTTTGATTACCAATATGCCGAAGCCTTCACTCTGCACGGGGTGGCAGATTCACTTATTAACAACTCCTATTATTTTTCTGCCCACAACGCTAAAATGTCAATCTTTGTGCGCCTGGGAAGGCGTGCAGACAAGGATGAGACATGGTTTGCGTTGTTTTGGGAGAACCGTCTTTATATGTTGACACAGGAGTTTTTTCCTGCGAGAGAGTCTCCGCTGCGGGTAGAAAAGAACAATGAAGAGGGCTGGATGGTCTCTTTCAATGGCATTCTCAATGAAAATAATCAGGCCGTCTTTTCCGCAAGATTTATCCCCACGCAGCAGCCCATAGATTTTACCAGTAACATGCCACCGTCCAGAATGGCCACCGGTATTGCCAATGAAAAATGGAGCAAATCCTTTTTTGACTCACTCCAGAATGTAAGCGGCCAGTGCCATTATGAGCAGGAGGGCCGGCTGGAAGGCAACATGACCTTAAACGGATCATCTGTCACGTTCAATTTACCCTGCATAAGGGATCATTCCTATGGGAAAAGGGATTGGAATTACATGAACAATCACTTGTGGCTGATGGCCGTTTCTCCTACCTGTCAGTTTAACTATTCCCTTGTCTCTTACCCTGTTTTAAGCGTATTGGAAGTTGGTAATTACAGAAATGAAGCGGGATTGCACTATATGTTGGAGTCCAATCTTGACTTCCGTCAGATCAGTACCGGAGATGTCCCGAAGGAACTGGAATTTGACGTCCGACTGGACAATGGCCGCACTGTCCATGTCGTCTCCCGGATTATTACGGGCGTGACTTACCATTTCCAGGACGGGCAATACACCCTTCATGAAAACATAGCAGAGTTCCGAATAGACGGGCAGGTGTGCCGGGGAATTTTTGAAATAGGCTTCAACTGTGACAAGGGAAGATATTTCAACCAGAGGAATCTAAACAGCATTATCCGATGAGAATATACCTGTTGGGACAGTTGCCGGAGGAATTATATCCGGCTGTTGGAGGAAAAGCCAAGGGGCTGGATTTGTTGGTTAGACACGGGTTTCAAGTTCCCCGCGGTTTCGTGATAACCGATTTAGACCATCTGGACGAAGATGCAGTATATCAGGCATTCGACAATTTAGACACCCCGTTGGTGTCGGTGCGGTCATCGGCCTCTAATGAAGATCAGGCCGGGGCTTCCAATGCCGGCCAGTATGAAACCTGCCTCTTTGTAGACCGCCTTCATATAGTTGAAAGCATAGGCAAGTGTCTGGAGTCGGCATCGTCCCTTCGCGTAAAGGAATATGCCTGCCATTTTAATCTGGGCACCATGGCAATGAACATTGTGGTCCAGCAGATGGTGGACAGCGAAAAGGCGGGGGTGCTTTTTACGGCCGACCCCGGCAACGGCTCGGCCATGCTGATAGAAGCTGTGAAGGGACAGGGCGAACAGCTTGTGTCCGGGCAGGTTGCCGCCCACCAGTACCAGATATCAAGGAAATGCTATCGTCCCTGTGCCGATGACTTGATGGCGGAGAACGAGATTCGGAGGCTCTATGAAACCGGCAAACGCGTAAGGACGGAATTCGGAGAGGATAAAGACCTGGAGTGGGCCATTCACGGCGGAGAACTTTATCTTCTGCAAATGCGTCCCATTACAACGGAGATTATTGACATTGAGGAGTTTGATAGGGACGATGACCTGACGGGACATCTTTTTACCAATAGAAATGTGGGGGAAATGATGCCCGGGGCGGTCACCCCGCTCACCCTTTCCACATCGGCTAAAGCCATTGACTACGGGATGCGCTACATGCAGGTGCTGTCCGGGGTGTATTCCTCTCCGGACGAGGTGCAGCCCCTACGTTTTATTTCTTCCTTTTCGGGGCACCTGTTCTTCGACATGAACCTGCTGTACAACATGCACGCAAGGGTGAGCATTGCGAATCCTCAGTCCATGAACCTGTCCATCATGGGCGAATACCACGACTGCCCCGGAGTGACCATCCCTTATGCCAACCCCCTGGTCCGCGCAGTCAACTCGGTCAAGTTCCTCAGGTATATACTTTCCGGCCATGGGACAATGAAAAAATACGACAATCTGATTGCCAAGATCCGTTTTACGCAGGCCGGTTCTGCCAGAGAAATATACGGGAGCATCGACGGGAATCTTGCCTTACTGGATGAAAGCCTTGTCTATCATTATGCTTCATCGTCCTATTCCGGAAGCGCCACCAGCACCCTGTACATGCTGCTGGACAAGTATTTCCCGGACAAGAAGGTTTATCAGTCTTTCCTTTCGGCCCTGCTTTCCGGCATCCCGAATATTGAAAGTGCCGATATCCTTTCGCGCTTGCAGGAGATGGCGCACATGATCCTGAACCAGGAGCCCGGGGCTATAAAGTTCAATGCCCGGGAGCTGCTGGCCTATATAAACGGCCAACCTCAGGTGAAGGAGAAGTACCAGAAGTTCTTGCTGCTTCACGGCCATCGCTGCGTCAAGGAGGCCGAAATGCGCAGTAAGCCCTGGCGGAAAGATGAGATTCCGCTGATGAACTATCTGTCCAGCGTCATGTCATCGCCCATGAATCTTGTGCAGGAGGAAAAACGCATCAACTATCGCAAGGAATTCTCCTTCATCGGGAATCCCCTGTTAAAGGCAGC
>Ga0310696_10010836_pt1 | contig 10431 bp, 10 predicted proteins | sample AusTroGonzalo_MG_4_FD_203885 | JGI IMG/M metagenome (GOLD analysis project Ga0310696, IMG submission 203885) | Bovine rumen microbial communities from tropical cattle in Woodstock, Queensland, Australia - Gonzalo_02 (v2) (version 2) | ecosystem: Host-associated > Mammals > Digestive system >... | reverse complement strand
CCAGGATGACAATACAGACGATGTTTGCCTCCGAATAAAACAGGAAATAATCCAGTGTCATGGTGTCCTCCGCAATTCTATGCTGTCAGAATTATACCACTGCACAGGACTGTCTTCAACTGAAACAAAAAGGCTCTCTCTGTATTTTTGCGGTTTTGATGCAGCGGGGAAAGGAGACGAATAACGATCTTGACTTTACTGTGATAAAGTGTTATAGTGATTAGCGTTTCCATGATTCTTAAGACAACGGGAGGTATGATTTTATGAAGAAACTGTTTGCCCTGATGCTGTGCCTGGCGCTGGTGCTGAGCTGCGCCGCCGGTCTGGCCGAGAGCGACAAGGACGCTGTGGTGGCCAAGGGAAAACTGGTGGTCGGCATTACTGATTTCGCCCCCATGGATTATCGCGACACCGACGGCAGCTGGGTGGGCTTTGACGCCGATGTGGCCCGGACTTTCGCCGCAACGCTGGGTGTTGAGGCGGAATTCGTCGAGATCGACTGGGACAACAAGGTGCTGGAGCTCAACAGCGGCAACATCGACTGCGTGTGGAACGGCATGACGCTCACCGACGAGGTGCTGGCCGCCATGAACTGCTCCAATCCCTATGCCAACAACGCCCAGATCGTGATTGTTCCGGCGGAGAAAGCCGCCGACTATCAGACGGTGGAAAGCCTGGCGGGCCTGACCTTTGCCGTGGAAGCCGGCAGCGCCGGTGAAGCCGCCGCGAAGGAGCTGGGCAACAAATACAACCCGGTGCAGAACCAGGCTGCGACGCTGCTGGAAGTGACTGCCCAGACCTCCGACGCTGCCATTATCGACTCTCTGATGGCGGCAGCCATGGTGGGTGAAGGCACGGACTATGCCTCCCTGACCTACACGGTGCCGCTGACGGAAGAAAAGTACGGCGTCGGCTTCCGGAAGGATTCCGACCTGGCGGACGCGCTGAACGACTTCTTCAAGACCGCCTGGGCCAACGGCACCCTGGTCGAGTTCGCGAAGCTGTACGGTGTGCAGGCCGCTATCATTCCGCAGGAATAAGACTGAACAACGTTGACGGAGGCAGGGGCGTCCCGCGGATGCCCTTGCCTTTCTCATTTGAGGAACGCCTATGTCATTTGCACAACAATTTCCCGTGGTCTTCAACGCCCTGAACGTCGGGTTTCTGCAGACGCTGAAACTCTTCTGCGTAACGCTGCTGGGCGCCCTTCCGCTGGGGCTGCTGCTGGCGTGCGGAGAGATCTCCCGGAGCCGGATTCTGCGGTCTGTCATCAAGGTGCTGGTATGGATTATCCGGGGATCTCCCCTGATGATTCAGCTGCTGATTATCTATTACGGCCCCGGCCTGCTGGCCAGCAGCATTTCCGCCGAGGCGGCCGCGGCCAGTCCGTTTCTGAAAATGCTGCAGGGCTTCAAGTGGAGCGGCGGAGAAGACGGGCGTTTTGCCGCGGCTGCGGTGGCCTTCATTATCAACTATGCCTGCTACTTCTGCGAGATTTTCCGGGGCGGCATTCAGGGCATCCCTGCGGGACAGGAGGAAGCCGGCCTGGTGCTGGGCATGACCGGCCGGCAGATTTTTTTCAGAGTGAAGCTGCTGCAGATGGTGAAAGCCATTCTGCCGCCCATCTCCAACGAGATCATTACGCTGGTGAAAGACACCTCCCTGGCGCGGATCATCTCGCTGCAGGAGGTGATCTGGGCCGGGCAGGCCTTCCTGAAGGGCAGCCAGGGGATCTCCGGTGCCATCTGGCCGCTTTTCTTCACCGGCGTGTATTACCTGGCGGCCAACGGTTTGCTGACCGTCGGCTTTGCGAAGCTTGAGAAAAAGCTCGGATATTTCCGCTGAGAAAGGAGGAGGAAACCATGCCGATCCTGCAGGTAGAGCACATTCGGAAATCCTTCGGCCAGACAAAGGTGCTGGACGATATTTCCTTCTCCATGGAGCCGGGGGACACGCTTTCCATCATCGGTTCTTCCGGCAGCGGGAAAACCACGCTGCTGCGGTGCCTGAACTTCCTGGAGAAGCCGGACGCGGGCATCATCCGGGTGCGGGACGAAGTGCTGCTGGATGCGAGCCAGCAGCCGAAAAAGGTCAACAACCGCGAGACCCGGCTGAAGCGGCTGCACTTCGGGCTGGTGTTCCAGTCTTTCAACCTCTTTCCGCAGTACACAGCGCTTCAGAACGTGACGCTGGCGGAGGAACTGCTGGCGCATGATACGCCGGAATGGAAGGCGGACAAAGCCAAAGAGCAAAGCCGCATCCGGGAGCACGGGATGGAGCTGCTGAACGAGGTTGGGCTCTCCAATCGCATGAACAACTACCCGCACCAGCTTTCCGGCGGCCAGTGCCAGCGGGTGGCCATCGCCCGGGCGCTGGCGCTTCGGCCGGACATTCTGTGCTTTGACGAACCCACCTCCGCGCTGGACCCGGAGCTTACCGGTGAAGTGCTGCGCAGCATCCGCAAACTGGCGGAGAGGAATACCACAATGATCATCGTGACCCACGAAATGAACTTTGCCCGGGATGTTTCCAGCTCTGTGATTTTCATGGATCAGGGATGCATCTGCGAACAGGGCGATCCCCGTGAGGTTTTCGATCATCCGCAGCAGGAGCGCACCCGCCAGTTTCTGGCCCGGTATCACGGGGAGAACTGACAGAGGAGACGCTTCGGCGATCGGCTGCAGCACCGGCTGCGGCCGTTTATTTTTTCGTTGCCAAGCGGGAATAAAGCGGGTAGAATAAGGGCGGCGCGACAGCCTGCAAAAAAGGAGAGAGGATGGAAGCTTTTTTATGAAGAAAGCAAAAATGATTCTGGATAAGGACTTTGCCATCGGCAAAATCGATCCGAGAATGTATGGTTCTTTTATCGAGCACCTGGGCCGGGCGGTGTACGGCGGGATTTATGAGCCCGGTCATCCCACCGCGGACAAAAACGGCTTCCGGGGGGACGTGATCGGGAAGGTACGGGAACTCGGCATCCCGGTGGTTCGCTATCCGGGCGGCAACTTTGTTTCCGGGTTCAACTGGGAAGATTCCGTCGGCCCGCGGGATCAGCGGCCGAAGCGGCTGGATCTGGCCTGGGGCACCACGGAGACCAACGAGGTGGGCCTGCACGAATTCTGCGAATGGGCGAAGAAGGCGAACACGGAAGTCATGTACGCTGTGAACCTGGGCACCCGGGGGCCCGATGCCGCGCGGAATGTGGTGGAATACTGCAACCATAAAAGCGGCAGCTACTGGAGCGACCTGCGCATCCGGAACGGGGCGAAGAACCCTTTCAACATCAAACTCTGGTGCCTGGGAAACGAAATGGACGGTCCCTGGCAGATGGGCCAGAAGACCGCCTATGAATACGGCCGGACAGCCAACGAAGCCGCCAAGGTGATGAAATGGGTGGATCCGGACATTGAAGTCGTGGCCTGCGGCAGCAGCGCCCACGAGATGCCGACCTTCGGCAGCTGGGAATACGAGATGCTGGATCAGTGCTACCAGAACGTGGACTATGTTTCGCTGCACCGGTACTACGGCAACCCCACCGGCGACACGCCCGGCTTCCTGGCCCGGAACATGGATCTGGACGCCTTCATCAAGGAAGTCGTGGCAATCTGCGACTGCGTGGCCGGGAAGAAGCACGCGAAGAAAAAGCTGAACCTGTCCTTCGACGAATGGAACGTGTGGTACCACTCCAACGGGCAGGATCAGGAGATTCTGAAGGCCGACAAATGGGGCCGGGCGCTGCCGCTGCTGGAGGACGTCTATAACTTTGAAGACGCGCTGCTGGCCGGCGCGATCCTGATCACATTCCTGAAGAACGCGGACCGGGTGAAAGTGGCCTGCCTGGCGCAGCTGGTGAACGTTATTGCCCCGATCATGACCCGCAACGGCGGCGGTGTGTGGGCGCAGACGATCTTCTGGCCGATGATGCACGCGTCGAAATACGGCCGGGGAACCGCCCTGCGGCCGATCCTCACCTCGCCGACTTATGACTGTAAAGATTTTGAAAAGGTTCCGCTGGTGGATGCGGTCGGCGTGCTGGGCGACGACGGCAGCCTGACGGTGTTCGCAGTGAACCGGGACATGCAGGACGCGATTCCGCTGGAATGCGATCTGCGGGCCTTCGGAAAGATGAAGATTGCGGAGCACATCGTGCTGCATCACGACGACGTGAAAGCGGTGAACACCGAGGAACATCCGGACAACGTGGCGCCGCGGAAGGGCCGGGGCGGGAAAGCTGAGGAAGGCAAGGCGACGGTGCGCCTGCCCGCACTGAGCTGGAACGTGATCCGCCTGGTGAAAGCCTGAGCGGGGCTGCCCGGAGCGGCGGGGAAAAAACTTACAGTTTAAAACCGGTTACGACGGCCTGGGCCACATCACAGCCCAGGTCGTCTTTTACGTTCACGTGATAGACGCAGCTGGTTTTCCCGTTCTTGCGGCAGATGCTTTCGGCGATCAGCCGGGTTCCCTTCGGGGGATTCAGGAAGTTCATGCTGATCTGCTGGGCTACGGTGGGCCGGTGGGCATTGCAGGACGCGGTGGCGAAAGCGAAATCGATCACCGTCAGGATAAAGCCGCCCATGATGCCGCCCTCGGCATTGCGGTGGCGGTCGGTGAGGGTTACGCTGACGACGGATCCGTTGTCCGTATACCGGTCCAGACCGATGCCGTTCTCTGTTGCATAGCGGTCGTTGGTGAAAAACGCGCGGGCTTCTTCGATACTTTTGAACTCTGCCATTGGATGAACCTCCGGGATTGCAGGATGGCTCCATTTTACCGGAAGATTCCGCGGTTTGCAAGCATGCCGCAAACAGAAACAATACAAGATCCTGTATAAAAAAGTTTCATCAATACGCAGTATATAGTAGCATTAACTGTTTTTTCGTGCTATAATACTCACATATGGGCCGAAAAGTGCAGGCCCGTAGGAACGGAAACAAAGCAAAGTGTCGGAGGCGGTTGGGATGACAACTTATCGGGTTCAGCGCTGGACGGGGAGAATGCAGTCCGGAGGAGCGGGAACCCGTGAAGTGATTACGGATCCGGGACGGGCCCGGAAAGGGACGGCTTCGGAAAAAACAGCCACGGCCATTGCCATCAGCCTGGCGGCAGCCGTATGCATTCTGATCCTCAGCATTCTGATTTCGGATTTATCCGCGCTTCATCAGAACAAAATGAACATGAACCGGCTGACAAGAAAAATCGAAAACCTGGAAAGCTCGGTTTCCGATCTTCAGACGGAACTGGATGGGAAAACCCGTTTTCTTACGCCGATCTCCGGGAACAGCGGGGAAGCATCCGTCGTTCAGATCTACGTGCCGTAATGTGCCAGCCGTAATCGAAAAAAGTGAAGCAAAACGGAAAACAAGTACCGTTAAACCGTAAAACCGGGATCTGTCAAACCGAAAACATAAAAGACTTTTTCCTGAGAGGAGCAAGAGGATGAAGGAGTTTTCTTACCGCGGGTTCATGCTGGACTCCGCGCGTCATTTTATACCCATGGAGGATCTCCGGAAACTGATTGCCGCGGCGCGGATCTGCGGGATGAACCGGATGCACTGGCACCTGACAGATGACCAGGGATGGCGGATTGAGATCCGAAAATATCCGCAGCTGACGGCCGTCGGCGCCTTCCGCGGGCGGAGCGTCTTCGGCGAAGCGAGCCGGACGGAGAACAACAGCGGATTCTATACGCAGGAGGACATCCGGGAGATCGTGCGGTTCGCGGGAGAGAACGGCATGGAAGTGATCCCGGAGATTGAGATCCCGGGACATGCCAGCGCGATGCTGGCAGCCTGTCCGGAAGCCGGATGCCGCCGGACAGCCTACGGGCCGGCGGGAGAGGAAAAAGCCGGAGAACCGTGGCAATACGCGGTGAAAACTTCCGGCGGTATTTTTCCGAACCTGCTCTGCGCCGGAAAGCCGGAGGCCGTGCGGCTGATGGAAGATATTCTGGACGAAGTGATGGAACTGTTCCCGTCGAAGATGATTCATATCGGCGGAGACGAGGCGATGAAAATCCACTGGCGCCGGTGCCCGGACTGCCGGGCGCGCATGCGCCGGGAGGGCCTGCAGAGCGAGGACGAACTGCAGCGGTCGCTGGTGCTGGAGATCGGCGCCTATCTGGCGGAAAAGGGCAGGGAAACCATCGTCTGGAACGATGTGCTTTCCGGCGGGACACTGCCGCCGCATTTCATCGTGCAGCAGTGGGCGCAGGGAGAGGAAGCCACCCGGGCCTTCCTGGCCGGCGGCGGAAGGGTGATTCATTCGGATACGCGCGTCATGTATTTTGACTATCCCTACGGCCGGATCGACGTGAAGAAAATCTGGCAGAGTCCGCAGATTCCGGACTGGGCGAAGGGATATGAAGACCAGCTGCTCGGAACGGAATGCCCCCTGTGGACGGAACGGGTGACCAACCTGGAACGGGCATCCTTCCTGCTGTTCCCGCGGCTGGCGGCTGTCGGGCTGAAGGCGTCCGGAGCCGGACACCTCCCCTGGGAGGAATTCCGCTCAGCCGTTCGAAACATTGAGAATCTGATTGAGGAAACCGGCCTGAAAGGCGCGCCGGAATCATACTGGGAGATGACGGAAGAGGCGGCAAAAGCGGACGTGCAGGCGGAGCACGACCGGATTTACTCCGCGGAGGCGCTGCCCTTTGAAAAGAAGGAAATAAAGCTGATCAAACTGGAAAAGACGGAGCGCCTGATGGAGGAGATCGGCATTCCGGAACCGCTGGCCCGGCAGGTCGGGGATTATGCCCTTCGGGAATGACGAGGGAGCGGGGGGATGTTTACTTATACCTGGCCGGAACGGTCGGTCTTTACTTCGATGGTCGGGATATCATTCTCTTCGTGTTTCTTCAGATCCTGTTCGATTTCCTCGTTGGACGGATTCTCAGTTTCGGTTTCCTCGGGAGTTTCGTCTGCATCTTCCGCCGCGTTTTCTTCCGGATCATCGGCGGAGACAGATTCCCAGACTTTGTCGATTTCTTCCCTGAGGGTCTTCGTTGTGGTGGTTACGGATTCTTTTACCGTTTCAGCTGCTTTGCGCACCGCATCTTCCATATCCACAACTTCCCCGGCTTCGTTTTCCACATGGATTTTGAGTCCCAGAAGCGGCGCGGCAATCAGGCCGGTAAGGCTTAGCTTCGGCGCGATGAGCAGTCCGGGAAGAGCGAAGAGACCGGGCACGTTCAGAATGTTTTCGCCGTCCTTTTCAACCTTCAAACGATACTGCGTCAGGGTTTCAAAAAAGTTCTTGTCTGCCATTGTGTGTTTCCTCCTGAAATTGATCTTGTATTTCCCCGGGATTCAGCGCGGGGAGAATCATTCGAGCGATCGGGATTACCCGGAAGCGGTTCCTTCACACTCACAGGTTAGACGGTTTCGGGTGGATTTCGTTACAGGGATTCTCAAAAAAATTTCTGCTGTTTCAATCCTTGTTTTTAGAGAATCCACTTCCAAACGACAAACCCGACAATGGCAATCTGAATCACCAGCATCAGCGGAAACAGAATTTTGAACTTTGGGTGCTGTGTCTTATGACGAAAAACATGCATCGCAATCACGCCGCCCAGCGCACCGAACAGCGCTGCCGAAAGGAAAAGCGTTTTTTCCGGAACCCGCCATTTTCCCTTTTCGGCACACTTCTTGTCGTGGCGCATCAGAAAGAAGCAGGTCAGATTTGTAACCGCAAGAAATGCAATCAGAATCACCAGTTTGACATTCATTATCCTTAGTCCATCCTTTACCTTTTACCGGTTCCTTTTGCCCTCATTCCGGCGCAAACTCAAGTATTTCCGGTTTGTCCCCTGTCTCCGGCGCCGTTGCCACCTGCCGAACTGCCCGGATTACTTCATCATACCGTTCCATCATCATCCCGTGTTCTTTCAGAATCGCATCCTCATCCCCGCTGTTCGCCGCCGCCTCCATCCGGGCCGCCATTCCGGAAAGGTCGTCGGCCCCCAGCATTTTCGAGGAGCTTTTCAGCGAGTGCGCGAAAATCACGTAGTTTTTCCAGTCCCGCGCCTCAAAATAGCTGCCCAGCAGCCCCGACCGTTCACGGTATTCGCCCAGATATTCAGAAAGCAGCGTGTCATAGAGTTCACGATCCCCCTGGCAGTAGTTCAGTCCGTTTTCCGGCGCAATCCCGGCTTTTCGCAGCGGATCGTACCGGTCCCCTTCAGGTGCATCCGGTTTCTCCGGCTCCGGCCCCACAGTGGCCATCACCTTCTCTTTCGGCAGATATTTCACCAGCATGTCTTCCAGCATCCGGCTGTTCACCGGCTTGCTCAGATAGTCTGAAAACCCCTCTGCCAGATACCGTTCCTTTGCGCCGACAATCGCGTCCGCCGTCAGACAGATCACCGGCGTGCCGCGGTTCGGGCCGTCCAGACCGCGGATCCGCCGCAGCGTTTCCGCGCCGTCCATGCCCGGCATCCGCGAATCCATGAAAATCACGTCGTAGGCCGTCTTTTCCGCCATAGCCACCGCTTCTGCCCCGCTCAGCGCTGTGTCAATCTGCATCTCCGTGTATTTCAGCAGCCCGGCTGTCACCGTCAGGTTCATTTTTGTGTCGTCCACAATCAGCACCCGGGCATCCGGCGCGCGGAAAGCTTCCTGCCGCTCTGCAGCTTCTGATACGGTCCGGTTCTCCGAATCGCCGTCCTCGTCTTCCGAAACAATCTGCTGCGGAATCGTAACGGTGAAAACGGACCCCTTGCCGTATTCGCTTTCCACTTCAATCGTGCCATCCATCATGTCCAGCAGGCTTCGCGTAATCACCAACCCCAGTCCGGATCCTTCGACCGTGCTGTTCCGCTGCATATCCAGCCGCTCAAACTTGTCGAAAAGCCGGTCCATGTCCTCCCGTCGGATGCCGATGCCCGAATCTTCCGCCGAAAACACAAGCCGCAACGTGTTCCCATCCGCTTCCCCGGCACGCACTTTCAGCCGCACGTATCCCTGATCGGTATACTTAACGGCATTGTTCAGAATATTGATCAATATTTCCCGCACGCGAACCTCGTCGCCGAACAGATGGTCCGGAACCGATTCATCCGCGTCCAGTGTGAACGCCAGCCCCTTTTCCTTTGCCTTCATGGCGGTCATGACGCAAACGTCGTTCAGCAGATTCCGCAGCCGGTAGGGTGCTTTGACCAGTTCCATCTTACCGGCCTCAATTCTGGAAAAATCCAGTATATCGTTTACAATCGTCAGCAAGCTGTGTCCCGCGCTGTCAACCTTCCCCGCATAGACGTCGATCTGTCCAAAAGCTTTCCGGATCCCTTCCGTGTCTCCGTCGGAAAGAGCCAGACCATCCCGGCTTTCCCGCCGGATCAGTTCGTTCATCCCCAACACCGCGTTGATCGGCGTCCGTATCTCGTGGCTCATGTTGGCAAGGAATTCGCTCTTGGCCCGGTTGGCGCTCTCCGCCACCACCTTTTCCTCCAGCAGCTGCTCCTGCAGCCGAACATACGGCCGCAGCGTCACAAGGCAAAGCCCTGCAGCACCCAGCAGCGTCAGCACCAGCACAATGATGTAGCCTTTGATGTTGGAAAGGGTCTGTTCCCGAAGCTGCGCATCATACCATTCCACTGAGAAGTCCGCCGCCACGATACCCGCGATGTTCCCCGCGCTGTCAAACACCGGGCTGTACGCACTGTAGAATTGCCCCCACTGATCTGAATAGGGTACCTCGTCCACTGCGGTCGTTCCTTTGCTCGCGGTGTGCAGCGCCTCGGTGTACTGAACCTCCTCGCCAAAATCGCCCGGGTCCTCCGGGTCCGTGTCCACAAGGAAGGTGAACCGGCCGTTTCCTTCGTCCCGGATAGCGTAGATGTATTCCAGTTCCACGTTGTCCCGGAAAACGGCCATCGTGTCGTAAACCGTCCGATAGCCGGGCGTGTTCTCGTCTCCCGCCTGCAGGCACTCCAGAATGTCTCCGTTCACCGATCCCGCCGCGCAACTGGAGATGTCCACCATCCGCTGCCGGATTGCCCGCCGGATGCCCGCTTGTGCCCGCGAAATGGAAATGCCGCAGAAAACCGCGCTGGAAAAAAGCAGGATGGCCTCAACCATCAGGATGATCTTCGTGGACATGCTTCTCCCTGTTTTCATTCGGATCATCCTCCTTCCCAAAGGTTTTCCGCTTGTCTGTTTGTCTGATTCTATCATATGCCCTTCCGCCCCGCAAGAATCTTTCACAAAACGGGCTTTGTCACAGCCGCCGTTTCGTGTATAATACTTGAGAGAAGATTTATTTAACTTCATTCAGCGATGCAACAATCTGGATTTGTGGAGGACAGCCATGCCGGAATACTATGAACCGTTTCTCGATTTTTCTGTACCTGAGCACCAGAGCATCATGGGTATCATCCTCTCACTCAGGGATCCTGTGGACGGGGAAATCCTCCGAAGCACCGTGGAAGAAATA
>Ga0310696_10010835_pt1 | contig 10433 bp, 11 predicted proteins | sample AusTroGonzalo_MG_4_FD_203885 | JGI IMG/M metagenome (GOLD analysis project Ga0310696, IMG submission 203885) | Bovine rumen microbial communities from tropical cattle in Woodstock, Queensland, Australia - Gonzalo_02 (v2) (version 2) | ecosystem: Host-associated > Mammals > Digestive system >... | reverse complement strand
GGACCATGAAATCGTGAGTGTACTCTTTGCGATGGACAGCCCCAGGGACAATGTCCGTCGGATGGTTAACAGCCTCCGTTATGACGGCGTCGGCGATATCGAACTGCTGACCGGCGATATGGATTCTCAGGCAGGCCTGGTTGCGGAGCTGATCGGCGCGGACGGATATCAGGCGCAGCTTCTTCCTGAACAGAAGGCGGAGGCTGTGCTGAAGCTGCAAACCCGCGGGAACGGTGTGGTTATGGTGGGCGACGGGATCAACGACGCTCCCGCGCTGGCTTATGCGGACGTCGGAATCTCACTGGGAAGCAAATCGACGGATATTGCCATTGAAACCAGCGATGTGGTGATCAGCCGGGATGATCCGATGACGATCTTTGAAATGCGCCGGCTTTCCCGGGAAACCATGCGTATTGTCAAACAGAACTTCGCCATGGTGGTTGGCATCAATACGGTCGGACTGATTCTGGGTGCGTCGAGCAACATCTCCGTGATGATGAGTGCTCTGCTGCATAATATGTCTACGATCCTGGTGGTGGGAAATTCCCTGAGGCTGCTGTTTTTCCCGCCGCTTGATTCCTGAAAGATTGGAAGGTGATAGCTTTGAGAGATGAAAGGGGAGCCCTGCATTTTGAAATCCTGCATGCCCTGCCGGGACGGCTGCGGGTGCAGATCGAAAAGCCGATTGATTCAGAACAAATCTTCCGGAATGTGACGGGGGTGCTTCGGTGCAGCTATAACCCGAGGATTCAGACGCTGCTGATTAAGTATGATCCGGATGTTGTCAGCGAGGACAATCTCATTGTCCGGCTTGCGGCTGTTTATGCCTGTGAGAAGCAGACAAAGCTGCTTCATGTCAAGCATTCAGAGGAGAAAGGCTTTTCCATGGGTCCCACGGGCGGAATGGCACTGGCATTGATCGGACTGGACGGCCTGCTGAAACTGACAGGTGCGCAGCTTGCGGGCGTCAGCAGCTGGCTTTCAACCGGTGCGACACTGGCCGCGGTGGTGGAGCACGGGTATCAGGAACTGCAGACGAGGGGCAGCTTTGATCCGGAAGTGATGTCCATCATCTATCTGATCAACTCCATCGGGAAGACGAATACCTTCCATGCCAGTCTGCTGGCGTGGATCGTAACGTTTGGTCGGCATCTGGTTCCCAAGGCGGCCCGTGAACAGGTTTACCTGGTTCATCCGGATGACTGCTCAGTCACGCTGATTCCTCTGAAGGAAAAAAGAAACAGCGCGGAGTTTGCCGGAAAGATGATTCGGCGCGGGAGCGAGATCCTGGCAAAATGAGGCCCTTTCAGCGGGGAAGAACGCTTGAAAAATATGACATTAAATAAGGAGGAACAAAAACATGGCAACGGGAAATGATCTGGTTAAGGGAATTCTGATCGGTGTGGGAGTCAGCGCGGTAGGGTTCTATCTGTACAAGAAAAACGAAGACAAGGTCGACAGTTTCCTGCGCGGCCGCGGAATGGACATTAAACCCCGCGGGTCGAATTACGAAACCATGTCCGTTGAAGAACTGATGCGGACCAAGGAAACGATTGAAGATCTGATTGCGGAAAAAGAAATGCAGGAGCAGAGCATCACTGTGGAAGCCGGAAATCCCGTAACCGCCGAAGGATAAGGAAAAAACATGTCCAGAAAAGATACGGAATACCAGCGGAAAACCATGAGCAAACTGTACCGCGGAACGCAGATTTTCAAACCGTTGAATACCGGCCGCATTGATGAGCATGTCAGCTGCATCCGGGAATGGATCGCCAATATCTTCTTTTATACCAAAGACGGCAAGACGATCATGATCGACGCCGGATATAATTATGAACGGCTGAAGGAAAAGATGAGTTGGCTGGACATCGATCCGTCTGCTATTCATCATATCCTGATTACGCATCAGGATACCGATCATGTCGGTGCGCTGGAAACGGACAGTGATCAGCTGTTTAAAGACGCTACAGTTTACCTCAGCGAGATTGAAAACCGGTATATCACCGGTGAAAAGCGCAGGAAAGTAATCCATGGGCTCTATAAACTTCCTATGGTCAAAATGAACAATGAGCGCAGGCTGCTGCAGGATCATCAGGTTTTGGATATTGAAGGAATCCGGGTGGAATGCATTCTTGTTCCGGGCCACACATGGGGTCATATGGTTTATCTGATTGATAACAAATATCTGTTCACCGGGGATACAATCTGGTTTGGGGCAGACGGCGGATACAGTTTTATCGCCATGCTGGCAGAAAGCAACAAAGTTGCCAAAGAAAGCTTGAGAAAGCTTGAAATCAATCTTCGGATGCGGAATCGTAAGATTGCGGTCATTACAGGTCATACCGGCTGGTCTGACAATCTGGATTTTGTGTTTGCCCACAGGGATAAGCTCTGTTCCAGGCTGCATAAGCGGGTTCCCGATCCGACCGCACCGTACGACGGATATGATGAATCAGACGATACAGAGGAAAAAGCCAGAACGATTCCGCTGGCGAAGAAAAAGTAAGACGAGGAGCTTCACCGGGAGAAGTTTGTTCTGCTGTAAACGACAGGAGAAACAGATTGATTCATGAACATGCAAATGATTGAAGGAATCCTGATTCCGTTCCTGGGTACCAGTCTTGGGGCGGCGATGGTTTTCTTCCTGAAAAAACAGATTTCCGGTACAGTGCAAAAAGCACTGACCGGCTTTGCTGCGGGCGTGATGGTTGCGGCGTCCTTCTGGAGTTTGTTACAGCCGGCGCTGGAAAGCAGCTCTGCCATGGGAACGCTTTCCTTTCTGCCTGCGTCGATCGGATTTCTGATCGGTATCGGCTTTTTGCTGCTGCTGGACGTTGTGACGCCTCACATGCATATGGACAGGCAGAACGAGGGACCGCGGAGCGGGTTTAAACGTACGACAAAACTGATCCTGGCAGTAACGCTCCATAACATTCCGGAAGGTATGGCTGTCGGCGTCGTATATGCCGGGCTGCAGGCCGGCTCTTCGGGCATTACAGCGGCAGGCGCTCTCACACTGGCCATTGGAATTGCCATCCAGAATTTCCCGGAGGGTGCGATAGTATCCATGCCGCTTCTGGCCGAAGGAATGCCAAAGAACAGGACTTTCCTGATGGGTGTGCTTTCCGGTGTTGTTGAACCCATAGCCGCTGTTATCACAATCATCGCGGCCGGATTGGTTACGCCGGTCATGCCTTACTTCCTGGCATTTGCAGCAGGGGCCATGATGTATGTGGTTGTGGAAGAGCTGATTCCCGAAATGTCAGAGGGCAAACACTCCAATATCGGTACCATTGCTTTCTCGCTCGGCTTTGTTCTGATGATGATCCTGGATGTTACCCTGGGATAGCGTGATTCCATTCCCCAGGGAAAACACAGAGAGTAAACAAGCGTTAATTAGTTACACATAACAAAAACAATCTGAAAACAAAAAAACAGTTGACGTATGCTCAGAAGTATGCTAATATGCTCATGGTTAGTAAATGCTAACCAACGAGATGATATCAATCGGGTTTAAGCCATCCCGAGAGATATACCAACACCTTACCTCCAAAGAGACGGGATGCCTTTGCGTACTGGCATCCCGTTTTCTTAGGGACGATCGCGAATCATTGCATGAAGAGTCACAGAGACCGCTTGCAGATCACGGATATCGGAAAGGAGCTCGAGAAGATGGGAATCTACAGAAACTTTGTCAGCCAGACACGCAAACCGGAAGGTGCACTCGGTAAAATGATGCTAAACGGTATGAACTCCGGACATGCAAAAATGGCGGATTGGGGGTTTTCCCATCTGCCGGACATGTCGCCTGCAGAAATCACGGATCTCGGCTGCGGAGGAGGTCGTAACGCAGGGGAACTTCTCAGAAAGTATCCGAATGCGAAAGTGACCGCGGTTGATTATTCTGCGCTTTCAGTTGAAAAAGCAAAGGAATATAACAAAAACGAAATCGCGTCCGGACGGTGTACGGTCATGCAGGGCGATGTGTCTGACCTGAAGCTGCCGGCAGGCAAATATGATCTGGCCACAGCTTTTGAGACGGTCTATTTCTGGCCCGGACTGGAGAAATGCTTTGCACAGGTCTGCAGGGTTCTGAAACCCGGCGGATGGTTTATGATTTGTAACGAATCAGACGGAACCGATTCTGTCAGCCTGAAATACGAGAAAATCATCGAAGGCATGAAATGTCATACTGCCGAAGAACTTGAGCGGGCGCTGACTGCGGCCGGTTTTAGAGACATTCAAAAAGACCATCATCCCGACAAGCCGTGGATCACAGTCCTTGCAAGAAAGGCATGAAGGTATGACGGCCCCGATGGCGAAAAAAAGCCAATAACACGATCATGGGGTCATTGACAAAACTGGGATGTCGTGCTATGGTAATAACGTTAGCATTGACTAACCGATGAGCTGCGCATTTTCGGATGAACCTGACAAATGTGCAGCTATTTAAAAGAACAAAGGTTAGTTAAAACTAATTGATTTCGGATTAACAGGAGGCTGCCATGTCCAATGAGATGCTGATTCGCTGCTGCGCACCAACCATGGCCAGTCTGAAAACAGGAAATATGTTTAACTGTCCGTTTGAAAGCAGGGAAGAGATGATCTGCGAACTGAGAAGACTGAACCAGATTCTTGGGCATAAGGGACTCCGTGTTCTTCCCCTGCGCTGGAGCGACGGACGCGCGCTGGTGTATTTATACCGGCCGAAAATGCTGGAAAAGGATCTGAGAAATGACCTGGCATCAAAACTTCTTTCCGAATGCGGATATACCTGCGGAAATCCGAACAGCTGCATCGCCCAGCTGATCGAACGGCTTCGGAACGATCAGGATTTTCCTCATGAGGTTGGACTGTTCCTGGGTTATCCGCCGGCGGATGTGGACGGATTTATGCATCAGAAACATGCCTGCAAGCTTTCCGGAATCTGGAAAGTTTATGACGATGTGGAAGGCGCTTCCCGGCAGTTCACACGCTGCAAACGCTGCACTGAAGTGTATCTGCAGCGCTATCAACAGGGATACTCTCTGGATCAGCTGACAGTGACTGCCTGAATTTACCTCCATAGAGGGGCGGGATGCCGTTGCGTGCCGGCATCCCGCCCGGTGCAGAATTCGTTTGAAAGGAAAAAACTCAGCCATGACAATTCATGAATCCGCGGAGGACTATCTGGAGCAGATCCTGATGGTGATGGAAAGAAAAGGTCATGTACGATCCATTGATATTGCAGCCGGCCTGAAGGTGACCAAAGCTTCTGTCAGTGTGGCCATGCGGAAGCTCAGGGAAAACGGGTTTATCAACATGGGTTCTGATAATCTGATTTCCCTGACGGATAAAGGATATGCGATCGCGCGAAAGATTTACGACCGTCACCGGACATTGACAAAGTACCTGATACAGCTTGGCGTATCTGAGAAAAATGCCAAAGAGGACGCCTGCAAGATCGAACATGATCTGTCGGATGAATCATTTGAGGCCATACGCGGGCAAGTACAATAGCAGGGAAAGGAAGAAAGAAGGAAAACAGATGTCAAGGCCAGAACAATCCGGCCGGCAAAGAAAAAATAAGGAGGCTTTTCCATGAAACCCGATTATAAGAACTGGATGCCAAAGGGAATGATCTATGCTTTCCTGGCCGCTTTTCTTGGCTGTGCTGCCGCACTGGCTGTTTTCAGCCTTGTGCTGACTGAAGGAACAATTAAAACGGTTTTGACCATCGTTTTCGCCGTACTGACGCTGCTCTTCTGCGTTTTGACCAAATGGTCTATTCTGATGTACCGCGCTTTTGACTATAACGGAAAACGAAAGATGGCCAAACAGATTATTGACGGGACGGCAGCATATGTGAAGCTGCCGGAAGGCGGCAAGTGCCTGGACGTCGGCTGCGGGAGTGGTGCTCTTTCCATTGCGGTGGCAAAGCGGAATCCCAAGGCCGAACTGATCGGCATTGACCGTTGGGGCAGGGAATACGCTTCCTTCAGCAAAACATTATGTGAGAATAACGCCAAAGCGGAAGGCGTGAAAAAGATCTCTTTCCGGCAGGGAGATGCAACCCATCTGGATTTTGCGGACGAGACATTTGACGCTGTATGCAGCAATTATGTGTATCACAACATCCCCGGAGACCGGCAGGCTTATCTGCTGGAAACATTCCGGACACTGAAGAAGGGCGGAAGCTTCGCGATTCACGACATCATGTCGCGGAGTAAATACGGAGACATGCAGGCGTTCGTGAAAAAACTCAGGGACATGGGCTTTGAAAAAGTGGAACTGATTGATACCACAGACGGTATGTTCATGAAAAAATGGGAAGCGAACTGGATGGCGCTCTCCGGATCGGCACTGCTCACGGGAATCAAATAACGGGAGGGATGAAGGTGTTCTGGGACAGCGTTGCCGGAGTATATGACCTTTTTGTAAATGTCATTAACGGGAAGACGCATAAAGCGCTGAGACAGATTGTGTCCAACCTGATCGAGCCGGAGGATGTCGTTCTGGAATGTGCCTGCGGAACAGGATTGTTAAGCACGGTCATAGCCGAAAAATGCAAACGGCTGACAGTAACGGATTTTGCCCCGAAAATGCTGAAACGAGCGGAGAAGAATTGTGCAGCTTACAACAATATCCAGTTCCGGCAGGCCAATATCCTGTTACTGGATGATCCGGACAACAGTTTTGATAAGGTGGTTGCCGGAAACGTCATTCACCTCCTCGACGAACCAATGAAGGCACTGAGTGAACTGAACCGTGTATGCAAACCCGGGGGAATGCTAATCATACCAACTTATATGAACAAAGATCAGAAAGGAGAAACCAGCGGATTTGCTTCTGTTGTCGGAAAAGCGGGCGCTGATTTCAAACGGCAGTTTACCGTCCAAAGCTATAAGCAGTTTTTTCTTGACGCCGGATATGAAGATGTGAGGATCATGACGGCCGAAGGCAGAATTCCATGTGCAGTAGCTACAATGACAAAAAAAGGATAAAAGAAGAGTAACGAAGTTTGTTTTCATTGCGAAGTATAGAAGCGAAAAGGATTATTGGAGAAAAAAAAGAGCAGCCCGACTTATTCAGTCAGGCTGCTTATCATATAGATCGTGGATATTCGACTGAAACCAGTCAGGCTAACGATTTCTCTTCTTTTCTGATGTTAGCGAATGCTTTGGCAAGAAGGACGATGCCGATCAGCAACACGATAAGATCAGTAAACATCTGGGCGTAGAACACTCCCTGCACAGGGACTGCAAACATTGTCGGCAACAACACAACCAGGGGCAAGAACAATAACACCTGCCGCAGCAAAGCCATCGCTGAAGCAGCAGCGGCTTTTCCGATGGCCTGGAAAAATGTGATGGCAAGGATCAGCACGCCGTAACTGATATATGTTGCGAATAATACGCGAAGCATCGGCGCACCCTGAGTGCAGATTGCCTCATCCGTAATAAACATACCCAACATGGCCTTTGGCGCAAGCATGATTGGCAGGTAGAACACAAGGGCCAATGCGGTTGCTGCGATCATAAACACCTTTGTAAAGGATCTGACCCGATCATATTGCTTTGCACCATAATTGGTGCCGACAGCCGGCTGGAATCCCTGACTGATTCCCCACAGCGGAATAAAGGCAAAGGACTGGAGACTCAGGCACGCACCTAGAATTGTCTGCCAACTGCCGCCGCCCCATCTTTCCACCGTATTGTACATGATGGTTTGCTGCACCATGGTCATTACCTGCATCAGCATGGCTGAAACACCCACACTGAGTACCGGCCCAACCAGATTCCCATGGATTTTGACTTTGTTGATTCGGACGTTCTCACTCTTTTTCCTGAAATACCAGAGTGTGAAAACCGCCTGCAGCACCTGGGAGATAACTGTTGCCCAAGCGGCGCCGAGAATACCGTTTTCCTTGCCCATGAGAGAGATAAGCAACGGATCCAGCGCGATATTCAGCAGTGCGCCGGCCGCCATGATGCCCATGGCGATTTTCAGTTTACCTTCGCCGCGCATTACCATATTTGCCGATTGGGCAAAGTTCACAAACAGGGAACCGACGAAAACCACTTTCAGGTACCTTTCTGCCTGGGACAGGATGTCTCCTTTTGCACCGGAAAGGCTCAACAATCCTGTGGTGAAGCATTCACCCACAGCAGTGATGATCAAAGACAACAGAGCAATCAGCGCAATCAGGTTTCCCATGATCTGGTTGATTGTACCCTGATCCTTCCTTCCAACAGCCCGGGAAAGAACCGAAGCGGATCCGGTACCGATCAGTGTGGCAATTCCGCTGTTCAGCAGCGTAAAGGGGTAGGATACTTTCACTGCAGTCATTGCTTCAGGACCGACCATCCGTCCGACAAAAACCGCATCCATAAAGTTGTACAGGCCGATAACTACCATGCCCAGAATTGCGGGAATACTCAAAGACAGCATGGTTTTAAAGATATTTCCCTCCAGCAGGTTCGACCTGGAATCCTGTTTTTGTGTCATATCTCATTATATCCTTTCGATTGTTTCCGTAAATATCAGGCAGCGCCACCTTCAACAGGAGCTTCTTCTTCAGGCTGGTCACTGCTCTCATACATCGTAGCGGTCTCACCAATCTCACTGTTCAACGGTTCACCGTCCAATGTGACATTGACTTCACAACTTTCAATGACAGAATTGACTGCACGGCCGGCGACGGCACCGGGCGTCACAGCACCGATGATCTCAGCGTTTATGGAGCAGTCGGAGACTTTGAATGCCGTTTCTTCACCATAGTAATACAATCCGGTTCCAACAAGACCGCCGACGTGAGTGGCGCCGGGTATATTCATTCTGGCTGTCACTTTACAGTTGTTAATCACACCGGGATAGACTGAAGATTGAATACCTTCTGTGGCCAGGGCAATATCCCCGACAGAATGAGTTCCGCTATAACCGCAAAGCCCGCCGATCGCATGGCCGCCTTTTTCCGAAATGATTTCAACGTCAACCGTACAGTTGGCAATACTGTCCATCATTTCAAGGCATCCCGCGATGCCGCCTAATCCAACCGGTTCGTTTCCCTCCGCAATGACTGTTCCTTTGGCTGTACAGTGATCGATTGTGCCGCCAAAGAATCCGCCCACAACCAAACCGCCGCATTCAGCCACATCTTCCTGAATGATTCGTCCGGAGGAGAAATCATTGTTCCCCAGCACACGGATCGTCGTGCCGTCTACATTGCAGTTCCAAATCGATTGCATTGAACCGCCGGCAATGCCGCCGGTAGCATTGACACCTGCAATGGAATTTTCGCCGGTCAGGGTTATATCATGGATTGTACCCATATTGTAACCCACAACACCGCCAATGGCCATGGAGTAGGTATCCTCACAGCGAATGTCAACATTTTTCACTGTCAGGTTTTTCACCTCGCCCAAACTCATGCCAACCACACCCACACCGCAGACCGGAACGTCGGAACGGAAATTAATATTGGAAATCGTGTGGCCCTGACCATCCAGGGTGCCCATGAACATACAACTGTAGTTGCTCATATCCGTCAGGTCCATATGGCCGATCGGCTGCCACGGGATATCCTTCAGGTCGATGTCAGCAGTCAGTACAAAGAAAGTCCCGGGATAGCCGTTGGCACTTCCGTCATTGACAGCGGCAGACAGTGCGAGCAGCTGTTCGGCGTTCGCAATCTGAAAAGGGTCCTCTTCCGTGCCGCTTCCGGCGGCATAGGGCGACGCTTCGGCAGATGCGGCAACGCAGAGGCTGAGCGCCATACACAGCGCCAGCAGAATCGAAAACAGTTTCTTCATGGGTTATTCCTCCTTGAATGTTTTGTATGTCATCGCTTTCGCGGGGACACCGATGTTAGTTAATACTAACCTTTGGGTATAAGAAAAAGCCTTAATCCGGTGGCGTTTCCAGAATATCTGCCCAGCCGAGGAGAAAAAAGCGCCGCAGCTGCCGGACATAAAGCACAGCGTCCTCTTTTTTCATTTCGTGGCGGACAATTTCGAACACACCGGAATAAAATGCATTCCCGAGAATATGGATCATCATGGGGGACAAGCGGCCGTTTTTGACGGCGTCGTTGCCGGTGGACTCCAGAAAACGATAGGTATAGTCCGTTTCGATTTTGATCATTCGATGCAGCAGGTTTTCGTAACAGTCAATATCCGCGCAGCGGACAAGCAGCCTGAACACATCCCAATGATCGTAGATATAATCCACCAGCACCTCCCAAAGTTCAGGTTTATAGGTCAGGACATCCTCCTTTTTCTGCTCAGCGGGTCTGTCATCGAATTGTTCCTGACCATCCCTGAACCAACGGATTAATTCCTCCACAGTGTCGTCTATCAGAGCATGGAACAAGCCTTCTTTATCCTGAAAACGGGTATAGATGGACCCTGTCGTCGTGTCAGCCTTTGCGGCTATGACCCGCAGGGAGGTTTCCT
>Ga0310696_10010833_pt1 | contig 10434 bp, 8 predicted proteins | sample AusTroGonzalo_MG_4_FD_203885 | JGI IMG/M metagenome (GOLD analysis project Ga0310696, IMG submission 203885) | Bovine rumen microbial communities from tropical cattle in Woodstock, Queensland, Australia - Gonzalo_02 (v2) (version 2) | ecosystem: Host-associated > Mammals > Digestive system >... | reverse complement strand
AACATGAACATCATGACTAAAGGTGATGTCATCAACTTCCACATGGAGTCGGCATCATATCTTCTTGGGGTTGTAGTTCAAAAGTGTTGGTTGAAGAATGATGCTCTTTGTCTGCGTGTCAGCATCAACGACGTGCTGCAACGTAGCGTTCAGGACATGCGCATGAGCTGTGGCGGTTATCAGATGACAGAGAGCGCTGTGCGCAGCAACCACCGCCTCGACATCTCGCTGCGCTACACCTTTAACGCCTCTAAGAGCAAGTATAAGGGGACCGGTGCCGGACAGGCAGAGCGTCAGCGAATGTAGTAGTAATTAGCCATTCGTCAAAAATAACCTCAAAATATCCCAGAAATTTGGCTATATCGACAACTATCTATATCTTTGCAGCGTCAAACATAAAGTATTATGAAGGAGATAAAAGAAAATACAAAAATAGCAGACATATGAATAAGATTGTATTGATTACAGGCGCAACAAGCGGAATAGGTTTGGCTTGTGCAAGGAAATTTGCTGAGAACGGTGACAGAGTGATTCTTACAGGAAGAAATGAAAGCCGTCTGGCAGACATTAAGAAGGAACTAACTGAAAAAGGTTCTGACGTGTTGACTTTGACTTTTGACGTGAGAAATCGTGAGAAGGCATCGGATTTTATCAAATCATTGCCTACGGAATGGCAGGAGATAGACATATTGGTAAATAATGCCGGACTGGCCCTTGGACTGGAGCCAGAGTATGAAGGCAATCTCGACGATTGGGAGACCATGATTGATACGAACATCAAGGGTCTACTGATCATGACACGCCTCGTTGTGCCTGGTATGGTAAAGCGCAATCGCGGACACATTATCAATGTGGGCTCAGTGGCCGGTGATGCTGCTTATGCTGGAGGCAATGTGTATTGTGCCACCAAGGCTGCAGTAAAGGCTCTCTCTGATGGATTGCGTATCGATGTGGCCAACACCGCCATCCGTGTGACCAATCTGAAGCCAGGTCTTGTGGAGACCAACTTCAGCAATATCCGCTTCCGTGGCGACAATGATCGTGCCGCCAATGTCTATAAAGGCATCAAACCTCTTACGGGCGATGATATAGCTGATGTAGCCGTATATGCCGCCAATGCACCAGAGCATGTACAAATAGCAGAGGTACTCATACTGGCCACTCATCAGGCAAGTGGTAGTGTAATTGTCAGAAAATAGACTATAAATATGCCTGTTCATGTACGCCTTTGACGGCTCGTCCGCTGGGGTCGTTCATCCCCTTGAAGGCGGCATCCCACTCGAGGGCGATGGCCGTACTGCAGGCCACGCTCGCCTCACTGGGCACGCTCTTAGCGGCTGAGTCCGAGGGGAAGTGCTCTGCGAAGATCGAACGATAGTAATACTCCTCCTTGTTCTTGGGCGGGTTAACGGGGAAGCGCTCTGCAGCATGCGCCATCTGCTCGTCGCTGACAGCCTCGGAGGTGATCTGCTTCAGGGTGTCGATCCATGAGTAGCCCACGCCGTCGCTGAACTGCTCCTTCTGGCGCCAGGCCACTGCCTCAGGCAGCATATCGGCGAAGGCCTCGCGCACGATCTTCTTCTCCATCGTGGTACCCGGGCACATCTTCGCCTCAGGATTGGTGCGCATGGCCACATCGAGGAATTCTTTGTCGAGGAAGGGCACACGCCCCTCCACGCCCCAGGCCGAAAGACTCTTGTTGGCACGCAGACAGTCGTAGAGATAGAGTTTCGAGAGTTTGCGCACCGTCTCCTCGTGGAAGGCCTTGGCATCAGGAGCCTTGTGGAAATAGAGGTAGCCGCCAAAGATCTCATCGGCTCCCTCGCCACTGAGCACCATCTTGATACCCATCGACTTGATGACCCTCGCCAACAGGTACATAGGCGTCGAGGCACGCACGGTGGTCACATCGTAGGTCTCGATATAGTAGATCACGTCGCGGATGGCGTCGAGGCCCTCCTGGATGGTGTAGTTGATCTCGTGATGGACGGTGCCGATATGGTCGGCCACCATCTTCGCCTTGGCGAGATCGGGCGCGCCCTTCAGACCTACGGCGAAGGAGTGCAGACGGGGCCAGTAGGCACGGGTCTGCGAGTTGTCCTCAATACGGTGCTCAGAGAATTTCTCAGCGATGGCAGAGATCACGGAGGAGTCGAGACCGCCAGAGAGCAGCACACCGTAAGGCACGTCGGACATCAGTTGGCGCTTCACGGCTGCCGTCAGCGACTCACGGATGGCGGTGACACTGGAGGGATTGTCCTTCACGGCATCATACTGCATCCAGTCGCGACGATAGTACCACTTCTGCCCTGGCGACACACTCCAGAAGTAATGGCCAGGCAGGAAAGGCTCATAGCGCTCGCACTGTCCTTCGAGGGCCTTCAGTTCTGAGGCCACATAGACGGTACCGTCGCTGTCGTAACCTATATAAAGAGGTATCACGCCAATGGGATCGCGCGCAATCAGGAACTCGTCGCGCTCCTCGTCATAGAGGGCAAAGGCGAAGATACCGCTCAGATCCTCCAGGAAGTCGATGCCCTTCTCACGATAGAGCGCGAGGATCACCTCACAGTCGGAACCCGTCTGAAACTCATACTGTCCAGCAAACCGCCTGCGGATCTCCTGATGGTTGTATATCTCACCATTCACGGCCAGGATCTGCTTGCGGTCAGGCGAGAACAGCGGCTGTCCCCCACTCTCCGGATCCACGATGCTCAGTCGCTCGTGAGCGAGGATGGCAGAGCCGCCACAATAAATACCACTCCAGTCTGGTCCGCGATGGCGGATCTTCTGACTCATCTTCAACGCTTTATCACGCAATTTATGCGTCTGCTCTTTGACATTAAAAATACCAACTATTCCACACATAATATTTTCTATTTTGGTTGTTAATTATTGCTGATTCTTTTCCCTTATGTGCTCTTCGTACTCAGCCAGTTCACGCTCACCGATCTGAGCCAGACCATAGTGCTCGTCGTGCTGAGAGAAGTCGAGACCCACCTTTTCGCTGAAGGCAGAAACGCGCATGGGAATGAGCAGGTCGATGAGTTTATAGCCCAGCCAACTCATGGCGAAGGTATAGACAAACACGATGACGATGGCTAACAGGTGATAGAGGAAAATCACAAAACCTTCCCATGTACCAGCGATCAGTCCCTCCTGGATGAAGATACCTGTCAACACCGTACCGAAGATACCACCCGTACCGTGGGTAGGGAACACGTCGAGGGCATCATCGATCCTCGAGTGCGAACGCCAATACACGGCAATGTTACAGATCAACGTGATGACAAAGGCTATGAAGATGCTCTGTCCAACGGTGACGTAGCCAGCAGAGGGTGTAATGGCTACCAAGCCCACCACACATCCCACGGCAGCACCCATCGCAGAGGGTTTACGACCACGCAGGCAGTCGAAGAATATCCACGTCATCATGGCCGTTGCGGAAGCAGTATTGGTATTCAGGAACGCCTTAATGGCCTGTCCGTCGGCATGGAGCGAAGAACCCGCATTGAAGCCGAACCAACCTAGCCACAGCATGGCAGCGCCCAGAAGTACAAAGGGGATGTTGGCTGGCTCGCTCTTACGGGTCTCCGCCTTGCGTCGTCCAAGGAAGATGGCGCCTGCGAGGGCAGCCACACCCGAGGAGGCATGTACCACGATACCACCCGCGAAGTCGATGACACCCCAACGACAGAACAAGCCCTCAGGATGCCAGGTCATGTGGGCCAGCGGACAGTAGATAAAGAAGAAGAAGAACATCATGAAAAACATGTAGGCAGAAAAGCGCACACGCTCCGCAAACGAACCCGTGATTAGCGACGGCGTGATGATGGCAAACTTCATCTGGAACAGGGCGAACAGTGCCAGCGGGATGGTGGCTCCACCTAAAATATTACCCGCAGGTGTCGTATAGACCGCTCCACCTACATTGTGGAACATCGGGAACGTCAAGGGGTTACCAATGATGCCGCCGATATCGTCACCAAAACAAAGTGAGAATCCGATAACCACCCACAGTACTGATATCAGTCCCATGGCAATAAACGACTGAAGCATGGTGGAGATGACATTCTTCGCCCCTACCATGCCGCCATAGAAGAACGATAGTCCTGGCGTCATCATCAACACGAAAATTGTGGCCGTAATCAGCCACGCTACATCTGCCGCAGAAATCACGGACCAATCGCACTCGAATGTAGGTTCGCCTACAAACACACCAGCGACGGCTATCAATGTCATGGCCGTCATCAGAATAATCCAACGTTTCTTGATCTTCATTTTCTTATTTTTGTTTGTTTAAATGTTTGCGAATAAAAATCCCCTCCCCCGCTATAGAAGACGGAGGAGAGGATATCGTAAAGCTTACGGCTGAAGGGTGAATCCAAAGACCAGATATGCTTTCTGAGCACAGGGGTTGCCTACAACCTGCGCAAAGACGGGGATTGAGAACGAGTCAGTCACCTTGATATCCTTCGTTGCTTTCAGCGAGAGGTTAGTGACAGCAAAGCCCGTTGTGCCGTAGTAGTCAGTGGCGAAGGGGACCACGCCTGCTGTGGCTGTCCAATCTACCATAGCAAGTTTGAACGGAACAGCAGCCTCAACGTAACTGCTATAGGCTCGCTTGCCGTCCTTGTTTACACCGTCATTGCCTGCGAAGTTCGTAAACCACTGTAGAGAAGCAAAACCGAAGTCATAGCCTACGTTAGCCTCGAAAACGTGATTCGTACCGTGGGCATCGTACTTGAAATAACGTGCCTCAGGATCGAGGCCTGCGCTGAACCAATAATCCGTAATACCGATATTGAAACCTCCAGCAGAGTATGCAAGAGTCAAGTCGAACTCTTTCGTATCGTCAGGATCCGTCAGGCCGTAACTGCCCCAGGCCGTCAGGCTTAGGCCCTTATAGCCAATGCCGAGTGTAGGCTGTACGGCAGCACTTCCGCAATCCAAGCCACGCCAAATATAACTACTTACGATATCTCCACTTACCGTTGTCTCTACTGTATCCTGTGCATGGGTGGTCATTCCCGCAAACAATCCCATGACTATCATTAATATCTTTTTCATACCGAATTCATTTTATTGCTTATTCTTTAATATATCAGTTATAACACATCTCTCCGTGCTCATAAACATCAAGACCTTCCTCCTCAATACGCTTGTCAACGCGCAGGCCATGAAGTTTCTTGATACCATAGAAGAGAACAATACCACAGGCTGCTGCCCAGAGGTCGATAATCAGCACACCGAACACCTCAGCGCCGAAGAATCCCCAACCAAAACCGTAAAAAGCACCGTTGCTTGTAGAGAGCAGACCCGTCATGATCGTTCCGAGAATACCACAGACGCCATGAACAGAAGAAGCACCTACAGGATCATCAATGTGCAGCTTATGATCAATGAACTCAATGGCATATACTAATACAAGACCACAGACGAAACCAATAATGATGGCTCCCCATGGCGATACGAGATCACAACCAGCCGTAATACCTACGAGACCGGCCAACACACCGTTGAGCGTTAGTGAAAGCGACGGTTTGCCATACTTAAGCCAAGTAAGGAACATCGTGGCGGTACCACCAGCGGCAGCGGCCAGGTTCGTAGTCAGGAATACATGCGAAATGGCAATACGGTTCACCTCACCAGAAGCAGCCAACTGAGACCCTGGGTTGAAACCAAACCATCCGAGCCAAAGGATAAACACGCCCAAAGAAGCCAGTGTCAGCGAATGACCAGGAATAGCCTTGCTCTTGCCCTTCTCATCATACTTACCTACACGGGGACCCAGTGCAAGGGCACCAATCAGAGCCAGCACACCACCCACGCTATGTACGATGGCAGAACCTGCAAAATCGTGGAATACGTCGCCAAAGGTGCTCATCATAAAGCTGTCGGCTGCATCGTTACAGAGCCAGCCACCACCCCAGGTCCAGTGACCCTCGATGGGGTAGATAAACAGTGAGATGGCTGCACTATAGATTACATACATCGAGAACTTTGTGCGCTCGGCCATCGCACCACTCACGATAGTGGCAGAGGTGGCACAGAAGACGGTCTCAAAAATCAGGAAACCCTCTACGGGCAGATCACCTTTATAGAAACTCAGATCGCCCCAATTGGGCATGCCGATGAAACCAGCGCCCTCGCTTCCAAACATAAAGCCGAAGCCGAGAAAGAAGAACAACAGAGAGCCGAACATAAAATCGACAAAGTTCTTCATCAGGATGTTGGCCGTGTTCTTACTACGCGTAAAACCTGCCTCACACAGCGCGAATCCCGGCTGCATCCAGAAAACCAGCATAGCTGCCAATAACATCCATACGGTATCGAGTGATAATCCAATTTCGTTCATAATCATTTTGTGTTTGCGTTGTTATCCTTTATTTCTTATCTCTCAAAACGGTGTCTCCATTCTCGCCTGTACGTATAGACCATGTGTCGATCATGTCGCTCACAAAGATGCGACCATCTCCCACTTCACCCGTATGGGCTACTTTCAAGATCACCTTAACTGTCGGATCCACAAACTGGTCACGGCAGACGATAGTGATAGCCACACGCTCAATCACATCCGTTGAATACTGGACACCACGGTAAATTCTCTCCTGACGGCTCTGTCCGATGCCGTGCACGTTATGGTACTCAAACCAGTCGATGTCCGATGAAAGTAAGGCTTCCTTAACCTCCTCGAACTTGGTCTTACGGATAATTGCTTCAATCTTTTTCATACCTTAATCCTTTTACCTAATTTAATAATTAATATGTGTTTGTGTCACTCTGAAAGCTTTCGGATGCAAAGGTACGACATTTTGCAACAAAAACTAGCAATTATTAATCACTTTGGTAGTTTTTTGTGCGCTTATGTATTATTTTGATTTCCATTCAATCTACTTTACTTACAAATTAAAAGAAAAATGCACAAACTTCTTACGATTTGTAAGTTTTGCACAAAAAGTAGAACGAAACAAGGTATAAATAGATGGCAGAAACGGCAGAACGTCGTACCTTTGCAGCAAATAAAGGTAATAAAGATGAAGGCGACAGATAAAATACCATTCACCAAGATGCATGGGGCTGGCAATGACTACATCTATGTCAACACCTTATTATATAATATACCAGACCCCAGCAAGGCAGCTATTGCTTGGAGCAATCGCCACAAGGGGATTGGCAGCGACGGACTGGTATTAATTGGTGAGTCGCCTGTGCCTGAGGCCGACTTCTCGATGCGTATCTTCAACGCCGATGGCAGTGAAGCCATGATGTGTGGCAATGCCTCACGCTGCATTGGGAAATACCTTTATGAGAGAGCCCTGACAACACAAACACAAATTCGACTGCTGACACTTTCTGGTATTAAAACACTGGAATTGCACGTGACCTCAGACGAGGTCACGTCCGTCACTGTCGATATGGGCGAACCTCAACTTGAAAACCCTGAGCAGTTTCTCTCATCGCGAAGCGTAGGCAAAGGCACCTTCGTATCGATGGGCAACCCCCACTATGTCATCTTTACAGACAACATCGACCAAGTAGTCGAGACAGGTCGCGTTCTGGAATACCATCCATCCTTCCCTCAACGTTGTAACATCGAGTTCGCGCGCATAGAGGATGACGGCAGCATCCGCACCCGTGTCTGGGAGAGGGGTAGTGGCATCACAATGGCTTGTGGAACAGGCGCTTGTGCAACGGCTGTCGCAGCCTGTCTTTCAGGAATATCAAACCGTAAGAGTCGCATCGTTATGGACGGCGGCACCCTTAACATCGAATGGCGCGAAAGCGATAATCACATCTACATGACGGGGCCTGCCACCTTCGTCTTCGATGGGGAGGTTGAACTTCCTAAATAAAAAACGACAAACTTCAACACTAAAAGAGATACGAATATGGCATTAGTAAACGACCACTTTCTGAAACTGCCGAACAATTATCTGTTCGCAGACATTGCCAAAAAGGTAAATGCCTTTAAAACCATGCACCCTAAAGATGATGTCATTTCGCTAGGTATTGGCGATGTTACCCAGCCATTGGCCCCTGCTGTTATCGAAGCCATTCATAAGGCTGCCGACGAGATGGCTACCAAGCAGGGATTTAGGGGATACGGTCCAGAGCAAGGCTACGATTTTCTGCGTGATGCTATCTTGAAAAACGACTTTCTGCCGCGTGGCATTCATCTGGATAGAGACGAGGTGTTCATCAACGACGGTGCAAAGAGTGATACAGGCAATATTCAGGAACTGGTCCGCTGGGACAACTCCATTGGTGTTACAGACCCCATCTATCCTGTCTATATAGATTCGAACGTGATGATAGGACGAGCAGGAGTTCAAGAAAATGGTCGTTGGTCTAATGTCATCTATATGCCATGTAATGCTGAGAACGGTTTCGTGCCACAACTGCCAAACAGACGTGTAGATGTGATTTATTTGTGCTATCCTAACAACCCTACTGGAACAGTCATTACGAAGGAAGAACTTCACAAATGGGTTAACTATGCATTGAAAAACGATGCGCTCATCTTCTACGATGCAGCCTATCAGGCATATATTCAAGACGAGTCAATCCCCCACTCTATCTACGAAATCCGTGGTGCCCGAAAGTGCGCCATCGAGTTCCATTCTTATTCTAAGACTGCAGGCTTTACTGGTGTCCGTTGTGGCTACACTGTAGTTCCGAAGGATGTCACAGCTGCTACACTGACAGGTGAACGTATTCCACTGAATCCACTATGGAATCGCAGGCAGTGCACCAAGTTTAATGGCACAAGTTATATCTCGCAGCGCGCCGCTGAGGCTATCTATACGCCCGATGGCAAGCAACAGGTGAAGGAGACCATCAACTACTATATGCAAAACGCCAAGAAAATGTTGACAACGCTACGCAATCTGGGCTTTGAATGCTATGGAGGCGAAAATGCTCCTTATATATGGGCCAAGACACCAGAGACCTCAAGTTCCTGGAAGTTCTTCGAGGAGATGCTATACGGCGCCCATGTCGTCTGCACACCTGGCGTAGGCTTTGGACCTTCAGGTGAAGGCTATGTACGTTTCACTGCTTTTGGTAGTCACGACCAAACTGACGAGGCACTACAGCGCATAGGAACATGGCTAAAGAAGTAGCACGTTGCTACTTCTTAGCCACATTATCTATATAATTAATGAAAGCTTGATTTACCAAGCGGTTGCCACCTGGGGTTGGATAATGACCAGTAAAGTACCAATCGCCAGGATGGTTGGGACAAGCCTCGTGTAATCCTTCGATACTCTGGAACACAAGTTCTATGGGTGCTTGCATATCAACAGGACGCAACATCTCAACTATTTTTTCATTGATCTCTTCTACTGTGAATGGTGCATAAACGGCGCGTACACAGTTCTGCATATCTTCCTTAGGTTTCTGTAACTCTCGCTTGCATGCCAGATAGGTGTCATTTACTAACTGCCACATGCCACGTTCCTCAATCAATGCCATAGTAGCGCGGAAAGCACAGAACTCCTCCAATCGAGCCATGTCGATACCATAGTAATCCGGATATCGTATCTGTGGCGAACTCGATACCATCACAATCTTCTTGGGGTGCAGACGATCGAGAATCTTAAAGATACTCTCTTTCAATGTTGTGCCCCGAACTATCGAGTCGTCTATAATCACGAGGTTATCCTCATGGGCTTCCAGTGAACCGTAACTAATATCATACACATGGGCAGCAAGGTCGTTGCGCTCAGTATTAGCAGAAATAAATGTGCGCAGTTTAATATCTTTCCACACCACCTTTTCTGTGCGCACCTCACCATGCAACTTACGGAATCCGTCTGTCATGCCGTAGTAGGCCACCTCAGCAGTGTTAGGGATATACGAAAAAACCGTATGATCTACATCGCCATTGATAGCTTTCAGGATAGGCTGTGTCAGTTGTTCACCGAGTCGTTTGCGTTCCTGATAAATATCACGATCGGAGCCACGACTGAAGTAGATACGTTCGAATGAGCAGGCGCTCAGTCGTTGAGCCGGCAATATCTGTTCCAGACAACTCTTACCATTACGACGCACAATAAGCGCTTCGCCAGGTTTTAGTTCGTGAATATCCTCGCACTGAAGGTTAAATGTGGTCTGCAACACGGGTCGTTCGCTGGCCAAAGCAACCATTTCGTCATCACGATAATAAAACGCAGGACGGATACCCCATGGGTCGCGCACTGAGAACATCTCACCACTTCCCGTAAGACCACACATCACGTAGCCACCATCGTAGTGCTCCATGGTTTTCTTCAGCACGTTGGCCATCTCTACGTGGTCATCGATATATTGCGTGATGTCGAGGCCCTCCAATCTCTTCGATTTAGCCTCTTCAAACAGTCGTTCTACCTCACGATCAAGGCGATGTCCCATCAGTTCAAGTGTAATGTAAGAGTCGCCATAGATACGTGG
>Ga0310696_10010832_pt1 | contig 10435 bp, 2 predicted proteins | sample AusTroGonzalo_MG_4_FD_203885 | JGI IMG/M metagenome (GOLD analysis project Ga0310696, IMG submission 203885) | Bovine rumen microbial communities from tropical cattle in Woodstock, Queensland, Australia - Gonzalo_02 (v2) (version 2) | ecosystem: Host-associated > Mammals > Digestive system >... | reverse complement strand
AGGAGCTGAACCTTAACTACATGGAGAAGAAGGATATTGCCGAGATCGTGACGGTGTGCTTCCGCAAACCCAAGGAGGGCGAGATGGTGAAGACGCTGAATAGCGCGCAGATACTGCAGATGATTCAGTCGGAATATCCCACCATCAAGAGCGACCGCAGCACGAAAATCCACCTAGGACTGGCGATGAAGGAGTTGGGAATTGAGCATCTGCTCTATAATAACAAGCGCCACTATAAGATTATTCCGCTCAAGAGTGCATAAGATCGTGCATGTATGTTAATAGTTGAGCAAACATTTAACATGCCTCAAACCCCGATGTACAAAGGGTTTGAGGCATGTCATGTTAATAGGTTAAATGTTTTTGCTTGTGCGTTTGCTACTTGCTCTTATTTCAAGTATTTCATTCCGTTACGGATGTACAAGCCCTTGCTTGGCTGTTCAACACGCTGGCCAGCGAGGTTGTAGAATGAATTCTCCATTCTCAATTCTCCATTCTCAATTTGGCGAACGCCAGTCGTTGATTCAGTAACAGTCAGCACACCAGCTACAAAGGTCAGCTTATAGCTCTCAGCCTCTGCAGTAACTGTGATGGGATACTCACCAACAGGAGAAGTCTCAGTAGCTTCACAAGTAAATACAGGCTCAACCGTCCAGACGGGTACAGTCTCGTTGTTTACCAGTCCGTCGAATACCAGTGAGAACTCAGGATTGGGCTGTCCCTGCTCACGAGTAGCATTCTCTACTGTAGCAGTAGCATCCACCTTCTGCACAATGAGGTAACCGTCAAACAGATCCACATTTTCGCCAGTGATTGTTCCCATAGCAATCTGTACAGGATACTTGCCAGCAGGAGAAGTAGCCGTGGCCTCACAAATAAGCTCTGGCTCACCAGAGATAGGATCGCCAGATACTGAATAGACAAAGTTAGGATTCTTCTCACCATACTTACGGATGGTGTTACGAACCTTTACGCTTGAGCCGTATTCTACGATATTGTCATAGTCAGAGCCTTTGAAGCCTTTCCACTGAGCCAGCTGTGTATACTTGCTCTTTGTGCCGGCAGGAACATACAACTTACAAGTATAGATTGAAACGCCTGTGAAAACATCAGCGCCAACCAGTTCAGGAACTGTCTTGCTAACAATACGAATCTCTTGCAGACCAGCACAGTTGCGCATAGCCTCACGACCAATCGTAGTCAGGCTGGCAGGGAGTACGACCTTAGACAGGCGGGCACAGCCTGCCAATGCACAGTTGCGCAATGCCACAGTACCCTTGGCAATATCCAAGTCACCGCTCTTTAAGGGCAAAACAGCAATTATCTCATTCTTTTCAGTATTCCATACTACATTCTCTTCAATAATAAAGTCGGCATCATCAGCAGGCTCACCAATCTCCAACTCGCGAATCTGCGAGCAAAGGCCCAAAGCGCCCTCGCCCCAACTCTTCAGGCCAGCAGGGAGTATGACCTTCTGCAGATACTTGCAACCATAGAATGCCTTGACGGGCAGTTCGCTGTCGGCAGTAGTCAACTGCTTGCCATTATCAATAAGATAGGGGGCACCACCACTAATAATGCGAGCCTCTGAGAGGTCGAGCACCTGCAGATAGCCATCAGTCTTCTCGCCCTTCTCGTCGATACCGCCTAAACGGCGAATCTGGCGCAAATCGGTAGAGTTGATTTCGCCTGTAATCTTCAGCGTACCAACAGTGCCAATCTTCTCGTCACCTAATATCGTATTCAGCGTACCAGCCTCAGTGAGGTTGACATCCTCCTCAGTGAGTTCACGAGGAGCCCCCTTTATACCGATAATCATATCCTGATACGAACTGAAAGAATAGTAGCCAGGATCCAGCAGTGCAATGTCATAGTAGCCGTCATCACTACCGCTCCAACCCCAGTTAACATATACCTTACCATCAGCTCTATAGCCGTGGATTACGAAGGCATGACCACCAGACCAGCCACTTTGTCCACCATAGTAGACAGGACCGTTCTCGCTCAGCTCACGATAGACGATATCCATCCATGCTGACTCACTGTAGTTATCACGCTCCAAACACTCAGCTTCAGCTATACCGAAATAGGTACGCAGGCCAAGAGCAGCATCCGTCGAATAAGCACCAGAGCCATTCTCTATACTGTTTGAGCCACCATACTGCATATCGGCAGCAACACCACAGTCACGCATCAGTGTAGCAACAGCCATTGCTTGGTCTTCGTTATAATTACCATAGCTATATTCGTCCAGCATATTGTTCCAATCATAGACATGGTCACCAAAGTCTGCTGTTACAGCAGCACCTGAGGTATCGCCTTGTGGATAATAAATGGTACGTGTACCGATACCACATACTGGTATCTTATGATAGTTCAGCACCTGGGCCATAGCAGTAGCTACGCAGCCCGTAATACACTGGCCACCATAGACAGACTGTGGCAATAAGAGGTTATAGGGTTCGTCCTGATCCCACTTAGTTGTTACCAACGGGCCTACCTGGGAAGGATACTTGGCTGGATCAGGCTTGGTTGTATTCATCCTAACGCCGTGGCGTACAGCATACTGCACAGTAGCCTGTACAGACTCCAACCACCACTTAAAGTTCTCGTTAGCGCCATCAGAATACTTCGATGTTGAAACGCCCAGCACCTCTGGTACAAGGTCGTCGGCAGCAATCACGGCAAAGCCGCCCTGCTCAAAACCGATAATCTGGTATTCTGCAGTGGCCTTCAGTGTTTTCATAGCACTGGCCTTACGAGGAGCCATCTTTTTACCTTTACGCTCCACGTTGATAGCTTTGGCAGCAGCTTCTTTCATCTGTGCCAGTGTGCGTGGCGCTGCGTCAACAGTCAAGGCAGTTACAGCTATCAGCGCCCATAGTATCAAACGTTTTGTTGTCATTCTATTGAAAAAAGGAAAAAAGAGAGGCACAGTCCCCATTGACTGCACCTCTCCTTATATGGTCAATTAATTAGTTAATCATGATCTTCTTACCGTTAACGACATACAGACCCTTCAAGCCGTTGAGACTTGTAGCCTGCTTGCGAACCAGCTTACCATCGACAGAATAGATATCAACGGGCTTGCCGTCAACAGCAATCTGACGAATGTCAGTGGTAACAGTAACAGTAGCAGTTACAGGCTTAGACTCAACACCGTTAGCATATACAGCTGTTATAGCAAAGGTGTGGTCACCTGCTGTCAGCTTGTCAACAGCAACAGTGTAAGTAGTCTTGTCACCCTCTACAGAAGCAATCTTCTCCTGCTCGTAGTAGATGTTAAAGGCTGTAGCCGAAGAACCACCAACCTGGAAGGAGATGTTACCCAACATTACACACATAGCACCATCACCAGGAGTGTTGTTACGGATTGCGAAGTACTTGGTACCGGCAGGCAGCTCTACAGTCTTTTCAGCCCAACCTGTAGCAGTCAGAGTTTCCTCAGCAACCTTGGTAAAGCTTTCAATCTGATTATCGGTAGTAGATATCAACACCTCATAACTTGAAGGACCATACTCTACACTCAATGCAGCAATTGAGAAGCTAATCTCCTGAGCAACGCCAGGGAGTTCGGGTGAAATCAACCAGTCATCATTGTCTGGATATGACTGCCCATCCAAGTTGTAAGCAGAAACAATATATGACTCATCGAGCGAACCATTTGGACCGTTGAACTCTGGGTTAGTAATTCCATACTCAGAAGGTTTGAATACCTGCCAAGCTTTAGCCTGTCCATCATTAGCCAGTTCAAGATCCTCAAACATGGCACCCTTCGTTTCTCCATTGTTATTAACCAATGTCCAGTCACCAACGAGACCAGTTTCATTAGCACCATTCTCGTATGCTGAGAAATCCTCTGTAGTCTCAGCAGTGCTACTTGTAGGAGCAACCCAAGCCAAATCTACACCTGCACTACCCTTATCAGTAGCGGTGAAGTTCTCAGGAACTGCAGCAGTAGATTCCTTAACAGTAATAATCGTGCTTGCAGTGTTGTCATCAGGATTGAGTTCGTTCTCATAATCAACATCAACAGTCAGCGTTACATCACCAGCCTCATCGAATATTGAAGTCTCGAAGTCAACCTCAATTTCATCCTTAGCGAATGGTGCCAGCTCCTCATCACCAATAACCGTGATCAGAGTCTTATCACCAGCCTTAATGGTTACGGTGTAGTCCTTAGCTGCATTCTCACCCTCATTGGTTACGGTAGCAACCACTTTAGCCTTCTGACCAGCAGCAACAGCTGCAGGAGCTACAATCTCAGCTTTCAGATTATACTCATAGAGATCAACGACACGGAGTTCGTCAATGAGCAACTGATCTCCGAAGTAATAAATAGTCTCATAAGTAGTCCAGTCTATTTCAGCTACCGTCAGATTCTGGATAGCAGCCTGGAAGCCAAGCTTCACATAACGAGCATTCTTGATGCTTGCCAAAGGAACTTTAACAACAGCGAACTCGTTAGTAACAGTAACATCCGCAGCCAATGTCTGGAACTCACCGCCATTTACACTAGCAACAACATTCATCTTATCAACGCCAATACCCTTAACTTTGAAAATCAACGTTGGGTTTGCAGCATTCTTAATGTCAATCTTACCAGTGTTCACTGTGAATACGCCTGGTTCTTCCTCAGCGGTCAACATCAGTGAATAGTCATCCCCATCAGAAGACTCTTCAGAGAGATATACAGAGCCATCATACTCATAAACGTAGTTGCTACCTTCAGTGAAGCTATCAGCATAAGGCAAATCGTAAGAAGCGCCAATAAGCAAAGATGTATAAGAGCCCTCACCCTCACCTACTTCATTCACAGGTTTCACTGTCCAGTACTTATAGGCAGGGGCACCTTCGTCAGTGTTCAGCGTTACATCATAGCTATTACCATCGGTAACAGTGCCCAACAGCTCATCATAGTCAAGATAGCTACCGAATATAGATGATACAACCTTCATGCTCCATACCTCGTACTTAACCTTGGCAGGATCAACATATCCGCCATTAGGACCTTCAGTGGTAGCTTTCGTCCAAGTCAGCGTAACGCTTGTGCCATTGTCGATAGCTGAAACGCTCTCTATCGCAGGAACGTCAGTACCAACGTAAACGCTAACTTTCTCGCTGATCAGACCCTTACCACTTGCGTTGTAGCCAACGACCTGGTAGACATAAGTCTCACCATTCTCAACATCCTCATCCTTCCAAGCCTGTGCACTACCAGGAACAACGTTCTCAATAGTCTTAACAACAACATCGTTGCGGATAATCTCAATCTTAGAAAGATTCTCTGTCAACGCGTCTCCGTCCAGATTCTTGCTAGGAGCAGTGAAGGTTATATTAGCCTCCAAAGCGCCCTGAGCACCTGCTGCAACAGCGAGGTCAGTAACAGCTGCTGGAGCAGTACCAAGAGGAGCAACATCTACTGTCAGCTTATTAATGCAGAGATAGTAATTATCCTTATCACTGATAGCGTGGATGGCTACATAGTAGTTACCTGATTCAGTAGCAGTAAAGGTTCCCTTGAAATCATTTCCTTCCTCAGAAACAACCTCAGTAGGCTCAATAGCTGTAATGGTCAGTCCGTCAACAGTTGCTTCCTTACCAACCTTTACCTCAAAGCGCTCAGGATAATCTTCCATACCTGCATTGGCATTGACAATTACATCATACTTCTTGCCTGCCTCCAATGCAATAGGCAGTGAGATTAGATAGTCGTCAGCATCAGCTTCAGTATTATATTTATTGTAAGCATTGTAGCTCTTACTCCAAGCCCATGTCTTACCATCTCCATTAGCATCGATTACCTGGAAGAAATCAATAACGCCCTCATTAGAGAAGTTAACAATATAAGGAACCTGTTGAGTAACGGTAACAAACACGTCAATGATATCACTCTTCTGGCCTTCACCGCTTGCATTATAAGGAATAACCTGATAGCTGTAAGTGCCCATAGCGGGAACTTCGTCTGCAAAGCTCATGTCAGCGCCAGGAGTCAAAGACTCGGTAAAGCTCTTGACAACCTCACCATTGCGCAGCACATCAATTTTAGTAAGGTCTGTCAGATTCTCACCAGCAATATTCTTGGTTGGAGCCTTGAAGCCAACATTAACCTTTAACTCGCCAGCAGCCTGCTCAGCAATAAAGTCTGAAACAGCAGCAGGAGCAGCAGCCTCAGCACCAGCCTTCACAACGAGGTTGTTAACATAGAGACTCCACATATTTGTGACAGAAATAGCATGAATGCCGAAGTAGTAGTAACCAGTCTCGTCAACTGTTACTGCACCATTCTCAAAGGTCTTATAACCATCAGCAGCAGTCCACTTTACTTCTGTGACAGGAATAACGCTCTTAGTCAACTTATCGGCGCTTGGCTCAGCACCCAGCAAGACCTCAAACTTCTCAGGATAGGTAGCACTACGAGCTGCTGCATCAATACCGAAATAATATGCTTTTCCAGCTTCCAACTTAATAGCAGGCGTGACAAGCCAGTCGTCAGCATCCTTAGAAGCAAAAGAATACACAGCTACAGTATTTGCAGGAGTAGCATTGTCCTTATCAAACTTCCAAGTCTTGCCATCTCCATTGGCATCAATAAATGTAAATGCAGCCTGGTCGCTGGTAGCAGCAAAAGAAGGAGCATAAGGCAACTCATCAATCTGTACAGGAGCAGGTGCCTCCGAATAGATAGTCAACTGATCAATATAAGCCAGGTAGTATGGGCGATCGTCAGCAGCATTAAATAAAACATACTGATCAGGATCCAAAGTAAGCGTCTTAGCGACAGCATCATAAGTCATGGTGAAGTTGTCTTTCAAAACGAAAGAAGTACCTTCAGTTACTGCGGCAACTACCCAAACATTATAACTACTGTACAGTCCCAAATACTGGAAACTCTTAAATGTAACCTTATTACCCTCCAATGTACCCTTGAACCAAGAGTTCGGGAAATTACTGTTCAATCCGCTAACATAAACTTCGTTATCAACAATAGCGACATTGACATCTGTGGGAACATCCTTAGAGCCTTCTCCCACGGCATACCACTGATTAACAGTAGCACCTGTAGGCAACTCTACCAACTCAGTAGATGCAGGCTGATAGGTCTCGTTCAGAGTGAAAACTGTGCCGAATTCGCCACTGGGAGCACCATATTTGTAAACGGTATCATCGTCAGTCCATGCCACAGTCAGTGTACGTGTGGCACTAGTACCATTCTGCGTGATAGTATTGCCATCAATGGTGTAAGTAATCTCCGTCGCTGCTGTATCATTGGTTCCTACAAATTCCGTCGTAACGTCAGCAAGAGTGATATACAGACCATAATTTTCAGATGTGTTATAAAACAAAAGTTGTCCAAGAGGTATAGTAATGGTATTACCACTCTTCGTACCCTTTACCCAAGAACCAGGAGTATAACCAGCTACAGGATTCTGAATATAGACATCATCACCATCGAAAGCGATAGCAGCAATTCCCTTCTGAGAAACTTGAGAATAGGTTTTATAAGTACTGTTATAAGCATGATAACTGCCAGAACGATTATAATATTTCACCTCAGCCGTTGCTGGGATTGAGGTAATGATTGAACTCGGATCAACCTGAGCTCTGCGTGAACCAGCAGCATACTCAGAATGCTTGATATTCAAGGCATCAAGCTTTGCAGCTACAGGGTCAATAAAAGCGGCATACATACTTAATGCAGATTTCCCACTGTTAGGAACAAACTGGGGAATAGCATGCGAAGCCCAATTCCACTGGAATGAAGACTCTTGGTGTTTACCGCCTGTAAAGGCGATTCCTACTGTGTTGTCTTCAGCCTTAGCCTTAGCAGCTTTAGCCTTTTTTGCATCAATTGCCTTGATAGGACCAGCCTTCAGCGAAATAGCCTGCTGCTTGGCCACCTTCTTGACAAGTTGTGCATGAGTAGGTACGGTCAACAGCAGAGCTGTTACTAATACCAAAAAAGAAGTAAATTTCTTACTCATAGTTGAACAATTTAGTGAATTAAATATTGAAAATAATTAAAACAATCTTTCCACATGTCACAAGAACATGGGCACAAAGGTAATAATTTATCAGTTATTATGCAAACTTTTGCGAGTTTTTATTAGAAAATAATGCATTTTTGTTGAAAACTGTTAGATTTTTGCGGTTTTCGAAAGGTTACACCTATTTATATATATATTGACAAAACCATTATTCCACTTTTTCTGTTATTATCGTACAAAATTTTAAAACAACCCACGCATAAGACAGGCTGTCCTGTGCGTGGGATAGGCTAAGCCAGCCATGAGACAGCCTAACAAACCCGCCTCAAACGCCGATATATTAGACGTTTGAGGCGGGTTAGATTAGAAGATCAGGAATGGTATCGTTACTTGACGATAACCTTCTTGCCATTGATGATGTATAGGCCTTTAGCAGTCGGCTTTTGGCCGTTAGCTATGCGCTGACCTGCAAGGTTGTAGATGGCAGCGTTGCCATTCTGCATGTCAGCCTTGATGTCGCTGATGCCAGTGAGGGTGCCCCAGGCAATCTCAGACTTCTTGCATTCACCACCACCGTAGTAGATGCTCTGTACACCCACCTTGGTCCAGGTAGCGAAGACAGCAGCATCGTCGGCGAAGTAGATGTTGTGGCCATTGTCCCATGAACTGTAGTACATGCTGTAGGGCTGTTCGGTGACATCCTGGTCGGTATAGTACATGTCGGCCTTGAAGACGTAGGGCTTCTGCTCGCCGTTGACCTCTACCCAGATGGTGTAGAAGTGCTTGCTGGGATTCAACGTCTCGCCATTGGTGTCAACGGTAGGAACATAGAACAGGATGTTGTGTGACCACTCGTCGAAGATGAGAGCATTCACCGTTGGAGTAGCGGGGGTAGCTGCTACCTCGTCGAACTTTGTGATGGCTACATTCGTGAAGGTCTCCTGGGCATTCAGTTCGGTAAGGGCGCTGTTGATGGCGAGTGTCTGTGTGGTGGTGAACTCGCCCTTCTCAGCGTCATAGTTGAAGACGGCATCGACCATGTTGCCCTCTGCATCCACAGCGGTGAAGAAGTAGCTGGCGGTGCTCATCCAGAAGGAAACCTCGCCCATGAACTGGTTGGCAGGGATGACATACTGGCCGGCCTCGTTCTTGGTAGCCTTTACCCAGAGGTCCTTGGCGCTGTCGTTGGCATCCTGGGCCAAGCCCTGGATGTAGAAGTCGTCACCGTCGAAGCCGCCATTGAGCCAAAGGGTTGCCTCGGCGGGATCGTAGTAGGGCTTCTGGACGTTAGCCTTGAGGATGTAGGTGTTTGTCACCAGACCCTCGGGAACGTCGACGGCTACGGGAGTCATGTCGGTGGGATAGACCTCGATGCTGTTCAGCTGGGTGTTAGCGGCAATGGTGACAACGACCTTGTTGGCTTCGCCTTGCCAAACTTTTTTATCAAAGGCACCCGTGTCTGCGCTGTTGCTCTCATCCCACTTGCTTGCATTAAATACAATCTTGGTAATCACCTTGCCCACAGGAGCCTGGAAGGTCATCGTACCGCTGTACATGCGCAGCTGGGGACCATTGTCGGTACTCCAGAAGCGGTTCTCGTTGCTACCCGATGTCTTGGGAGATACGGTCAACTTAACCTTGTTCTCTGTCAGGAGCAGTGGCTCGGTGATGTCGCCATCGTGGCTGGTGCTTGACGAGCAGGCAACCTCCATGGCATTGAAGTTGAAGAAGGCCTTCTCATAAGGCTTGATGTCGAGCCAGAAGATGTCCGACTTGTTCTCCTCGTCACCGCCGGTATAGATAATCTGCAGGCCAATCTTGTTCCAGCGGCCGAAGTCCTTCTGGTACAAATGCATATTGTTGTAGAAGAGGTAGCTGTCATCAGTGAAACCGTAAGGGAACACGCTCATGGGCTCCGTCAGCGTGGGATAGTCGGCGGGGGCGAAGACGACGGGTGAAATCTCCTGCTCGATATCCTTGAGGAACTGGAAAGAAACCTTGGAAGACAGCATGGCATTGCCGTTGACATCAGTCGTAGGAATGGTGAACATTACAATAGGAGCAAGCGTGCCGTCGTAAATCTGTGAGATGTTGGGCGTAGCGGGCTTGCCGGCCTGCTCAACAACCTTGGTGATGACGGGATTGTTGTATACGTCGCCCTTGTAAGACCTGATAGCCTCAAAGACATACAGCTCACCCTGTCCAGTCATCTTGCCGGCATCAGCGTCGTAGGCAAGCGTAAAGCCATCTTTCAGATAGAACTCATAGTGGTTGTAGAGGTCTGCATCGCAGGGGCCGAAATACTGGCCGCCCTCGAAGGCGATGCTCTTGCCATCCTCGCTCAGGGTACCCTTGAGCCATGCTTCAGGAAGGTAGTGGGTGAAGCCTTTGAGATAGACGTCGTTGCCGTCGAAGCCAATATAGAAATAGGTGGAAACGGGAGCGCC
>Ga0310696_10010831_pt1 | contig 10435 bp, 6 predicted proteins | sample AusTroGonzalo_MG_4_FD_203885 | JGI IMG/M metagenome (GOLD analysis project Ga0310696, IMG submission 203885) | Bovine rumen microbial communities from tropical cattle in Woodstock, Queensland, Australia - Gonzalo_02 (v2) (version 2) | ecosystem: Host-associated > Mammals > Digestive system >... | reverse complement strand
CGATAGCCGCAGAGCCGTCGAAGCCCTTACAGATAGTCCAAGGTTGACCAGCCTCCGATGCCTTTTTCTGCAAGTCACGAGCCGTAAAGTCAATGCCGAGTGTCACGGCATCGTAATAGCGATGGGCAAAGCGCACGGGGATATTCTTCCCTAAACGACAGATGCGCACCACCACCTCTGCCTCGTAGTCAATACGTCCCAAGTGGTCAGGGATAAAGAAGGGCTTCCCTTGATTCAATATCGCGGAGTCTGCCTTAGTGAATATCACTGGCTCGTCAGGTTGCTTCAGCGTCCCATGCAACTCCTGATTATGTGCGGCATAGTTCATGCCAATAGCAAAAATCTTCATGTTACTTGAATATTTTTGGCAAAGGTACGAAAAAAATCGGCACTGCGCAAGCAATGCCGATTCTTTTTTGTATGTGGACTAAGATTAGTCTGCTACGAGTGTGAAGCGCTTGAAGGCGGTGATCTTCAGATCCTTGTCCTGCTTGGCGAGCCACTGGGCAACAGTAGCCTTGTCGCCGTCACCGAACTGGAACTCCTGGTCAACCAGACAACTCTCCTTCAGGAACTTCTGGACACGACCCTTGGCGATGTTCTCAATCATCGGCATCTTCAACTGGGCCTCACCCTCGACCTTTGCCTCAGCAATGATCTTACGGGCCTCGTCAGCCTGCTCCTTGGTGAGCCAACCCTTAGCGGTGTTAGACTCGATGTGATCCTCAGAATCCACGAGGTTGGGGTTGATGCCAGCCTTCTTGATTTTCATCTCCACGAACTTCTCCACCTGCTCCAGTTTGGTCTTCTCAACGGCAGTCTTGTACTCTTCGTCGAGAATCTTCTGGTCAACGCTCTGAGCGTCGAGAGCCACAGGCTTCATAGCAGCCACCTGCATGGCTACAAGGTGACCCTGCTCAGCAGCGGGCTTGTTGGTCTGTACCATCGTGCAGAGGGTGTGCTTACCCATGTGGTCGTACACCTCCACATTGTCACCATCGAGTGTCAGGTAGCCGTCGAGTTCCATCTTCTCACCGGTGATACCAGAACGCTGTGTGACAGCCTCCTGAGCAGTCTGACCATTGATGTTGAGAGCCTTTACAGCCTCAATGTCAGCAGCCTTGGCAGCGATTGCAGCGTCGAGGATGCTCTGGGTTAAAGCGATGAAGTCGGCACCGTTGGCCACAAAGTCGGTCTCGCACTTCAGGGCAAGCATGGCTGCGAAGCCATCCACCTTCTTTACGAGTACACAACCATTAGATGTCTCACGGTCACTGCGCTTGGCAGCGATAGCCAAACCACGCTCACGGAGCAGTTCCTTGGCCTTGTCGAAATCGCCCTCAGCCTCGGTCAGAGCCTTCTTTACGTCAGCCAGACCTGCGCCAGTCATAGCGCGAAGTTTCTTGATATCGTCAATTGAAATTGCCATATTTTTTACCTTTTTACTATTTTACCTTTAAAATATTACTCTGCGGCGGGAGCCTCTTCCTCTGCGGGAGCAGCGGCCTCCTCAGCAGCGGGAGCCTCTTCAGCAGCCTCTTCCTTGGCAGCAGGAGCCTCAGCATCCTTACGGCTACGACGGGCAGCGCGCTTGGGCTTTACCTCTTCCTCGTCATCCTCAGCCTGTGCATCAGCAGCCTTTTCGTCGGCCTTCTCCACCTTACGCTCCTCGATACCCTCAGAGATAGCGGCACAACAAGCGTTGAGGATGACCTCTACGCTGTCCTTAGCATCATCGTTGGCGGGAATCACGAAGTCGATGTTGTTGGGGTCAGAGTTCGTATCAACGATACCGAACACAGGGATACCCAGACGGTTAGCCTCACGGACAGCAATCTGCTCCTTCAGCACGTCAACAACGAACAGAGCACTTGGCAGACGGGTCAGGTCGGCGATAGAACCGAGGTTCTTCTCCAGTTTAGCACGCTGACGGGTAATCTGCAGCAACTCACGCTTTGACAGGTTACCGAATGTACCATCATTCATCAGTTTATCGATGTTCGCCATTTTCTTCACGGCCTTGCGGATCGTGGGGAAGTTTGTGAGCATACCACCGGGCCAGCGCTCAATCACATAAGGCATGTTGATGCTGGTGGCCTTCTCGGCGATCACTTCCTTTGTCTGTTTTTTAGTAGCGACGAACAGGATCTTCTTGCCACTCTTGGCAATCTGCTTCAGAGCATCAGCAGCCTCGTCGATCTTGGCTGCGGTCTTGTGCAGGTCGATGATATGAATACCGTTACGCTCGGTATAGATGTAGGGAGCCATTGCGGGGTTCCACTTACGCTTCAGGTGACCGAAATGACAGCCGGCCTGGAGCAACTGGTCAAAATTTGTTCTTGCCATTTTGAATTTCTTGCTTTTAAATTGTTTACTTTCTTTTTAATTCTTACTTTTGTTAGAATCAGCCGACTGGTAGTCATTTTAAATGAGGAATGAGAAATGAGGAATGAGAAATTATGATTACATCATATCCTCGAAAAACAAACCCCTGAATCTAGTCGGTTTAGATGCTAAACTGTTCAGTTTCTTTGAAATGCAATGTGCAACAGCAATGGTAATCATCATTACTCATTACTAATTACTCATTACTAATTTCTTCAGATTAACGCTTACTGAACTGGAAGCGACGACGAGCCTTGGGCTGACCTGGCTTCTTACGCTCAACCTCACGGCTATCACGTGTCAGGAAACCTTCGTCCTTCAACTTCTTTTTGTCCTCTTCGTTGATTTTCACCAGGGCACGAGCGATGGCGAGACGGAGAGCCTGGCTCTGGCCAGTGAAACCACCACCATCGAGGTTAACCTTGATGTCATACTTCTCAGCAACGTCCAGCAGGTTCAGCGGCTGCTTTACCACATACTGCAGGATGGCTGACGGGAAATAAACTTCTAAATCCTTCTTGTTGATCGTAATCTTGCCTGTACCCTCAGAAACATATACGCGGGCAATTGAACTCTTACGACGACCTATTGCGTTAATTACTTCCATCTTTCCTTATTATTTATACTGGTTAATATCAATTGCCTTTGGCTTCTGAGCCTCGTGCGGATGTTCTGTACCCTCATAGATGTAGAGGTTGTTCAGCAGGCTGCGTCCGAGGGGACCCTTTGGCAGCATACCCTTCACAGCGTGACGGAGGAACTTCTCCACACCACCATTGCGCTTGCGAAGTTCAGCAGGCGTCTGGAAGCGCTGACCACCAGGATAACCTGTGTAGCGGGTATAAACCTTATCGGTCTCTTTCTTACCAGTGAATACCACCTTATCAGCATTGATAAGGATGACGTTGTCACCGCAGTCAACATGCGGAGTGAAAGTTGGCTTGTACTTTCCGCGAATCAGTTTTGCTACCTTAGAAGCGAGACGACCAACAACCTGGTCTGTGGCATCGATTACCACCCACTCCTTCTTCGCTGTTTCCTTGTTCACGGAAATAGTCTTGTAACTTAAAGTGTTCATTTTTAATTTTACTACTAAAAAACAGTTTAACTTATTATTTAATGTACGCACATAAACCCACATCCGAGGTCTAACTCCCGGCTGCAAGTCTAACGAACGTAAGAAACGCTGATTCACGAACCGCTTCGCCCGGCCAAAGACGCCGCTATTCACACAACATTTCAAGGGGATTCTAAGTCTTTCCCCCAAACGGACTGCAAAGGTACAGAGATTATATGAGAAATGAGGTGCGAGAAATGAAAAACAATAGTAGTTTAATATTATTTAACCAAATTAATGATATTTAATCTCATTTGTGCGTATCATTTAGTTCTTTCAATAACTCACGTACTGCTGCTTCCAACTGAAGGTCTGTGCCTGTTACGACAGTTTCCGGGCGGTTCAGTATATAGATATCTGGTTCTAACTGTGTATTCTCCAGATAAGAGCCGTCGGGTAACTGATATCCGACGACGGGCACGCCAAAGACCAGTGAGGGGTCTTGCAGCGTCTCCCAGTTCACAGAACTCATGGTACCTGGGACGGGAGCACCTACCAACTTGCCAATCTTCTGATGGCTGTACACCCAAGGTGTTCCATGTGCATTACTGTAGTTACCCTCAGCCTGTAACATGATGCTGGGATGGTTGTAGCGACGGCTGGGCATATCACAAGCCTCCCTGCCACGAATTACTTGTGTGAAGTACTTATGGCCCGAGAACAGGATCTCTATGTCTTCATGCAGACGACCGCCTCCATTGTAGCGGGTGTCTATGACAATACCTTCTTTCAGGTTGTATTTGCCCAGGATGTCAGAATACACATCACGGAAACTGGCATCGTTCATGCCTTCAATGTGTACATAACCCAAACGCCCGTTTGACAGTCGCTCTACTTCGGCAGCCCTGCTTTTTATCCAGCGCTTATATAGTAAATCCGATTGTTCCGACTGGCTGATGGGCAGAACTACCTCATCCCACGTGCCAGCGCTTCCCTTCAGGCTCACCAGTGTCTTCTTGCCCTTGCAGAGGTTCAGCAACTGTGCCAGATCGGTATCCCCTCCTACTGGTTGTCCATTGATGGCTGTAATGACATCCCCCACCTTCACCTTGCTATTAGCCTTGCTGAAAGGACCGTCTTCCAGCACAGCGGTAATCTTCATGCCGTCTGTCGCCTCTGTCATATCGTAGAGCAATCCCAACTGGGCCGTAGCATCCCCCTTGCCAGAAGGATAGAACCTTCCACCCGTATGGCTCACGTTCAATTCACCCAACAGTTCGCTCAGTAATTCGGCAAAGTCGTAGTTGTTGCTAATATGCGGCAGGAAGCGGGCATACGTCTGCACCATCACTTCCCAGTCACAACCGTTATAATCCGTACGGAAGATTTTCTTGTTGACCTGCTTGGCCACATGGCGCAACATATATTCACGTTCGGCTGCCATATCCAGTTTCATCTGAGCATTGTAGGTAATGGTTGTCGTCTTGTCGCCCTTCTCAATCTTCATCATACTGCTTCCCAATGAGTAGAGATTACCATCCTTGTCCATTTGCAGCGAACCGCTTCCGCCCTTACTCAGTAGTTTGGTCTCGTGCTTGCGCAGATCCATCTTCCACAGGTCGGGCTTATCTTCAAAGGCCGAAAAGTAGTAGAGGCTTTCACCGTCTTTGCTGACGATGGCATCACCCAAACGACTGCTGTTTGGCGTCAGTCTTACGATACGGTTTTCCAATCCTTCAAATTCTATCTTGATGGTTTTGACAGAGTCTGCATCCTCCTTTTTCTCCTCCTTTTTGTCTGCCTTCTTTTTATTTCCCTTCTTATCTTTTACATCTTCCTTTTTATCATCCTTCTTTTCGTTCTTCTTTTCCAATTCCTTCAACAGGGCATAGTCCTCAGCCGACAGGCGATAACGGTCATACGCATCCTGTGTGAGGAAAGCCAGGAAGACATCATCCTGACTGCCCCAGGAGGCATGGCTACGCATGCCATAACGCTCGCTCATGAACAGGATAGCATTCCCGTCCATCACCCAACGGGGACTCTCGCTCATATAAGCACTCTGTGTGATAGGGTGAATCTCTCCGCCCTCTGCACTGACAATACCCTGATCCATGTAAGGATCACGACGATTGGCAATGTAACTCAGTACGAACCACTTGCCGTCGGGGCTCCACTCAAAGTCGAACCCTCCATCCTGATCATACCACTGGCTGCCATCGGTTACCTGCGTCACTTTCTTGGTCTTCAGGTCTACTACCTTCAATTTGATACGGTCCTCTATAAACGCCAGTTTCTTGCCGTCAGGACTGTACTTTGGACTGCGGCGCTCCACCTGAGAGAAATCTATCTTACCTTCCAACTCCAGGGCGGGCAGTTCCGGGAACACACTCTCTTCCCGAATCAGTGTAGCATTGGCAAAGTTCAGATCCTCATCCCTGACGATACTGGCCGTATAGAGTTGCCAGTTGCCGTTGCGTTCCGAGGCATAGACAATGGTCCTGCCGTCAGGAGCGAAGTCAACATCGGCCTCAGCACCAGCCGTCTGAGAGATCCTGCGGGTAGTGGCATATTCCGTGGTGGTCACAAAAACCTCGCCACGCACCACAAAGGCAATCTGCTTACCGTCTTTGCTCACTACCGGCTGGCGTGCTCCGCTGGTAAAACTCAGGTTGGAAATAACAGGTTCATCATCACGGATAATAGAGATATTCAGTTTCTGAGGAGTGGCACCGTTTTTCTGGGTATATATCTCACCGTTATAGGTATAGCAGAGCAAACCATTCTTCGCAACGCTTAAGAAACGGACGGGATGTGTCTTGAAGTTGGTGACGGGATGTAGGGTGATAGGGGTAGGGGATTGGGCTGTGACCCCTTGCCACTGGCAACTATACACATTCATGCTGCTGCCATTTTGTTCGCTCAAGAAGTAGAGCGTCTTTCCGTCGGCACTGACCACAGGATTACGATCCTCACCTGCATGTGCCGTCACATTAGTATGCTGACCACTCTGGGCATCATAGTACCAAATATCCCGTGTAATAGAGGAAGTATGATGCTTGCGCCACTCGTCTTCATAACCTTTACGGTCCTGATAGAAGAAACTCTTGCCGTCAGGGGCAAAACTCAGCATCTCAACAGGTGTTCCCAACACCTGCAGCGTACGACCTCCCTTTATAGGGACCTTATACAATTCAGGCAGTCTGCTGGAGGGAAACATCACACTTGCTGCCGGGTCTTGGATATCGGCACCGAACATCACCCACTGACCGTCGGGTGTGAAAGCCTGAGGCACTTCTGCCGTGCTATTATAGGTCAGTCTGGTAGCAGAGCCACCCTCAGCCGACATCACAAATACATCCAGGTTCCCGTGTCTGTCGCTGGAGAATGCAACCAACCTACCGTCGGCACTCCAGACAGGAGAGCATTCATAACTGTCCTGTGTGGTCAGTTGAACAGCCGTTCCGCCATTGGCCGAGACTTTATAGATATCCCCTTTGTAGCAAAAGAGAACCTGTGAACCGTCAGGGCTAATCTGAACATCCCTAAGCCAAAGCGGTGTAATAGCCTGACTCGCATAAGCCTGGAGTGTTGAACCTGTAAAAACTGCCATCAGCGCAGCAACAAGAAACCTTTTCGTTTTCATCTTCTTATTTTTTAGTCTGTACCAATCGAACAATCGAAGGCAGTGCAATCTGCCATATCAGTCTGTCACGAATGTTCATCTCGGCTACAAAATTAATTGTTTTATTTGAGATTATAACGAGCGACAACAAATTATTTTCTTTTCGCTATTCACTTTTCACTTTTTTTCGTATCTTTGTACCCCAATACAACATATAAATAGCATATTGACCCCAATGTGACGCAGACTATGGGCATCCTTCTTATCGTATTAGCCTATTTTGCCGTGCTTTTCGGCATTAGTAGGCTGACAAGCAAACGGGCAAACAACGAGACGTTTTATCGTGCCAATCGCCGTGCCCCTTGGTATATGGTGGCCTTTGGTATGGTGGGAGCCTCGATTTCGGGCGTGACTTTTGTATCAGTGCCAGGGATGGTGCTCACATCGCAGATGACCTATTTACAGATGTGTCTGGGATTCATCGTGGGTTATCTGGTAATTGCCTTTGTACTATTACCGCTATATTATCGTCTGAACCTCACAAGTATCTATACTTACTTAGGCCAACGTTTGGGAGAGCGTTCTTATCTGACGGGAGCCAGTTTTTTCCTGTTGTCAAAAATGACAGGGGCAGCAGTGCGATTCTATGTGGTTTGTATCATCCTACAGCAGTTTGTGTTCGAGCCTGCGGGCATCCCGTTTGTAATCAATGTGGTGGTGATGGTGCTGCTTATCTGGCTCTATACCCGAAAAGGCGGTATCGGCACATTGGTGTTTACTGATTCGTTTCAGACACTCTGTCTATTCACGGCCCTTATCCTTATTATCTTTTCCGCTATCAGCCAACTACATCTGTCTGTCAGCGAAGCCATCAGCACCATTGCGAACAGCGAGATGAGCCGTATCTTCGTGTTCGACGACTGGCTGTCGCCCCACAACTTCTGGAAGCAATTCCTGAGCGGAGCCTTTATTGCCATCGTGATGACAGGACTGGATCAGGATATGATGCAGAAAAACTTGACCTGTAAGACTCTGAAGGATGCTCAGAAGGATATGTGTACGTATGGCGTAGCCTTCGTACCAGCCAACCTGTTGTTCCTTTCCCTTGGTGTCCTCTTGGCGATTCTTCTAGACAACGGGATGCCCATAAAAGGGGATACCTTACTGCCGACCTTTGTCAGTCAGTCTGGTATGACGGTGATGGTGTTTTTCACCATTGGCATTGTGGCTGCCTCATTCTCTAGTGCCGACTCTGCCCTGACCTCTCTTACAACTTGTTTTTGCGTGGATATCCGTCGACAGCCTGACAACGAAATTCTCCGAAAAAAGACCCATATCGGCATGTGTTTCTTTTTCATGCTCTTCATCATACTGTTCCGACAGATCAACTCCACCTCACTCATTGATGCCATATATACCCTGGCAAGTTACACCTATGGCCCGTTGCTCGGATTGTTTGTCTTTGGGCTCTTTACGAAAAAGCAGCCACAAGACAAGTTGGTACCCTATATCTGCATCGCTTCGCCCTTGCTTTGTTATGCCCTCGATGTTTCCACCCAACACATGTGGGACTATCATTTCGGCTATGAGTTGCTGATGCTGAATGGTCTGCTTACATTCCTTGGCCTTTGGCTGACAAAAAGTAGAAATCTATAGAGGTAATCAACATTTCTCATTTCTCATTCCTCATTTCTCATTTTTTATTATTACCTTTGAGATTACATCTCTAAGTTACTCACGCTCGGAAAAATCCAAATAAATTTGGTATTTCGCTCGCTTATTCGTAACTTTGCACCCAAAATTCCAAAAACATGAATATAGAAGCATTGATCAGCAAGGCAGCAGGCGAGGCCGTAAAGGCACTCTACGGAATGGAAGCATCCGAGAAGATGTTGCAGTTGCAGAAGACGAGAAGTGAGTTTGAGGGTAACCTGACGTTGGTAGTATTCCCCTTTGTAAAAGCCGCCAAGAAGAGTCCTGAGCAGACTGCCCAGGAGATTGGTCAGTATCTGGTTGACAACTGCCCCGCTGTGGAGAAGTTCAACGTGGTAAAGGGCTTTTTGAACCTGAGCATCGGTGACGGTGCGTGGCTGGAATTGCTTAAGGCCATTGATGCTGATGAGCACTTTGGTATGAAACAGGCCACAGACGACTCGCCCCTCGTGATGATTGAATATTCATCACCTAACACCAACAAACCCCTGCATTTGGGTCATGTGCGCAACAACCTCCTCGGTTGGTCACTGGCTCAGATTATGGAAGCCAACGGTAACAAGGTGGTAAAGACCAATATCGTGAATGATCGTGGTATCCATATCTGCAAGTCGATGCTCGCCTGGCAGAAGTGGGGTAACGGTGAGACACCAGAGTCAAGTGGCAAGAAAGGCGATCACCTGATTGGCGACTACTATGTGGCTTTCGACAAGCACTATCGCGAGGAGATCAAGGAACTCGTGGCTCAGGGCATGGATGAAGAGAAAGCCAAGCAGGAGGCTCCGCTGATCAAGGAAGCCCACGAGATGTTGGTGAAATGGGAACAGAACGACCCCGAGGTGCGTGCCCTTTGGGAGAAGATGAACAACTGGGTCTATGCCGGCTTCGACGAGACCTATAAGAAGATGGGTGTCTCGTTCGACAAAATCTATTACGAGTCGCAGACCTATCTCAAGGGTAAGGCCAAGGTGGAGGAAGGACTTGCCAAAGGTCTCTTTGAGCGTCACGAGGATAATTCCGTCTGGGCAGACCTCACCAATGAGGGTCTCGACCAGAAATTGCTACTCCGTTCTGACGGCACTTCTGTCTATATGACACAGGATATCGGTACTGCAGAGATGCGTTTCCAGGATTATCCCATTGACAAGATGATCTACGTGGTGGGTAACGAACAGAATTACCACTTCCAGGTGCTCTCCATCCTGCTCGATCGTCTGGGATTTAAGTGGGGTAAGGAACTCGTTCACTTCTCATACGGTATGGTGGAACTGCCTAATGGTAAGATGAAGAGTCGTGAGGGGACAGTGGTTGATGCTGATGACCTGATGGCGCTGATGGTGGAAGATGCCCTGAAAACCTCGATGGAATTGGGGAAATTTGATGATATGAGCGAAGAGGAGCGCAACGAGATAGCCCGTATCGTAGGAATGGGTGCCTTGAAATACTTCATCCTGAAGGTGGATGCTCGCAAGAACATGCTGTTCAACCCCGAAGAGAGTATCGATTTCAACGGTAATACAGGTCCTTTCATCCAGTACACTTATGCCCGTATCCGCTCGATTCTGCGTAAGGCCAGTGAAAATGCACAATGCACAATGCACCGCTCGGCCGAAGGACACTTGCTACCGGAGGGATGCAAGAATGCACAATTGAAC
>Ga0310696_10010830_pt1 | contig 10436 bp, 10 predicted proteins | sample AusTroGonzalo_MG_4_FD_203885 | JGI IMG/M metagenome (GOLD analysis project Ga0310696, IMG submission 203885) | Bovine rumen microbial communities from tropical cattle in Woodstock, Queensland, Australia - Gonzalo_02 (v2) (version 2) | ecosystem: Host-associated > Mammals > Digestive system >... | reverse complement strand
CTGGCAACCTTATAAAGGATGCTGATCGGGATCTCCTTCTCGCCGTTCTCATATGCTAAATACTCTTCTGTGCTCACGCCGCAGCTGTTTGCAACTTCTTCTGCAGTCAAGTCAAGAATGTCTCTAAGCTCTCTGATTCTGTCAGAAATCTGCTTAATGTATTCGTTCATATTGGCCTCCTGAATCTCAGTGCGTTTGATACTTATAGCGATTGAGTATTATACAACATTTTTCGCGCGTGTGCTTATTTATAAATTATATGATTAGACGACATTTTGTGTCTGAATCGATGGTTTTTACTGCGTTTCAGACACAAAACCCTGCTTTTTATGTCTGAAACTGCGAAAAAAAGGGCGTTTCAGACACGGGTCTCAAATTAGAATTGACTAACACGCCCGCCCGTTGCTAAAATCTTGGACATTGAGGGAGTAGCAGACGCATATAGGCGTTGTTTAAGTCAACATACTGGTTTAATACCTGGCTTAATCTTCCATTGCGAGACTCAAGGCAATTAAGGTGCCTTGGGTTATTTTTTTGCCCGGGCAGAGAGGAAAGACAATTTGGTACAGCTAATTATCAATTCGGTTCTTTTAGGTATCGGCCTTGCAATGGATGCATTCTCGATCTCCATAGCAAACGGAATAGTTGAGCCTAACATGAAGAAACTCAGGATGCTCAAGATAGCGGGCGTTTACGCTGTTGCGCAGTTCCTGATGCCCCTGATCGGCTGGTTCCTGGTTACAACACTTGAAGGTATTTTCGCTTTCTTCAGCAAACTGGTTCCCTGGATCGCTCTGATACTGCTTCTGTTTATCGGCGGCAAGATGGTTATTGAGGGAATAAAGGAGAGAAAAGGCAAAAAGAGCGACGAGAAAGAAGACAAGCCCGCTAAACTTACCTGGGGAGCTCTTATCGTTCAGGGAATCGCCACATCGATTGATGCTCTCTCAGTCGGCTTTACAATCTCGGATTATTCAGTTTTACAAGCTTTTGCCTCATCTTTGATAATCGGTGTCGTAACGCTTGTGATATGCTTAATTGGGTTGATCTTCGGCAAGAAGATCGGCAATAAGATATCCAGTGTCGCAACCATAATTGGCGGCTGCATACTGATCTTTATCGGAATAGAGATATTTGTAAAAGGCATTTTCGGCCTTTAAGAATGGAGGATAGAACATGGCAAAGGTAGCAGTATTTATAGCTGACGGCAGTGAAGAGGTAGAGGCAATCACACCTGTGGATCTCTTGAGAAGAGCAAAGGTTGATGTTGATGTTGTATCGATCATGTCCTCACTCGAGATAGAAGCTTCCAGAAACGTTAAGATCACTGCTGATAAGTTGATCGGTGAGATCGACTTTGACGAATACGATCTTCTGGTGCTTCCGGGCGGAATAAGAGGTACAAACAACCTCAATGCCTGCGATGAATTGAAGAAACAGCTCGTCAGATTCAACGACCAGGGCAAGGGAATCGCAGCTATCTGTGCAGCACCTTCTGTTTTTGCAGGACTCGGACTTCTCGAGGGCAAGACATCCACATGCAATCCCGGCTTCTGGGAAGAGCTCCGCTCAAATGGTGCTAACGTCATTGAAGACTGCAAAGTTGTAGTTAACGGCAACATCATTACCAGCCAGGCAATGGGCACATCGGTTGATTTCGGTCTTGCTCTTGTCGGTTACCTCTGTGGTGAGGAAGAGAAGGAAGCATTGCGCAAAAACATTAGATTTGGCGCTATTTAACATTGTTACACCGCGTTTTAAGTTGAATAATCAGGACTAATCATTTACAATAAGGCGCGTTTGGAGACGTATCGAAGTGGTCATAACGGGGCGCACTCGAAATGCGTTAGCTGGGCAACCGGCTCGAGGGTTCGAATCCCTCCGTCTCCGCCAAAAATGCCTGTGAACATTACGTTCGCAGGCTTTTTATTTTTGGACGAAAAACAGGCTTAAGTCCCTGCTGGAAAATAAGCCTGCTATCAGCATCAATTATAAGTTGGTATCATTCGATTTTAAGAATATCTGAAAAGCCGGTAACATCGAAGATCTCTTTTACTTCAGGTGAAGTGTTTGAGATTACCATCGATCCCTGCTTGTTCATGATCTTCTGAGTAGAAAGAAGGACTCTTAACCCTGCACTGGAGATATATTCAAGTTTCTCGAAATCAAACTTCAAATCCGTGACGCCTGAGAGCGCCTCTCCAAGCTCAGTTTCAAGCTGCGGAGCAGTAGCAGTGTCAAGTCTTCCTTCCAAGACTACCTTCAGTTCATTGGCATTTGAACTTTTAGTGATGTTTAACATAGTAGATCCTCCGTGATTTATACAAATATTTTATTAAAAACTTTTCTTAATGGTCAAACGGTTTTTCCCGTCTGCATACTCGTACGAAACCTCATCCATGATATTTTTAACCATGAATATTCCAAGCCCGCCGATCGGCCTTTCCTCTGCGGGGAGAGTGATGTCAGGATCTTCATTTTCCAAAGGGTTATAGGGAACACCCTGATCTTCGAATGTGATCTTTACAATCTTCCCATCTTTGTCTGTTTCTATCTCAATTACAGCTTGTCCGCCTTCGGAAGGATATGCATATGTTGCGATATTTACAAAGATCTCTTCAATGGCAATATCGATCTGCATCTTCGTTTTGGCAGAACATCCGGCTTCCTCGAGGATAGTATCAGCAAATGCTAATACCTGACTGAGCTCTGAGGTTTGTGCATTAACTGTCAGCTGTTTCATTGTAACCTATGCCTCCAGGGCTCTTAACGGTCTTGCTCAGGCAAATGATTTAATGATAGTAACTTCAACGTCAGAATTTACAATGCTGACTTTAACGTCATCTGCCAGGTTTGCAACGATTGACTTCTCCAGTTCATCCTTGGCTTCTTTCTTCTCTTCGATGTTGAAATCGGCTTTATCAATTCTGGAAATATAAGTGCTCATTGACCAGGAATAAGCTCCGGCAACGTAAGAACTCATCTCATATCCGGCTGAAATAAGACCAAGTGCCTGTTCTGTCATGGCTTTTGTGTTCGGGTCTTCGGGCAAGGTCTTGAGGGCAATCATCTCGCGGATTTTGCCGATGATACCTTTTGCTGCCGAGTTCTCTCCCGAAGTTGAAACTGCAAGCAGTTCGCCTCTGGTCTGCAGATCCATAGGGATTACGGTTTTAAGGTGAATCTCGACATTCTTATCGTCAGTCTCGAGCCAAAAATCACCTTGGAGATCTGCAGAAAAAGAACGGATAAGCTCGATCAGTTCTTCTGAAAGCAGACGGAGCCTTAGAACAGACTTATTGTCTAATTGGCAGTAAGCACCGGTTCTTTCGGCAAGATCAAGTGCTGTTTCTCTGCCTTCTCCTGATGAGAATATGTTTACTGTTTCTGTTTTCATTGGAATTCCTCCTAAAAAATTATATGCATATTAAGTTTTGGCCGGGCCGTTGTACTTGAATCCCATCATCGTAACATCATCGAACTGTTCTTCTTCACCGACAAAGAATTTTATGTCGCGAATTGTCTGTGTCAGAATGTTTTTCTGAGGCAGGTCTTTATGCCTGTTTAAAACATTAAGAAGACGGTCTGTTCCATATGCTTCTTGAGTGTCATTTATTGCTTCGGGAATTCCGTCTGTATAAACAAACAAAGAATCTCCGGGATTTAAGTCTAATTCATATTCCCTGAATTCAATATCACGCATAACTGCAAGCGCAATGTTGTGCTTTTGCTTATATAACTCATAATCGCCGTTTTCGCGTTTGATAACAGGATATTCATGTCCTGCATTGGCACAAACCACATGACCGGTTTCAAGGTCGACAACACCGATCCATACGGTTACAAACATATCCGCATCGTTGCCGTCACATAATCCGTTATTGGTGAGCCTGAAGATCTCTGCGGGATTCTTACCTGATTCAGCATAACCGCGGATAATGGCTTTGCTCTTCATCATGAACAGGGAAGCGGGGATACCTTTGCCTGATACATCAGCAATTACGAGACATATCTTATTTGAATCAACAAAGAAGAAGTCATAAAAATCACCTCCGACTTCTTTTGCAGGGTCCATCGATGCGTATATCTCGAAATCATTTCTGGGGAAATCAAAGTTGTGAGGCAAAGCGGATTCCTGAATGTTTTTAGCAAACTCCAGTTCCTGCTCGATACGTTTCTCTGCTTCATCAATATAGGTTTTCAAAACATCTACTGTCTGATTGATATCGTTGGACAGGGATGTGAATTCTGAAGAAGAATACACGGATACCACTTCGTTAAGGTTTCCGTTTGTAATCTTACGAAGTGACTTGTTAACCATCTCGAGATTGTTTACGACAATTTTCTGTACAAGTACAGAGATCAATATGTAGATTACGGTGAACAGAAGAATATCTGAGAGAACATACTCATAAACGGTTTGATCTCTTTCTGTGTATACCTCTTCATGTGTAAGGTAAACAAGAACCATATTGCCGTCTCCTGTTTTCCTTACCATACACATGCATTCGTTTCCGAAAACTTCATAAGTGAAACTCTTTCTGTCCGGAATGCTCCATGAAACATCAACTATATTCTGATCGACCTGTTCACCTATACGTTCTCCGAAGAGAATAGTTCCGCTTTTATCAAACAGGACAAAACTGCCGCTTTCACCGACGCTGAAAGTCATCGAACCAAAGTCTTTTTCTTTGTTTATGGATGCATCATACGCGCCGCCGATACTGGCTGTGGCATGCTTGAGGATAGTATTGCTTTTTTGTTCGGCCAGCTGAGTCTGAAGAATATTAACTAGTATAAGGTTCGATATAAAAACAAGCGTGGTTATCAGGAACAGCCAGAATTGGAATTTCTGAGATACGCGTATATCACGGGAACGGCTTAAGGTTTTAGGACTTATCCATTCATCGGTATCAATTGTGATAATAAGCGAGATAAGTGCAAGACCGATGCCTGTAAAGATGATCATCGGCGGCGCACAGTTCTTAACGACATAATAAGCCATGCTCATATCGTTTCTGTGCGTGATAAATACAACGTACATATGGAAAACTTCCATTGTTGAGCCGATGAAAAAGGAGAATACCAATGACGGTTTCTTTCCCTTAAAGATAACGATTCGTAACAGGGCGGCCACTAATCCTGATAAGCATGTGGAAACGGAACAGGCAATTCTCGTATATGATCCGACTCCGAAAAATCTGCCTGCTATGAATCTCTCGATGCCGCCGATCAAACCCGCAATAATGCCGGCATAAGGATCGAAGAAAAGACCTGCCGTAAGCGGAGACAAGTCTCTGACGTTGATCATCATATCCTGATAATCAACACCAAAATGGGTAGCTAAAACTGCGATAACACCAAATATTAATCCCAGTAATATTCTGATGCCCCAGCCTATCTTCTTGTTCTTCAGTGTTTTCCAAAGAACATAGGTAATAAGGATATTGGCTGCAGTAACAGCTGACATCTTAAGGATCATGACAAACATAACTAATCACCTGACCGATGAATAATACTACTTAGCGTTTATGAAAACACAAATTGATTATAATATATTATTTTATAAAATTGTTATTGCTGCTTAATGCGTAGCTGAAGACGGGTGTTGTATACTCGTTTCATAAACAAATAACAAAAGGCATATGAGAAGACTTGTAAAACGGAGGTTCACTGATGAGCAAAAAGGGATTTTGTGAAAGAAAATTCCGATCTATGCTTCTTACCGGAACTATTACAATGGCAATCTTGTATGTCATGCTTTTATGCGACAAAATCGTTGCCGGTTTTTTTATCGGTGAAAACGGAGTGGCCGCTGTAAATGCGATTACGCCGATAACCGGAGTTGTTACTTTTGCGTCGAGCATAATATCTATTGGTTCAAGCATTCTTTACAGCAGAGAAATAGGTGCCATGAACCAGCAGCGCGCCAATAAGATTTACGGTCAGGGTGTCACTCTTACCCTTTCTGTTGCCCTGATCAGCATGGCCACGTTATTCCTTTGCCGCAATGTCTATTTTGATACCCTTGGTGTTTCAAGTGAGATCCGCGGACTTGCTGAGGAATACTATCGGTTGGTTCCGGTCAATGCCGCATTAAGTGTTTTGTTTGCTTATTACTCGCAGATGGTCTATACAGACGGTGATGAGTCAGTAAATACTGTTTCTTACATCCTTCAGATTGTCAGCAACATAATAGCTTCTGTTATGCTCGTTAGAATTCTTGGAATGGTCGGAATTATCCTTGGAACAATAATAGGAAACATTCTCGGATTGATTGCCCTGATTCCTCATTTTTTCAAAAAGAGCAACACTCTTCATGTTGCGTGGCACATATCCGGTAAAGATCTGCTACAGATCATGAAGTTCAGTGTCGTTGATGCGAGTATCTATCTTTGTTGGGCAGTAGCTGATTATGTTCTTATGGCGCATGTCTCGTCAAAGTATGGCGATAAAGGCTTGGTAACACTGGCATTGGTCATTTGCCTTATTGAGTTCAGCGTTGTATTGGATGGCGTCGGTTTGGCTGTTCAGCCGTTGCTTGGAACATATCTTGGCGAGAAGAATAATGTGATGATCAAGAGACTTATGCGCGAGGCTGCAAAAGCGTCATTTATTGAAGGGCTTATCGCAAATGTGTTGGTCTTCATTTTTGCAAAGAACTTCTGTCAATTCTTCAGTATTTCAGATGCTTCTGTGTTAAATGACTCGGCGCACGCTGTCAGGATCGTTTCTTTAGGGTTTATCTTCTGCAGCTTGGTGGCGCTCACGACTTCGTATTATATGCTGGTTGACCAAATAGGGCTGTCCGTTGTAATTACCGTTATTAAAGATGGTCTGCTTTATTCATTCTTACCTGTCCTTGCATCAATTATGTGGGGCAGAGATGCAATGTGGATCTCATTTGCCATATCCCCGCTGATTACGCTTGTCATAGCTTTTCTATTCGTTCGATTCCGTTATGGGAAAGATAAGTTCCCCTTCCTGTTAAAGCCTTCTGACTGCGAGATCATTGTATTAGACGATACGCTTTTGCCGGATAACTGCGCAAAGCTTTCTGTCAAAGTATCAGAGCTTGTAGAAGAGCACGGGTTCTCGAAAAGCATAGCGAACCGCGCTGCTCTTTTTACGGAAGAGATAGGGCTCACGATCATAGAGAAGAACGGAAATACGAAGAATCCGCTCCAAGTCGAGATCTCCTTGTTTTTCGAAGGCGATTCATTAATGCTTATTGAACGCGATTCAGGCGTAATATTCGATATAACCGATCCGGATCTCAAGATCGACGGACTCAGCAGTTTTATCTTAAGCGGAATCATGCAGGCACAAAAAGAGAAAGCATATATGACAACGACAGGTTACAATCGTAATATGATACGTTTTACCAAATAAAATGAGGTCAGTACCGGGGCAAGGGGAATAGGAATATGATCAAAGCTGTTATTTTCGATATGTTTGAGACACTGGTATCGATCTTCTCGGGAGATACATATTTTAGTGAGCACATAGCTGCGGACCTGAATATTCCAATCGAAGACTTCAGACCGGTATGGCGTGCCACCGATAAGGCAAGAAGCAGCGGACAGTGTACCATTGCTGAAGTTATGAAGATCTGTCTTGAGACACTTGACTGTTATAGCGAGGAATCGGTTCAGCTGATCGTAGATCACAGGAGGGAGAATCTCGAGGGCGTTTTCGCGAGAACACCTAAGGAGACGATAGAACTCTTAGAGGCGCTGAAGGCCAGAAACATTAAGATCGGCCTTATAAGCAACTGCTATTCTGATGAGGCTCAAGCTATAAAGGAGAGCGTTCTTTATCCTTTCTTCGATGTGCCCGTCTTATCCTACGAACAAGGCGTTACCAAGCCGGATCCCGAGATATTCAGAAGAGCTATAGATATGCTTGGTGTCAGTGCGGATGAGTGCCTGTATGTCGGTGATGGCGGTTCAAAAGAACTATTTGCTGCAAGGGATGCCGGAATGAAGGCTGTGCAGGCCCGCTATTTTGCGCACCTCGCGTATGAGCCTCATATTCCATGCGGCAGGCTTGAAGAGTTTGATCTGGCAGAAACCCAGATGGATGTTTTGAAGTATCTGTGAGGTTGATTGCTTCAGCGGCTCTTGGTTTTTAACTTGATCCCGATTATCGCTACGATAAGAACTATCGGAAAAATGCATGCAATAAGCATTCCGGCCTTGAGATCATCATCGCGGATCTGTGAGGTGAATCCTACAAGCCAAGGACCGAAAGCACCACCCAGATCCCCTGCCATTGCGAGTAGAGCAAACATTGCAGTTCCTCCGGCAGGAAGTCTTTTAGATAAGATGCTGATCGTTCCGGGCCACATTATGCCGACAGAGAATCCACAGAGAGTGCAGCCAATAAGACAAATGACCGGGTTTTGAGATAATGCTGCCAGAATATAGCAGGCCAGACATAATGCTCCGGAACCCAGCATATATTTTGTGAGTTCGATCCTGCTTCCGAATTTTCCGTAGATAACGCGGCTGATTCCCATGGTGACAGCAAAAAGACAAGGTCCTACAAGATCTCCTATTGTTTTGGATAATCCGAGCGCTGATTCAACGAATGCTGATGCCCATTGCGCCATAGACATTTCCGCAGCACCGGCGCAAACCATAAGCACTATGCCTAAAAAGAACATCGGAGTTTTGAGAAGAGTGCGGATCGTCATTCCTTTACCGTCTTCGACAAGCGGCTCGATGGGACACGAAGCAAAGTTATATATATTGTAAAGTGGGATCAAGGCCCAGATGCATGAGAGCCATCTCCAGTTCTCAAGTCCGAAAACCGCTAGGAAGACAGTAGACAGCAGTATGACCCCCACGCTTCCCCAACAGTAAAAAGAGTGTAGAAGACTCATGACGGCTTCCTTGTGATCAAACGGGCAGGCTTCAACAATAGGACTGGCGAGAACTTCGATGAGTCCGCTGCCGATAGCGTAAATTATTACGCTTATGATTATTCCTATAAAAGGATCAGGAAGGATCAAAGGCAAAAATGCCAGGCATATAAGCCCTGCAGCTGATGCTATCTCTGATGCAACGGCACAGGCACGATAACCGATCCTGTCAACGAATTTCGCACATATAACATCCACAATCAATTGCGTAAAATAGAATGCTGTAGAAACAAGAGCAACTTTTCCGAGTGGAATACCCATGCTCTTATGGAAAGTAAGGAATAGAAGAGGAACAAAGTTCGCTGCAATAGCCTGAGTGATAAAACCCAGATAACATGCAATAAGCGTTTTGCGGTATTTTTTGTCAGATGCCATGTGATCCTCTTTTGAAGCTCAGATTACTTTATTATATTGCTTGATAAGCAGTGAGCTGTATACGTTAATTCATTGAATTATATCAAGTATTTACTGTACAATATCGCAAGGCGATAGATTAACGGTTTGAGCTTTGATGGCATGTGATTAGAGACGACCGTAAGCTGATAAATCACATTGAATGGGCAGAGTGGACTTTAGAATAAATGAATATTTTCGATGATGTAAATAACTGGGAGAAGACAGAAGGCGCAGAGATTTTCTCTTCAATAATCAGCATGTCAGATCCCGTGATATTGGATTACGGCTGCGGTGCCGGCAATTATTCTTTTGCTGCGGCGTATGCATTCGGTCAGAAATGCAGAGTGGAAGCAGTTGACATTAACAAGCAGTGTCTGGACTATGTAAATGAGAAAGCTGCGGGCGAGAAGGTCGGCTGCATAACTACTGTCATGGGCAGAGAAGATTACAGGCATGATTTTGAAGATAATACCTTCGATCTGGTTATCTATGCTGATATGTTCCATGGAGAGGAGAAAATGTATGGCGGACTTCATCGTTTTGTGATGATCGAAGAAGCAAAAAGAACGCTGAAGAAGGGCGGGGTCCTTGCAATTCTTCCGTTCCATCTCTCGAATTTCAGAGATAAGGATAAGAAGAAAGCCAAGTACACATACAAAAAGCTTATTGATGAGATAACCGGTTATGGTTTTACATATATAGAGAAGAATCTGGAAGGCATCCATTTTGAAAAAGTGTACAGTCCTTATTACCAGCAAAAGGGCGGAGTAACCTTTGACAGTTTGGAACGCGGTAAGTTTCTTGTTTTCCAGAATGGCTGATGATTCATTGTTGTTTCTCGTTATCCAATACAAAAATATCGAAAAACGATAAAAAGTAATTGAAATTCGATGTGAATGATGTTACTATAACCTCATAAGGAAACAAAACTTGCCGGGGAGGGTTGTAACATGTTCGATAATTCAACTAAAAAAGGTTGTATGACTGTTGTTATTGTTTTTCTGGGAATCTTTCTGGCGTTTGGAATCTATGTTGTCGTAAGTATCAGCAACTATTTGGCTAAAAGCCGGGAGTACTCAGTCAATTACTACTGCAATGAGGCACAGATCCCTGC